>FSXQ01002815.1_pt1 | contig 44741 bp, 16 predicted proteins | sample 1638011 | NCBI WGS metagenome assembly FSXQ01 (sample SAMEA3914789, study PRJEB12502) | metagenome | biome: forest; material: soil | place: Canada | collected 2011-07-03 | depth 0.3 m | reverse complement strand
CCTCGATCGGCATAGGCTCGCAGCCGAGGCTTGGCCATGGCCTCGCGGGCTGCTTGTGCCATCTTCGACAGTTGCTGGCGGTCGTTGGTCGCATTGGTGTCCTTCGATGAACCTGGGCATACCGATCCCTTCTCGATATGCTTCGGAACTCTACGCGGCCAGCCTCGTTCGCGGACCGGGGTTTTCACACAGGCTCGGCCAGGAGCTGACGTTGACGAGGGTCCGGTTTCGGGGAGGCTAGCGCGATTGTGGGCGATTCCTCCCTCAGGAGGGAACCAACGTACAGACGCCGGTTCTTCAATCGGCGCCTATTTGCTGGCACGGTTGAGCGGGCTTCGCGCTCCGGACAATCCTCGCGATCTCTGGCTCACTACTGAATCAGCTGGCCGTGTCGCTTGTTCGACGCTTCGACGACAGGGCCACCGCAGCGACACCCGCAAGACCCAGCAACATCATCAAGTTGGTGGTCGGCTCCGGAACCGCGCTGAGGTGAACCGGAATGTCCGAGTTGAAGCGCAACGATCCGTAAAGGCCGATGTCGGTGTTGCCTTCGTCAAACTGCTTGAAGTCAACCGCGAACTGGTCGAGGTTGCCTTGAGCGTCGTACGAGATCTGGAGGACGTCGAACCAGCCGGACTCCGTGTTATTGCCTCGGCCGGCTCCGTCGATGTTAATGCCGGGCTTGGTCGGCGAATTGAACGGAAAGCGTTGGGCGTGGGTGTACATGCCCACTTGCAGCAGCTGGCCGTCGTTGGTATTGGTCGCGCGGTCGTAGGTCGGTGCCGCAAATTGGAAGTCCCAGTAGTTGTCACCCTGGTACGAGATGTCCACGCCATGCAGGAACGACCCGTAGTTGGGTCCTCCGTAAAAGATGCCGTCGATGCCATGCACCCAGGTCACTGAGGGAGCACCGATGCCGCCACCAACATAACTTCCGGGATCGGACTGCAGATAGACCTCCGCATCGATGGCGAGGGCCGCCGAAGCGGCGCTCGACGCGAAAATCGAGATAGAAAAAAGTGCGGGTGCGATGACCTTGCTGAGAATCATGGGAGCCTTTGCAAATGAGTGTGGACGCCCACCACGCCGATGCAGGCTGGCTCGGTGGCTGCCGAACTATATGTGCGGTATGTCACGAACTTCTCCCCTCCTTTGGGGGATAGTACCGAATGACGGGCCGCTGTCAGGCAACCTCCGAGCAGCGGGTGAGCTTGAGGCCAAGGCCAAGCTGGCTGCCGCCAAGGGGTAGCAGCCATCCTGACAGCCGCGCCCGCATCGGCTGCAGCCGGCCACCAGTTGCCGTTCGCGACGGGCAGGTTTCGGGTAGCCTCGACGGTCGCCAAATCAACGAATCCGAACATGGAAATCCGTCTCTTCGAAGGCCAAGACGTCGAATCGGTGACTGACCTGCTGCGCGACATGAGTAGGCACTACAACCCAGAGAACGTCTCGACTCGTTCGGCTGTCCGAGCCAACCTCCTTGAACGAATACTCGGACCGAATTCTGGCGTCACCCTAGTCGTTGCCCTCTCCGGTGCGCGCGCCGTCGGCCTGGCGGCCATTTCGATCCTGTATCCCGCCCCGAAGGAGCGCGGGCAGCTCTTCATGAAGGAACTGTACGTTCACTCTGATTGCCGAGGCGGAGGGGTCGAAGAGAAGTTGATGGTTTGGATTGCCAAGTACGCAATCCACAACGACTGTGTTCGTTTTGATTGGACCGCGGAGGAGAGCAATCCAGGCGCTGTCCGGTTCTATTCAGCACTCGGTGCACAACGAGTTCGGGAAAAGATTTATTTTCGCTTCGAGGATGACGATCTGTGCTCGTTGGCCCAGCACGATGCCTAGCTTCCCTATCGCCATTGTCGGCCAATACCGGTCTGTTACACAGGTCGGCTTCGGAGCAGTCCGATTGCGTCCATGGAACTGGCGGTGCCGCCCACGAGCTGGCTCTTGCAGCGGTCGGCTTCCGGACAGTATGCTGACGACCCAGTCCGCCGCTATTTGACCGATCCACGCCATGCTGAGCCGCCAACGCCGAACAGAGATCGCTGTGACTCTTGGATACGCCGCGTTCATCGCCCTCGGTCTGGGCCTACCTGTCCTTGCCGGTTTCTTTCCTTCACAAGAAGACGACTGTTCCAGGAGATGCCGTGCGATTGGAATGGCGGGAGAGATGGTGTTGGTCTTCCCAAGGGAACAGACCGCAGGAATGAGAAGTCGCGGCCCGTCCGAATGCAAGTGCCATTTCTGACGTCGGTGGGCCATCCATCGTGTCGACGACGCCGAAGACGCATGTCAGCCATGAGCAGTCTTCCGCCAACGGCTGCTTTGCGCCTGCTCGCATACCCAGATGGGCGGGAGGTTTCAGTGGCTCCCGATGCAGCACGGTCATAGACTAAGCTCGTAGCCGGCGAGTCCGCTCCGGTTCCAAGTGGTCGCACCGCTTTCGCCCCCGCAGATCGGCGATGAACTAAAAAAGCCCGCGCGACGCGGGCTTCGACACATCGTTCGCGGTGTGGACGGCGGGCCGCGCCGACGGTCATTACTGCATCGTGTAGCTTTGCAGTGCGGTGTCGACGGCGTAGTTCTTCGTGGTGTCCCAGTACGTGAAGCTGTACGTGACGACGTCCTGCTTTTTCAGACCATTGATCAAGTAGGTGTTGGTGGTGCCGCTGAGGGTCATGCGCACGTTCATCTGAGCGCCGTTGTTGACGGAATAGTGCACGTCGGCCCAGCTGCCGGTCGTCGTGTTGAGCTGCAGCGTGGTGGCCGAGGTCTGCGTGATGGACGTCGGCCCGCTCGGCTGCGTCGGCGCGGTCGTGCCCGAATCCCAGATGATGTCGTCGATCGCGAACTGGAACGTGGCGCTCGGCACGGGCGAGTCATTCGCAATCATGAACATGTCGTGCAGGGATTGCAGCGCGATCGTCGTACCGGCCACAACGCTGACAGGAATGGTCGCCTGTGCCCAATCACCGTTGCGCACCAGGCCATAGGTGGTCGTATTGGCCGGGAAGCTCACCCAGTTCTGGTTGGTGTAGGTGTCGCCCACGCCGACCTTGAAGGCCACGTTCGCCGGGATCTTGATCCGGAAGGACATCTTGCCGTTGCGGAAGTTCGACATGTCGTGGATGTCGCGCGACTGGATGCCGCCGCCGAACCACTGGCCCGGTGCCGTGTAGGCCCAGGCGATGTCATTGCTGCCTTCGTACGGAGCAATGTTGCCAGCAGCCATCGACGCGGTGTTCCACATATAGATGTCGGAACTCGTTCCGGCCACCAGCTTGTTGGTCACTGGCGTGTTGTCGGTGAAGACGCCGAACTTGCCGGTCTCGGGAACGATCTGGTTGCCCAACTTGACGGTACCCTTGCCGTCGAGCTGATAGACGCGCACATAATCGACGTACATCGTGCCCGGCAGCGGCGCGGTCACCTGGGCAGGCGTTGCAGCGTCCGTGAAGTTGCCGCCGACTGCCAGGTTCAGCAGCAAGTAGAACGGGGCCTGCAGTGCCGTCGAATTGACCGGCAGCGGAGCGTTGTACATGTCGTGCTCGACGCCGTTGTCGACGATCGTGAAACGCATCTGGGTGTCAGTCCAGTACAGGCGATACGTGACGAAGCGGTTGGCGAGCGACGACGGCGCCACGTAGTAGCTCTTGGTCTGCCACGAGGTCGATGCGGCGCACGACGCGTTGCCCGGTACGCAGGCCGCCGTCTGGTAGGTGATCACGTTCGAGCCGACGAAATTGTTCGACGAGGGTGCACCGGCTGCAGCCCACGAGGCCTGCTTGTGGCCCTGCTCCATCACGTCGATCTCGCCCTTCGTCGGCCAGGCTTGCGCGGTCGTGCCCAGAAGCCAAGCGGCCGGCCACAGGCCGGTCTGCACGTTCGGCGCGGCCAAGCGAATTTCGATCATGCCGTACTGCACCTGCACCTTGCCGTAAGAGTCGATCTTGCCGGAGGTGAACTGGCTGTTGCCGGCGACTTCCCGGCGCGCCTGGATGGCCAGCGCGCGGGTGCCGGGCTCGAACGGCACATTGACGATCGACAGATTGTTCGGGCTGTAGGATTCCAGCTCGGCATTGCCGTATCCGCAGAGGCCGATCTGGCAGCCATCGCCGTTGTACGGCGTCCATACAGTGGTATTCAACGTGGTGCCGTTGAACTCCTCGGACCACAACAGGGCCCCGATGGTCGGGTTGGTGACGCTGGCGCTCGCCTGCGCGGCACAGGCCAGCAGCAGGCTCGCGGCTGCGGTCCGTACCAACATGGATTTTCCGAAGGACTGGTCGATATGCACGTTGTCTCCTATATCTTCTCGATCACGAGAATTTTGAGTTGAGGCAGCTCTCCGGCCGCCGGCTTGCGCCAACCTGGTTGCGTTGGTCTCGAATCGGTGTAGTCAAGCTACTTTTGGAGACATTTCCAAAAGTCGACAAAACAGGGCCAGACCTGATCACGTCTGCTGCGCGTGGCGCGCGCGGCGGCGAACTGGACAGCGCCCTTTCAATGGGATTCAGCGCCGTCGTCTATTTCTACTGGGCAATGCCAGTGGAAATCTGAATTGAGCTCCTGTCGGATACAGAAGCTGGACTGAGTGCCGGATCGCGGCATCAGGCGCTCGGCTCAAAGCCGTCGGATTCTGAAAGCGCTTTCACAAACGCTGGATTGAAATGTAGTACGAGTTAAAAAGCCCGTCAACCGATTCGACGGATCTGACCCATAGGAATTACCCGCAGACTGCGCTCGAGATGGTTGTGCCGATCGATGCCTCCGGGTCATCCGGGTAGATCGACAGGCCGACACGGCGTTCTCGGATATCCGCCAGCGCCCTAAGGAGGGCCTGCTCGGGAGGAACCCCTGCTTGTCGAATTGCTCGTCGATCCAGGCACTCGACGCACTCAGCGAGCACCTCCGCGGGCCCGCGAGGTCGCCCCCAGAATGTGTCATGGAACAAAGGCGAACTGTCCCGACTGGAAGTTGACGAGCCGCTTCTGCCAGACCGCGCACGACCGGTAAGAGATTTGTTCCGGCTCTTGGCGATTCGCTGAGACTCTTCGCCTGCACAGCGCCTGACTGACTTGAGTTGACCGACCGCTTCTAGGCGCCGCTTTTAAGAACACGAATGACGCGTAAGGGTCGCCAGCGTTACGATCGACCTGCCGGCTTTCGAGCGGCATGCGGCCAATTCCAGACGGTCGCGAACGACGGCTTCAGGGTAGGCTGTCACACTTGGCACCTTCGAATTGATGCGAGAAGGACCGAGTGCCCGTCGCACAAACTGGATATTCGTCCTATCAACATGAACAACTGGTTTGCCAAACTTGGACTCGTGTCAGCGGCGACGGCCTTAGCCCTCTTGTCTTCGGAGATCGAGCATACCGGGCCTGAGCTTGCTCAGTACGGCAACTTGTGCGGCGCATCGTCCAGTAGGTCTTGTCTGAATCCGGCTCTAACTGGTGGGTTCCCCTTTGCGTACCTGTTCGATGCGCCGGGTGTATCGGTGGAAGGCAGACTTTCGTTTGGGGAGGACCACTTTCGACCAGCACCTTTTGTCTTCGACGTTACCGTGTACTTCGCAGTCATCTTGCTCGTCGTGCGCGGCATCGCTCGCCGGTCATCCGCAAAGTAGGAGCCAGCGCCGCTGTCGGCCAGATCCGAAGTCGCGGACGACCGGTTCGCAGCCAACGTCGGCCAGTTGGTAGACTGGCGTCCGCGCGGGAATAGCTTAGTTGGTAGAGCGCAGCCCTCCAAGGCTGAGGCGCAGTTTCGAAACCTGTTTCCCGCTCCATGAGTCGGCCGGGCTGCTGCAGGACGGCGGGCACGACGGGCAGACGGATCTCGTCGTCGTGACCCACGACGTCTCCAGCAGCCAGCTGCACGCCATCCTGCCGGACCTGCGAATCGCTGCGGGGGACGGTCATTTGGTGGTCATCTACCCCGTGCTTGGCGAGCACTGATGGCCCTGACGCTGTGCCAAGGCAACAGCCTGGGTGCGCGGCTCCGACAGATTGGCACGATGGCGCCCTTGTGTTGGCGTTGGCACGGCACTACACGGGCTGAGTAGCCAGGCCAAGCGTGTCCGCGACGTCTGCGCGCTGGGAACTGCGCTGTACTGATAAGCTCCGCAACCCGCAATTTCGCCGATTGCTATGCCGCAAGCCCTCGAAGCCGCCGCCTTCTCTGCCTAGCCCTCCCAGCATTCCATCGATGTCCACGGCTGGTTATCTGCAGATGTCGTTCGATCTCGTTCGGCTGATCCGCTCAATCGCATCTCGAACTTTGACGCACGTACCGCTGCGGTCGAGCAGATCGTGCTTTGTCCCGGTGGTACGTCAACGACGCGGCAATGCATAGAGAGAGAGCGTCAATTGGCACCGTATCGGACTGCTGAAAGACGATGGCCCGGTTTCCTTCGAACACGAAGTCCTTCGGGAACAAGGTGCGAAATGTCTCGACGAGATTCGTCTTGCAATGGAAGTACATGCAGTACTCAGACGGTGCCGCCTTCTTCCAGTCAATACGCACCGCGCTGCCGCTCTTGCTTGCGCTCGTCACATAGGCTGGCTCCCCCCACTTGAGGGTCTCTTCGAGTTCGCCGACATCGTCGATCGACGATGCGACTTCGAAGATCAGCTCGCGCAACGCCAGCAGCCGGCTGCGCATTGCCGGTGGGTAGCGTTCGAATACCTGCTCGACCGCAATGCTCTTGAATGGTGTCATCGCTTTCCCGTTCGCTTGCTCATCGTGCTTCGACGATCTCTGCATACATCCCTAGCTTCGTTCACCTTCATGACGAAAGCAAGTCTTGCCGCCTTTGCTCACGTGTTGCACGACCATTCGGGCCCTGCGAATCGATAGCTCCGGATCGATCGCTCCGTCAGCGATGCATCGATTTCCGAATGCGTGGCGGGGTATCGAGAAACTCGACCGCCGCTGAACAACCGAGTTAGGGGGGACTGTTGTTCGCGAAGCCGAATCACGTGAACTACAGAGGGAGATCGATCAATCAACGTCGACGGTCAGCTACAAACTCAGCAAGATTTGTCAACGCAGTCAATGGGACGATCCGGGCTCACGAATACCCCGGAGCAGCGATGTACAAGATCGAAGAAGTCGGATCGAAAAAGATCGTCGGAATGAAATTGAGGACGACCAACGAACGCGCATTTAAGGACATTCCCGAGCACTGGAAGCGCTTCTATTCGGAGGGCGGCCCCGTGCGCATTCCCCAGGCCCTCTCCGAGGCCGTTTTCGCCGTCTACACCGACTTCGAGAACGAAGGCGTCAACAACGAGGGAACCTACTCTTTCATCATCGGCGCAGAAGTCCCCGAGGCCCTTCCCGTGCCGGAAGGAATGACCGGGGTGCGAATCCCGTCGGGCCGATGCGCCATCTTCTCGGTCGAGAAGGGCCACCCCGAAAAAGTGGGCGACGAATGGAGAAAGATCTGGTCGACTTCCGACCTGTCGAAAGCTTTTGTCTGTGACTATGAACGCTACGAAAAAGAAGGGGCCATCGACATCTTCGTCGGGGTCCGCTGATGATCGCGAGGCTCAGCGAGTGCAGGCGCCCCACGGGTGGTGGGGACGCTATGAAGAACGCATGCAGCGCGTGGTCGCGCATGTCTATGCGCATCTCGACGAGCCTCTCGATCTCATGACACTCGCGGACATCGCCGGCATGTCGGCCTTTCACTGGCATCGAGTCTTCCAGTCGATGTACGGCGAGTCCCTGGCCGGCACGGTCAAGCGCCTGCGACTGCACCGCGCGGCAGGCGTGCTCGCGAATTCGTCCTTGCCAGTCGAGCAAGTGGCCCTCTCCGCGGGCTACCCGAACGTCTCGTCGTTCACCCGCATCTTCAAGAGCACCTACGGCATGCCGCCCGCGCGGTATCGCGAACATGGTGCACACGCGAGCTTCAAGATCGAGCGGCACGCCTCTGACGTCGAAGACAAGGCCGTCTTCGTTCGACAACTGCCGACGATGCGAGTCATCGCAGTGCCGCACCGCGGTTCCTACATGCACATCGGCCAGGCCTTCGACCAATTGTTCGGCCGCCTCGCTTCAAAGGGCATGGCACGTCCCGGCATGCGCACACTGGCACTGTTTCATGACGATCCGTCGGTCGTCGCCGAAGGTGATCTCCGCTCGCAGGCGTGCGCACAAGGGTGCGCGCACTCGCCACTCGAAGAACCCCTGCAACTCCTCGACGTTGCCGGCGGCTCCTACGCCGTCCTGACCCACATCGGACCCTACGCCTCGATGAAGGCGGCCTACGAATGGCTGTTCGGCCACTGGCTCGTGAACTCGGGATACGAACCGGCCGACGGCCCGGTGATCGAGGAGTACCTGAACAGTCCGCGCGAAACATCCCCGCGAGACCTGCGCACCGACATCTGCGTCCCGCTCAAGCCGTCGGTCGACAAACTGGACGGCACATGAGCGCACAGCACGCAGTCGCCGGAGCAAGGTGCCTGGAGCTCGCTCCTGGCGAAGCGCACGTCTGGTTCGCATGGGTACCCTCCTGCGACGATGCCCACGACCTGGACCGGTTTCGACGCATGCTGGCCCCGGGCGAGACGCAGAGGCTGAATCGGCTGGTCACACAACCCCTGAAGGTCGAGTTCCTGATGACGCGCGCGCTCTGCCGCGAGACGCTCTCGAGGTACACGGACGTGTTGTCGCACGAGTGGCAGTTCGAATTCAACGCCTACGGCAAGCCGGCAATCTCCAAGCCCGTTCTCGCGACGCCGCTGCAGTTCAACCTGTCGAACAGCCGCTCGGTCGTGGCCTGCGTCGTTGCGGTCGATGCGGAGGTCGGCATCGACGTCGAATCCTGGACTCGCCACGACGGCGCGCTGCCGATCGCACCTCGCATCTTCTCGCCGAGCGAGCTGGCCATGCTGAGTGCCTGCCCGGAACCGCTTCGCGCACGCTCTTTCTACGAGCTCTGGACACTCAAGGAGGCCTACGTCAAGGCGCGCGGCATGGGCATGTCGATGCCTCTCGACCAAGTCTCCTTCTCTCCACGCGCCGACCCGATCCGCGCCGAGATGTCGCCGGAGCTGGACGACGACGCGTCCGGCTGGCACTTCGAACAGCGGGCCCTGGGACGGGATCACCTGCTGGCACTGGCCATCAGACGAAGAGATTCGAAGAAGGTCAGCGTCTTCTTCAAGCAAGCGCGACTGGAAAGCCTCACCGCCGAATTCAGCGATTGCCCCCAGATGTCAGCCCGGCTGACCCACCGCGCTCAGGAGAGCTGCCATGAACGTTAGCAAGTCACTTTCAAGCCAGGCCGCGTCGGCCGTAGCCGACTGGAATCTCGCCCACCCGGTGGGTACGCCAGTGATCTCCTCGCTTGAGCCCGAACAAGTACGCCGGACGCGTTCGGAAGCGTTGACTCTTTTCGGGATGCGTCCCGCCGTCTACCTGCAGGGTCTTGAAGGCTACTTCGACCTGCGCGAACTTCGGCGCGCACCGCAAGGATCGACCGCCACGCCGAGCGTCGAATATCGCTCCGGCATCGCCGTCATGTTCCCCGGACAAGGCGCTCAGTTCCGGGGGATGGGCCGTGGATTGTTCGAGGCCTATTCGGATCTTGCCGACCGAGCGAGTGACATCCTGGGATATTCCATCGAGAGGCTGTGCCTGGAAGATCCGGACGATCTCCTGGGCCAGACCCAGTACACGCAACCGGCGCTGTACGTGGTCGGTGCGCTGGGTTGGCGCGCGCTCTGCGACGAAGGCGCTCCCGCGTCGCAAGCCGAGTTGCTGATGGGACACAGCCTCGGGGAGTTCAACGCGCTGTTGGCCGCGCGCGCATTCGACTTCGAGACCGGTCTGCGCCTCGTGCAGAAACGAGGCGAGCTGATGGCCTCTTCGAGCAGCGGCGGGCTGGCGGCGGTGCTTGGCGTGCGCATCGAGCAAGTGCGCCGTTTCCTGGCGGAGCACGGCTTCGATGCCATCGACCTCTCGAGCCACAACACACCGACGCAGATCGTTCTTGCCGGCCCCACCGACGAATTGGCGCGCACGGTCGCGGCGCTCTCGCAAAACGCAATTCGCGCCATCCCGCTGAAGGTGAGCGCGGCGTTCCACTCGCGCTACATGGTCGATGCACAGGCAGAGTTCTCGAGATACCTGGACGGCTTCGAATTCGCGGCGCCATGTCGAACAGTGATTTCGAACGCCACCGCCATGCCCTATTCGTCCGACGACATCCGCACCTTGCTGGCCGCCCAGATCGCGAGTCCGGTGCGCTGGATGGACGGCATTCAATTTGCGATCGACAACGGGCTGACGCAGTTCATCGAAGTGGGCAGTTCGATCCTGGGTCCGATGGTGTCCGAGATCCGCGGCGGAGTCGCCTGAATGGAGCGCGCCGCTCGCCCAATGCCGGTGGGGTGAACAGCAGGGTCTCCTGCCGCAGTACGGTCATGCGAGCGGCACAGACTCTTTCGAGTCACTGGATGGTGAATGAAACATTGCGCTGTCGGCGCAACGCGCCAGCGCGACGAGTCCTCGCGACTTGCACCAGGAATTCGCGAATTGAGCGGGGTAGCCTCAAGCGCCCGCATCCCTTTGGTTTCGACTTCAACGATCTTGCGGAGAACGACATGAAGAACCAGCTTCGCGCGCATGGCGCGACCCTGATGCTGCTGATGGCCGGAACGGCATTCACGCTATCCATGGGCTACACCGCCCGCAGCAATGCGGCGGCGCCGGCGCGGACGGTCCTCGCATCGAGCTCGAACAAGGCCGATGTGACCTTGTTCGAGACGGTGCAGGTGCGCCCCCTCGCGCAGTCCGCTGACGGCCGCAGGCTGTACGCCCTGAACACGCCCGATGGCCGCCTGGAGGTCTTCGACACCCAGGGCAGCGGACTCTCGCGCATCGCCTCGATTCCCGTCGGGCTGGAGCCCGTGTCGGTCGCCGTTCGGAACGACGGCGAGGTGTGGGTGGTCAACCAATTGTCCGACAGCGTGAGCATCGTCGACGTGCATCCGAACGTGATGCGCGTGGTGCGCACGCTGAACGTCGGCGATGAACCACGCGACGTCGTGTTCGCCGGCCACCATCACGACCGTGCCTTCGTCACGGCGGCGCACCGCGGCCAGAACGCCCCGTTCGATCCACAACTCACGACGCCGGGCGTCGGCCGCGCGGACGTCTGGGTCTTCGATACGGAGGCGGTCCAAGACGCGCAACGCGACTCGTTGGCCGGGCGGCCGTTGGCCATCCTGAACCTGTTTTCCGACACGCCTCGCGCCCTGGCGGTATCGCCCGATGGCTCGCGTGTCTACGCCGCCGGGTACCTGACGGGCAACCGCACCACGGTCATTCCCGAAGAGGTCGTGACCGCGAACGGCGGCCTCCCGCCACCGCAGTTCAACTTCCAGGGCATCGCGCAGCCGCCGACCGGGATGATCGTCAAGTTCGATGGAACCCATTGGCGCGACAGCATCGGCCGCACCTGGGACGCCTTCGTCAAGTTCTCGCTTCCGGACAAGGACGTCTTCGTGATCGACGCCACCGCGCCGGTGCCGCGCCTGGTCACCGGGGCGCGCGGCAGCTATCGCGGCGTCGGTACCGTCTTGAACAACATGGTCGTGAATCCGAGGAACGGCAACGTCTACGTCAGCAATCTCGACGCCAACAACCTGAACCGGTTCGAAGGCGCACCGGCGGGCGGCAGCACTTCCGTTCGAGGCCACCTGCAGGAGAGCCACATCACGGTGCTCAGGCCCTTGGGCGAAGTCCTGACTAGGCATCTCAACAAGCACGTCAACTACGACGTCTGCTGCAAGCCGGCGCCCAACGATGAAAGCATCCGCAGCCTCGCCTTCCCGATGGACATGGCCATCTCGTCGGATGGTCGAACGCTGTACGTTGCCGCCTTCGGATCCAGCAAGGTCGGCATCTTCTCGACGCAAGACATCGAGGCCGACACGTTCAAGCCCGACGCCGGCAACCATGTCGTCGTCTCGGGCGGCGGCCCCAGCGGCGTCCTGCTGGACGAGAGCCGCAACCGGCTCTACGTCCTCACGCGCTTCAACAACAGCGTCGCGCTCGTCGACACACGGCAGCGCCGCGAGATCGGCAGCGTCCCGATGCACAACCCCGAACCCGCCAGCGTGGTCAACGGCCGCCGGTTCCTCTACGACGCAGCGCTCACGTCGAGCCATGGGGACTCCGCGTGCGCAAGCTGTCACGTCGGAGGCGACCTCGACGGGCTGGCCTGGGACCTGGGCAACCCCAACTCTTCGCAGCTCAACAACCCCGGCCCGTTCACGCTCCTCCCCGCCACGGTGGGCTCCGACGAGACGGTGCACTACCGCCCCTTGAAGGGCCCGATGACGACGCAGAGCCTGCGTGGCCTGGCAAATCACGGGCCGATGCACTGGCGCGGCGATCGCACGGGCGGCAACGACGCCGCCTTCGCACAGCCGGACAGCGGCACCTTCGACGAGGTCGCGGCCTTCAAGAAGTTCAACCCGGCATTCCAGGACCTGCTCGGTCGCAGCGCCCAACTCACCGACGACCAGATGCAGGCCATGACGGACTTCGTCCTGCAGATCAGCTATCCGCCCAACCCGATCCGCAACCTGGACAACTCCCTCACGCCGGCGCAGCAGGCAGGCCACGACTTCTACTTCAACCAGGTGTCGGACAAGCTGTTCGCGTGCAACGGCTGCCACATCCTCGACCCCAAGGGCAACCTCCAATTCGGCGTGGCCAAGCCAGGCTTCTTCGGCACGGAAGGCAAGTCGGCCTTCGAGTTCGAGACGCAGATCTTCAAGATTCCGCACTTCCGCAACCTGTACCAGAAGGTGGGCATGTTCGGCATGTCGCCGACGCCCAAGCTGCTCGGCGACAACCCCGACGGCAGCACCAACTTCATGGGTGACCAGGTGCGAGGCTTTGGCTTCCTGCATGACGGCAGCAACGACACGATCCTACGCTTCCTGACCTCCACGCTGTTTCGAGCGTCCGCGCCCGGCACTCAAGGGCCCGGCGACCCCGGCAACCCGACAGGCTTCCCCGATGGCGCCAGCGGCACGGCGCTGCGGCGCAACGTGGAGCAGTTTCTGCTCGCCTACGACAGCAACCTGGCGCCCATTGTCGGGCAGCAGGTGACGCTGACGCGATTCAACGCCGCAAGTGCGACGCCTCGCATCCAGTTGTTGCTGTCCCGCGCCGACGCCGGCGAGTGCGACGTGGTCGCCACGCGCAGGTCGTCGCGTCGCGGCTACCTCTACGCAGGCGGTGCGATCTTCGTCCGGCCGAACGGCCACGACAGGATCGCGGAATCCATGCTGCGAGACAGGGTCCTGCGCGATGGCGTCGAGACCACCTACCTCTGCGCCCCGCCGGGCTCGGGGGCTCGTCTCGCCGATGCGGCCGGTCGCGTGCCCGCGGGCACCGACAGCAACGACGACTGAGTCGCAGGCAGCCGCACTTGCCGACGCCACGGCTGCGATGCCGTGGCGCGACTGCGCGTCCCCGGCGTTTCGCCGTCAACCCCAGGCTGGTTCATCGAGCGCCCAAGGAGCAGGACATGAGTTCATCGAAGTCTTCGCCGATCGTCGGCACCACGCGCGACGACATCGCCATTGTCGGAATGGCCTGCAGGTTCCCTGGCGCCCACACGCCGCAGGCGTTCTGGGACAACCTCGTGCGAGGCCGGTCCAGCGTGCGCGAGATCGACGACTCGCGCTGGTGCGTGGCCGACCACTACTCGCCTGATCCGCTGGCCGACGATTGCAGCGTCAGCAAATGGGCCGGACTGGTGGACGGCATCGATCGCTTCGACGCCGCGTTCTTCAAGATCTCCCCGCGGGAAGCCGCGCTGATGGATCCGCAGCAGCGGATCATGCTCGAGCTCAGCTGGAGCTGCCTCGAGGATGCCGGCTACGCGCCCGCGACCTTGCGCGGCTCGTCCACCGCGGTCTATGTAGGCGTCTGCAACTACGACTACAAGGAGTTGCTCGAAAAGGTCGTGCACCCCATCGAGGGCCACATCTCCACGGGAAGCTACACCGCCCTCATTCCCAATCGCATTTCGTACGAGTTCGACTTTCGCGGCACGAGCGTGCCGGTCGATACCGCCTGCTCCAGCTCGCTCGTGGCATTGCACGAGGCAGTGCATGCACTGCGACGCGGCGACTGCGACAACGCGCTGGTGGGTGGCATCAGCATTCTCTGCAGCCCGACCTATTTCATCGCGTTCTCGAAGCTCGGCATGTTGTCGCCGAATGGCCAGTGCCGCACGTTCGACGAGAACGCCGACGGCTACGTGCGCGGAGAAGGCGCCGGCATGCTCATGCTCAAGCCACTGGGCGCGGCCCTGGAGCACGGCGATCGCATCCACGCCGTGATACGCGGCACCGGTGTGAACCACGGCGGCAAGGCCCCCACCCTCACCTCGCCCAACCCTTACGCACAGGCCAAGGTCATCGCCGACACGTGCGAACGCGCCGGCGTTTCCCCCGACACCATCGGCTACATCGAAGCCCACGGCACGGGCACGCCCAAGGGCGATCCGATCGAGATCGCCGGCCTCAAGCGCGCCTTCGCCGCACTCGAACGCAGCTTCGGCGTCGCCGTGCCAAGCGGCGCCTGCGGGCTCGGCAGCGTCAAGACCAACATCGGCCACCTCGAGTCGGCGTCGGGCATCGCGGGCGTCATCAAGACGCTGCTGGCGATCCGCCACCGAATGCTGCCGCCCCTGTTGAACTTCGAGGAACTCAACAAGCGCATCGACCTGAAGGGCAGCCCGTTCCAGATCGTCGACACGTTGCGCGAATGGATCCCCAGCGCTGCGGGCTCGCCCCTGCGCGCCGGCGTCAGCAGCTTCGGATTCGGTGGCGTCAATGCCCACGTCGTGATCGACGAATACCGGCAAGGCGTCCACGCGCCACACTCACTCGCCCCGCTTCCCGTGGTGCTGTCTGCGCGCACCGAAGAGCGTCTGCGTGCCCATGCGCTCGCCCTGCTGACCCACCTGGAGCGCCAGCCCCGAAGCGATGGCGAGCTGTCGCGCATCGCACGCACGCTCAACAGCCGGGAAGCCATGGAATGGCGCGCGGTGTGCACCGTGCGTACCACCGACGAACTGGTCGCTGCGCTGCGCCAGCTCGCGCAAGAGCCCGGTGGCGATGCGATCGGGACGCCCGAACTCCTGCGCTGCCATGTCGGAAGCGCCGCTGACGAACTGAAGGCCTTCATCGCGAAGCCCGACACGGCCGGCAGGCTGCGCTCGTGGATCGCGGCGCGCGACTTCGGCAACACCGCCGCCTGGTGGGTCCGCGGCCTGTCCGTCGACTGGTCTTTCGTGTTTGCCGGGACACCCGGGGGGCTGCCGTCGTTGATCGATCTGCCGTCCTATCCGTTTCTCGGTCGCCGGCACTGGATCGAGCAACCCGACAGCCCCGCGGCCCTCGCCGCATCGGCGCGCGAGCCGTCGCAAGTGTGGTCGCTGGACGAGTCATGGCCAGCCGTGGCCGTCCCGGACATCGACGCTGCGCTGGACGAAGACACGTTGCTGGTCACGCTGGTCGACGACGCGGCGGCCCGTTGCATTCATGCCTTGCATCCGCTTCATCCCGTCATCGAGTTGCGCGCGCCTGCCAACCCGGGCGACGGTGAGTCATGGGTCGACGCCTACGTCCGCAACATCGATGCCATCAAGACCGGCATCAAGAAGCAGCCGCGCCGGCTGCTGTTGCTGTCGAACACGCACCACGACGTCGCCTCCTTTCTCTTTCCCGCGATCCAGGCGGTACAGAAAGAGCTTCAGTTGCCCGCGCGATGGTTCTCGTGGGAATCGGGTCTCGCTGCCGGGAAGGCCGTGCCGCGGGCCCTGCGACAGGCCTCCTCCGGGCCCTGGGGCGCGGGCAGGTTCCGCCTGCGCGAGCTCGCGGGCGAGCCCATCTGCGAGCACCTGCAGTGGACCTGCGCCCCGCTGCGCCCGGCCGCACCCCGATCGCGCATCCGTCATGCCGGCGTGTATTGGATCACCGGCGGCAACGGCGGCCTCGGGCGCAAGATCGCGGCGCTTCTGGCCACCCGCTACGACGCCACGGTCATCGTGAGCGGTCGATCGGACCCCGAAACCGCCGAGCCGGTCACGTTCTTGCGTGCCGCTGGGGCGAAGGGACAAGTGATCTACCGTCGCGCCGACTGCACGCGCGCGGACGAGATGCAGGCACTCAGTCGCTGGATCACGCAGACGCACGGACCGCTCAACGGCGTGATCCACGCGGCGGGCGTCGTTCGCGATCGCAGCGTGTTCTTCAAGCAGCGCGCCGAGATCGACGCAGTGATGTTGCCCAAGGTGGCGGGTGCACTGCTGCTGGACGAAGCGACGCGGCACTGCGATCTCGATCTGTTCATCCTGTTCTCGTCGGTGACCGGCGTGTTCGGCAACCCGGGCCAGAGCGACTACGCAGCGGGCAACGGCTTTCTCTCGTCCTTCGCCGCGCGACGGCGGCAGCGCGTGGCAGAGGGGGAGCGCCACGGCCTCACCCAGGTTGTGCACTGGCCATACTGGGCTGCCGGTGGGATGCGACTGGAAGCGTCCTTGATCCGCTCCCTCGAGCAATCCCTGGGCATCGTGCCGCTCGGTGACGACGATGGCCTGGCGGCGTTCGAGGCGCTGATCAGCCGCGACGTCGCCGATGCCTGCCTGATGCCCGGCCGACGCGATACCGTCCTCGCAGCCGTCAACGGCAGCGCGCGTCCGACGATCGCCGCGGCGCCCGCGGCGCCCGCAGCGCGTCGGGTGCCATCCGCCTCGTCGAATGACAGCCCTGCCGCGATCGAGGCGACCCTGGCCCAGGTCCTGTCGGAGCTCACGCGCCTCGACGTCGCAGAGATCGATGCCGCCGTGCACTTCGCCGACTACGGCGTCGATTCCATCCTGTTGCAAAGCTTCGTGCAACGCGTCAACGCCGTCTACGGCATCGACCTCAAGCCGCTGCAGTTCCATCAGTGCCGCAACATCGTCGACCTGGCTGAACTCGTCCACGGGCCGCGGGCCTCGACGCCGAGGAGCTCGCCCGCGCAGGCGCCGACAAGATCGCCTGCGACGCAGGTCGACCCGTCAGCGGACATCGCCATCATCGGCATGGACATCCGCCTGCCCAACGCCGACACCCTGGATGACTTCTGGGCGCTGTTCTCGGGCGCCCCGGCCGAGGCCCGGCCGTACCCTCGCGAGCGTTGGGATTCGCTGCCATCGGACCTGACGCGGGGACACCGGCGCGAGGATTGCTGCGGCGTGTTCTTCGACGATATCCAGGGCTTCGACCACCGCCTGTTCAACATCTCGGCACGCGAAGCGATGCTGATGGATCCGCAGCAACGCCTGCTCCTGCAAAGCATCTGGCGGGTGATCGAGAGCAGCGGCTACAACCGGCAGGAATTCGCACGCCGCCGCACGTCGGTACTGCTGTCGATCGGGCAAGTCGACTACGAGGAGGTGGTTCGGTGCGACAGGCACCTGGACGAGTTCGCCGCCAGTGGAACGTCGCGCTATATCGCCGCCAACCGCCTCTCGCATTTCTTCGACCTGAGCGGGATGAGCGAACCCGTGGACACGGCCTGCTCGAGCGTGCTGGTCGCACTTGGCCGAGCCGTCGATTCGCTTAGGAAAGGCGCGGTCGACCAGGCCATCGTCGCTGGCGTGCAATTGAACATCTCGCCGACGCGGTTCCGCATGTTGCGCGAACGCGGGCTGCTCAGCCAGCAAGGGCGCACGCTGCCGTTCGACGCCCGTTCGGACGGATTCATCCGCAGCGAAGGTGTCGGCGCGCTGGTGCTCAAGCCACTGCGGCAGGCACTTGCCGATCGCGACCACGTCCACGGCGTGCTCAGGGGCACGGGCGTGTGGCACGCCGGCAAGTCGCTCGGCGTCACGTCGCCGAGCTCGCCGGCTCATCAGGAGGCGATGAAACAGGCGCTGGCCGACGCCGCGCTGCCAGCGAACGCGCTGCACTGCATCGAAGCGCATGGAACCGGCATGAGCCTGGGCGACGCGAGCGAGATCGACGCCTTCGAAACCGTGCTGGCGACATCGGCGCGCGACGGCGCTCGCCCCTGCATCCTCGGGGCGTCGAAGTCCGTGCTGGGGCACCTCGAGGCAGCAAGCGGCATCGCGGCCGTGATGAAGGCCGCGCTCGCGCTCGAGCATGGCAGCGTGCCGGGCATCTGCAGCTTCGATGCATTGCACCCCGCCATCGATGCGAAGCACTTTCGCCCGAGTGCCACGGCCCACGCCCTGGCGGCAAGCCCTGGCCAGGGCGCGCCATGCATCGGCGTGCACTCGTACGGGCTCGGCGGCGTGTCTGCGTTCGCCGTCCTGCAAGGCCACGCCAACCGCGCGATCGCTCCGACGAGTGGCCAGTCCGCACGGCTTTTCGTGCTGTCTTCGCGGTCGCGGAAGGCACTCGACATCTATCTCGGCAAGGTGGTCCGGTTCCTGGACCCGGAACGGCCGCGCGCCTACAGCTTCGATCAGTTGACCAGCGTCTTCCAACGTCATCGCGAGGCCATGCCCTGCCGCATCGCCGTGCTCGCGAGTGGCCTGGACGAGCTGGCGTCGAAGCTGCACCGCAAGCTGGCAGGACTGTCCGTGCCGGACTTCTTCGAAGGCCACGCCGCGCAGCAGGCGCCGCTTCCGGCCGACACCGTGCAGCGCTGGGTCGACGAAGGTCGTTGGCCCGAAGTGGCGGGCGCATGGGTCGGCGGCCAAGACGTTCCCTGGCCGTCACTGGATGTCGCCAGGTATCCGTTCCCGGTCTACGCGTTCGACGACGAACGCGGATTCTGGGTCTCAAGAAACGACACCTCGGCTGCAGCCGAGGCGTCGCACGACACGTCGGGAATGCTTCCCGCATAGGCGAATAGCCGCCATCCACCAAGGAGGATCGATGACCACCGAAACCAGTCTTGAATCGCTGAAGGAGTTGCTGGCCGAAGCCATGCTTCTCGGTACCCGCCTGGCCGACAACGGCTACCAGGGCTTGCTGCCTGACCGCAGCAATGGCCCGGTTCGGCAGGGGATCGACAAGCTGCACGCCGCCGCCGCGGCCTTCCTGAAGACGACCGACCTGCACGGGGTGACGCCAGAGCAGGTGTTGCCGCTGTACCAGGAAGTTCGCGAAGTCACCCTGAAAGGAGCCTGAACCATGCCCACCGCGCAAGAAGTGCAAGCCACGATCGCCGTCTACATCGCCGATGCGATGTACATGAGCGTCGATGAAATCGGCGAAGACGACCTGTTCTCGAGCTTCGGGCTCGAGTCCGCAACGCTCGCCAAGATCGTCGCCAGGATCAACTCTCGCTACGGCCGCGAGATCGAAGTCCGCGAGGTCATCCCGCACCAGACGCTCAGGGAAGCCGCCGCGTTCATCCACGAAAAACTCGATGCGACCGCCGTCGCCAACGGAGCCCGCCAATGACCGAAACCCGCGCCTTCCACGAGTCGGTGGACATTCCGCAATCCGCGCAGGATCGCTACGCGCACATGTTCTTCATCCGCAACTTCTTCCAGAAGCCAGAGCTCTTCGCCGATGAGATGAAGGCACTGGAACAGGAACTCGTGGAAGTCCTCCCACGACTCGAAGACGACGTGCGCCCGATCGAGACCTACGGGCCGGACGAAGTCGACAGCGAGATGCTCAAGTCCATGTTCAAGGACAACGTGCGGCCGATCGTGATCAAGGGCTTCGCGAAGGAGCACGACTGCGTCAAGCAATGGACGCCGCAGTATTTCAAGGATCACTTCGGCGACTTCAAGATCTTCTACTCGTCCACCGAGAAGCTCGTCAACGACGACGGCACCCGGCTCGCGGATTTTGTCGACAGCGTGCTGGCCGGCAACAAGAATCGCGCCTACGTCGAGAACCTGTCCGACATCTTCAACACGTACCCCGAGCTCCACCGGCAAGCCGGCCTCGACCGCGTGCGCGACTTCCTCGGCGACTTCGCGAGCTACCACCGCATCGCGCAACTCTTCATCGGCGGCCCGGGCACCGGCGCTGTGTTCCATTGCGCCAACGAACTCAACTGCTTCCTGAACATCTACGGTCGCAAGGAGTGGACGTTCGTGCATCCAAAGTACGCGTTGGCGATGTACTCGACGAATTTCAACAAGGGATTCTTCGTCGGCTCGTTCGTCAAGCACAACGCGTCGAAGGGCTTCATCGAAGCCGAGTACCCGCTCTACAACCGCATCCCGAAGCTTCGCATCACGCTGGAGCCAGGCGACATGCTGATCAATCCGCCGTGGTGGTGGCATGCGATCAACAACGTCACCCCGTCGACGATCTCGGTGGCCTCCCGCTGGGAGATCCTGACCGAGAACGCACGCCAGAACCTGCCGTTCGACTTCGTCCAGTCCATGCGCAAGGACCGGCTGACCATCGTCGGCAAGAAGCTGTCGCCGACCGACATCGTGGTGCCGGATACCGAGATCCGCAAGAACTACATCACCTACAAGCAGATGGGCTGGGAAGCCACCCGCTGATCCGGTGCGACAACCCCATGGAGAACGCATTGCACTATTCGATCCTCGGCATGTCGGCCCGGCTGTCTGGCGTTTCGTCGGTCGACCAATTCTGGAACGCCTTGGTGCAAGGCGGCTCGCTCATGGGGACGCCCAGCGCGGCACGGCAAACGCTCGTCCGCGCCGGGGCCAAGGGACAGTGGGGAACGCACGAAGTTGTCCGGGGGCATTTCCTCGACGACATCGACGGGTTCGATCGACGCCTGTTCTCGTTCTCGCCCTCCGCGTTGACCTTTGCCGATCCGCGCCAGCGGATGCTGCTGGAGGCAGTCTGGTGCGCCATCGAGGATGCAGGCCTGCGTCGCGCCGATCTCGCGGGCCGTTCGGTCGGCGTCTTCGTCGCTCACGACGGCTGGTACCTCGACTCCTACGTCCGGAGAATTCCGCCCGCCCTGGTCGACAACCAGGAATTCATCGTTCCGGGCAACGACCCCTGTTTCCTGGCCAACCGCATCTCGTCGACCTTCGACTTCCGCGGCCCCTCCCTTGTGTTCGACAGTACGTGCTCGGGAACCTACGTGGCCCTGCACCAGGCATGCCGGTCACTGGAGCACGACGAATGCGACTTCGCCGTCGTCGGCGGCGTGAGCCTGTTCCTCGATCCCTGGGCCGACGGCAAGTGCACCGCCACGCCTTTCGAGACGACGGCGCCCGACATGCGCAGCTTCTCGCCCGAGGCCGACGGGTACCGGACCTCCGAGGGCTGCGGCGCGATCCTGCTGCGACGCGGCTCGGCGCAAGTCGACGCAGAACACGCCGTGCACGCCCGCATCCTCGCCAGCGGCTACAACTCGGGCGGCAAGACGAACTCTTTCGCCCAGCCGAGCCAGCGCATGCAGGCAGCCTTGTTCCGCCAGGTGCTGGCCGAAGCGGGAGTCGACCCGCAGCAGGTTGGCTATGTCGAAGCGCACGGCGTGGCTACGCAAATGGGCGACGCCGTCGAGGCCAATGCCCTGATCGAGGTGCTGCAACGTCCCGACAACGCGCCGCCGTGCCACGTCAGCACCCTCAAGCCCAACCTCGGCCACAACCATGCGTCCTCGGGTGTGTACTCGCTGCTGAAGGTGGTGCAGGCGTTTCATCACGGCCTGATCGCGCCGATTCGCGGCCTGGCAGCTAGCGGCCTGAACGGCGCCATTGCGCAGGACACGCGGGGCCTGCGCTTCGCCGCCACGGCGCTGCCCTGGCCGTCGACCGGCCAGCCGCGCGTTGCGCTGCTGAGCAGCTACGGACTGAGCAACGTCAACGCGGCGCTGCTGCTCGGCGCCCCCGCGCCGGCCTGTGCAGGGAATCCGCGCACCGACGCGCCGCAGGGCGCTGCACCGCGCGCACTGGTCTGCCTGTCCGCGCAGTCGCGCAGCCAACTCCGGCAGCAGGTCGTGCGTCTTCGAGAGCAGATTGAAGCCGGTCTGGCGCGCGCCCAGGCCGACTGCTCGCCAACGCTCGACGAGGTCGCCTTCACGCTGCAGGCGGGCCGCGAGGCCATGGCGTGGCGCTGGACGGCGAGGGTCGACTCGCTCCAGTCGCTGCACGACGTCCTGGTCGCCTACGACGCGCGCTTCGACGAGGGAGAACTGGCCGGCGCGTGCGGCGACGCCGCAGACTGGCGCGAGGCGCAGGTCGGGGAATCGCGAGCGGCTTCCCGCACCGCGCCGACCGACGACGGATCGCGTGCGGCGGCGCTCGCGGCCGCCCTCGCTACGCGCGACCTGGCCACGCTGGAGCAGCTCTGGTGCGCCGGCGCGGCCATCGATTGGACACAGCTGTACGAGACGGTACCGCGCCGAGTTCACCTGCCGACCTATCCGTTCCTGCGTGAGCGCTATTGGGTCGCGCCGGAGCAGGCCACGCCGGTTGCGCCGCAAGACCATCGAACGACCTGGAGCTTGAGCGGCGACGAGTTCTTCCTCGTCGACCATGTGATCCAGGACCGTCGCATCCTTCCCGCTGTCATGCACCTGGAGATGGTTCGTGCAGCTGTCGCGGACGCGCCTTCGACGAGGCCGGGCGAACGACAGCAGGTGACCCTGCACAACGTGGTGTGGGCACGCCCACTCGCATTCGACGACGGGACGGCCACCGGCCAAGCCAGGGAGGTCGAGGTGCTCGTGCGGGCCTCCGATGCAGGCGACCTGCGCTTCGAACTGTCGACGCACGTCGGCGACCAACGACAGGTGCACAGCCAGGGACAGGCCCGACTGCGAGCCTCCTCAGCGGCGCCCACCCTGGCGCTGCAGTCCATGCTGGCCCGGATGGACAGCCACATCGATCGAACGACGATCTACGACGTGCCCGCGCGACTCGAATTGAATCTGGGCGCCAGGCTGCGCGGCATCGACGAAGTCAGGGTCGGCCACCGCGAGATCGTCGCGCGCCTGTCCCTTCCTGCGGAGATGGTCGATGGCGACGCCCGCTTCGGCTTGCACCCGTCGTTGACGGATCCCATCCTGCAAGTGGCCTACCTGGGCCTGGTGATGCCCCTGAACGGCGACATCCCGCTCACCATTCCGTTCGCACTCGAGGCATTGGAGATCTTCGGCGACACCTCCGCGACGATGTGGACCTGGATCCGCTATGCAGCGGGCAGCCAACCCGGCGATCCCGTGCAGAAGCTCGACGTCGACCTGTGCGACGACGCCGGCCAGGTGTGCCTGACGATGCGCGGGTTCTCGTTTCGCACGCTCGCGCCGCGTGCAGCTGCCGTCGCATCCGGCACGGCGACGGCCTCTGTCTTGGCGCCTCGCGACTTGGCAGGGCCAGTCGACCCGGTGACGATCGAATTCCTCAAGCAGGTGCTGTCCGGCGTGCTCGGCCTCGCGCCTTCGCAGATCCGCGCCGAGGAAGCGCTGGAGCACTACGGCATCGACTCGCTGATGGTCGTGAGGCTCACCGCGCGGCTCGAAGAGACCTTCGGCTCGCTGCCCAAGACGCTGTTCTTCGAGTACCGCAGTCTCCGCACGTTGGCCGCGTACTTCGAACTCCACCATCGACCCGTCCTCGCCACGCTGCCTGGCCATGCCGGGCCGCCCCGCGACGTCGCGGCCACGGCGGCCCCCCTGCGTGCCGATCCGGCGCCCCCACCGCGACCCGATTCCACGTCGGCCCTGGACATCGCCATCGTCGGCCTGGCAGGCACCTATCCCGGGGCAGACGGCCTCGAGGCCTACTGGAACAACCTGCGCAACGGCGTAGACAGCGTCACGGAGATTCCTCTCGAGCGGTGGGACTGGCGCGACTACTACACCGAAGACCGTACACGGCCTGGCCACCACTACAGCAAGTGGGGCGGCTTCATCGATGACGTCGACAAGTTCGATGCCGACCTGTTCTCGGTGTCTCCGCGCGAAGCCGAGTTGATGGATCCGCAGGAACGGCTGTTCCTGCAGCATGCCTGGGCGGCACTCGAGGACGCCGGCTATTGCCGCTCGTCGCTGCGCGAGATCCAGGCGTTCGACGAGGCCGCGAGCGGCGGTACCGGGGTTGGCGTCTACGCGGGCGTGATGTACGGCGAGTACCAGCTCTACGGCGCCCAGGCGAGCGTGCGGGGCCACCGCATCGGCTTCGCCGCGACGCCGGCCAGCATCGCCAATCGCGTGTCGTACACGCTCGACCTCCATGGCCCGAGCATGACGGTCGACACGAAGTGCTCGAGTTCGCTCACGGCCTTGCATCTCGCCTGCCAGGACCTGCGCCTCGGCCACACGAGCATGGCCGTCGCCGGTGGCGTCAACCTCAGCCTCCACCCGAGCAAGTACCTCGAGCTCAGCCGCCGCCAGTTCGTGTCGGCCAAGGGGCGCTGCGAAAGCTTCGGCGAAGGCGGGGACGGCTACGTGCCGGGCGAAGGTGTCGGCGTCGCCATCCTGAAACGGCTGGAAGACGCCGAGCGCGACGGCGACGCCATCTACGGCGTCATCAAGGGCAGCGCGCTCAACCACGGTGGCAAGACGAACGGCTACACGGTGCCCAACCCCGCAGCGCAACACGCAGCGATCGGGGACGCGCTGCGCCAGGCGGGCATCGAGGCGCGCGACGTGAGCTACGTCGAAGCGCACGGCACCGGCACGCGGCTGGGCGACCCGATCGAGATCGCGGGTCTCACCAAGGCATTCGACAGCTCGACCGGCGTCACACCGGCTCGCCAGGCGTGCTGGATCGGCTCGGTCAAGTCCAACATCGGGCACTGCGAATCCGCGGCCGGCATCGCCGGCGTCACGAAAGTGCTGCTGCAGATGAAGCACCGCCAGATCGTGCCCTCCCTGCATTCGGGCACGCTCAATCCGGCCATCGATTTCGCCGGCACGCCATTCAAGGTCTGCCAGCAAGTGGAGGCCTGGCTGCGTCCACAGCGCTTGCGTCGCGACGGCAGCCTGCAGGAAGCCCCGCGGACCGCGGGAGTCTCGTCGTTCGGTGCCGGTGGGGCCAACGCGCACCTGTTGATCCAGGAGCACCGGGCGCCCGCCCCCGCGGTTGCGCGCGTCTCGCCCGGTATGACGGGACTCGTCGCGTTGCCGCTGTCGGCCCGCACCGCCGACGGCCTGAAGCAGCGGGCACGCAGTCTCGCGCAGGCCTTGAAGACCGCACCGGCCACGGCCCTGTCGCTCGCGGACGTGGCCTACACGCTGCAAACCGGGCGGGAGCCGATGCAGGAGCGCGTGGCCTTTCTTGCGGCTTCGGTCGACGACTTCGTCGTCAAGCTCGAGCAGTACCTGCGGGATGGCCGGGGCGCAGACGGCATCTATGTCGGCGGCGAGGCCTCAGGGGGTAGTGCCGGCACGCTGCTGGAAGCGTTGGACGCCGAAGGCGAACTGGCCCGGCTGATCGAAGGCTGGATGGCGCGCGGCAAGCTCGGGCGCGTGCTCGAGCTGTGGGTGCAAGGTTCCCGCGTGGATTGGACGGCGCTGCATCGCGGCACGCATCCGCGGCGCGTCAGCCTGCCGACCTATCCCTTCGCGAAGGACCGCCACTGGGTGCCCGAGCATCTGCTCGAGGCCGCGCCGGCGGTCGGGGTGTCACGCCTGCATCCCCTGCTGCATCACAACGTCTCGACCCTCGCCGGCTTGAGGTTCGACACCCGGTTCACCGGTGAGGAGAGCTTCTTCGTCGACCACGTCGTGCAAGGCCGCAGGGTGCTGCCCGGCACGGCGGGCCTGGAGATGGCGCGCGCGGCGTTTGCGCGGGTGACGGACGACACTTTCGCGGGCTTTCACGACGTCACCTGGACGCGGCCGGTCGTCGCCGGGACCGCGCCTGTCGACCTGCAGATGCGCTTGTCTCCCTCCCTGGCGCCGACTGGGCGGGCAATGGATGACGGCGCCTTGGGAACCTTCGAACTCGTCGCTCTCTCCGAGGGTGCCGAGGCCCTGTGCATGCAAGGCCAGGTGCGCACCGGACCGTTGCCGCCCACAAGCCGCTCGGACATCCCCGCACTCGCTTCGGCAATGAATCGCGCGACGCTGCAGGCCGACGAGTTCTATGGCCAGCTCGCGTCCCGGGGCCTGGTCTACGGTGCAACGCATCGCTGCATCCGCCAGGTGCAACTCGGCGAGCGACAACTCCTGGCGAGGCTCGAGATGCCCGCCGCGCCAGGCTTCGACCTGAAGGACTGCCCGCTTCATCCGGCCCTGCTGGACGCCGCGCTGCATGCGACCGCCGCGCTCCACGCCGACGACGAGGCAACGACTGCGCACGTGCCGTTCGCGCTCGATGCACTGCACTTCTTCGCGCCTTGCGCGCCGACGATGTGGGTGTGGGTGCGCGCCAGCGCCGACAGCGGGCAGACCGATGACACCCGCAAGGTCGACATCGACCTGAGCGACGAGCAGGGCACGACATGCGTGCGGCTGCGCGGCTTCGCCTCGCGTCCGCTGCGCTCGGGTGCTCCGCTGCCATTGCGCCATCACACGATATTGGCGGTGCCTGTCTGGCGGGACGAGGCCGAACCGGCGCCTGCCGCGCCCGTCGACGTCGGCGCCCACCACGTCGTGCTCTGCGAGTTGGACGACGTCGACCTGACCGAACTCGCCGCGTCGATGCCGCAGGCAACCCTCACCCGCCTGCCGGCATCCAGCGACCCGATCGAGACGCGGTTCCAGGCCCATGCGACGCGCGTGTTCGAACTTGCACGGATGTGTATCGCAGGCAGGCAAGTCGGCAAGTCGACCCTGCTCCAGGTGGTCGTGCCGCGAAACGGCGACGCCGTTGTCCTGGACGCCCTGCAGGCCTTGCTGAAGACGGCTTGCGCGGAAGACCGCACCTTGATCGGCCAATTGATCGCCGTCGACGGCGCGGACAGCGCCGCTCGCCTACAACAGTGCCTGCGCCGCGAGGCGGCCACCCGACGGTCCACCGTCGTCCGGCACGGCGCGGGCCTGCGCCAGGTCGCGGGCTGGGAGAGGCTTGACGCCCCGGGAGCGGTCGGCCGCTCCCCCTCGCCCTGGAAGCACGGCGGCAACTATCTCATCACCGGCGGTCTGGGCGGGCTGGGTCTCCTGTTCGCAGAGGAGATCGCGCGCAGCGGCAGCCAGGCCGGCATTGTGCTGTGCGGTCGCAGATTGCCGGATGCCCGGCAGGCCGAGCGAATCGACGCGCTTCGCGCCACAGGCGTCCGCATCGAGACGATGGCCGCCGACGTCTGCCAGCCAGGCGAGGTCAAGGCGATGGTCGATCGCATCGTCGAATGCCATGGCGGCTTGCACGGCGTCATCCACGCAGCGGGGATCGTGTGCGACGGTCTCATGGCGACCAAGAGCCCGGACGAGTTCGCGCGCGTGCTTCGACCCAAGATCGGTGGCGTGGCCTGCCTCGACGCCGCGACGCGTCACCTCGACCTGGACTTCTTCGCCGTCTTCTCGTCCGTCGCGGGGTCGCTCGGCAATGTCGGCCAGGCCGACTACGCGACCGCCAACGCGTTCCTGGATCGCTTCGCTGCGCAGCGCTCGGCGCAGGTCGTTCAAGGCACGCGGCGCGGGCGCAGCCTGTCAATCGGCTGGCCGCTGTGGCGCGACGGGGGCATGGGCCTGGACGCGCGCCAAGAAGCCGCGCTGGCCGAGCGCACCGGGATGCACGCGATGCCCCGGGCCGCCGGACTCGACGCGTTCCATGCCGCGCTCGAGACCCCGCATTCGCACGTGCTCGTGCTGCATGGGGATTCGAGCCGGCTGGAAGATTGGCTGCAGGCGTCCGCAGGCGAGACGGCGACGGTCCTCGCGGCACCGCCGCTTGCGGCCCTCGTGGCCAGGGACATAGCGGACACGCCGCCGAAGTCACGCGCCGTGCAGTTGCTGAGCCAGGTGTTGTCGACGTCGCTGCGGATCCCGTTGCACAAGATCCGGCCCGAGCTGCCGTTCGCCGACTACGGCATCGACTCCGTATCGGTGCTCGAGATGACCGCCGCGCTGGAGCACGCCTGCGGACCGCTGGCGAAGACGCTCTTCTACGAACACCGCGACGTGGCCGCGCTGAGTCGATTTCTCGAAACGCGGTACGCCGAAGTGTTCGGTGCGACGGACGCGACGCCGGCTCGCCATCAACCGATCGGCACGGCGCCGGCCGCGCCGCGGATCGCCGCGAGCACGGCATCGACCCTGCATCCCTGGGCGTGGCCGCGACCCACGCAGGCCACCGCTGCGACCGCGACCACCGACAGGCCGCTCGACATCGCCATCATCGGCCTCAGCGGGCGCTATCCCGGCGCCCGGGACCTGGACGCGTTCTGGACGAACCTGCGCGAGGGCCGCGACAGCATCGGCGAGGTGCCGATCGACCGATGGGACTGGCGCCGCTATTTCTCCGACACGCCGTCGACCCGCTCCCCGCACATCAGCAAGTGGGGTGGCTTCATCGACGGCGTGGACGAATTCGATGCCGACTTCTTCGGCATCCCCCCCCAAAGCGCCGACCTGATGGATCCCCAGGAGCGCGTGTTCCTCGAGCAGGCATGGGCCGCCGTCGAGGACGCCGGCTACAACTGGCGCGACCTGCGCGACGGCGCCGGCGCCGCGGCGCGAGCGCCGGTGGGCGTGTACGTCGGCGCCATGTATTCCGACTACCAGCTGTTCGGGTCGGCGCACGACGCCCAGGCCGGACGACCGGGACTCTCGAGCAGTCTCGCGAGCATCGCGAATCGGGTGTCCTGGATGCTGGACCTGCGGGGTCCGAGCATGACCATCGATTCGATGTGCTCCTCCTCGCTGACCGCGATCCACCTGGCCTGCCAGGATCTGCGACACGGCCAGACGCGACTGGCCATCGCGGGCGGCGTGAACCTCACGCTTCACCCGAACAAGTACCTCACGCTGAGTTCGAACGGCATGATTTCCAGCGAGGCACGAACGCGCAGCTTCGGCGAAGGCGGTCGCGGCTACGTGCCTGCGGACGGGGTGGGCGCCGTCCTGCTCAAGCGCCTTGCCGACGCCGAACGCGACGGCGACCACATCCACGGCGTGATCAAAGGCAGCGCGCTGAGCCACGGCGGACACACGCACGGCTACACGGTACCCGGTCCCGCGGCGCAGAGCGCCACCATTGTTCGCGCGCTGCGCGAGGCTGGCGTGGATGCGCGCGACGTGAGCTGCATCGAAGCGCATGGAACCGGTACCGCGCTGGGCGATCCGATCGAGGTTGCCGCGCTGAGCACCGCGTTCCGCCAGTCCACGGCCGACGACGGCTTCTGTTGGCTCGGCTCCGTCAAGGCCAACATCGGCCATGGAGAAGCGGCCGCCGGCATTGCCGGTCTCACGAAGATCCTGCTGCAATTGCGACACGGCGAGCTGGCACCCACGATCCACGCGGAGACACCGAACGCGAACATCGACTTCGCATCGACGCCGTTTCGCTTGAACCGGTCGCTGCGCGCGTGGGAGCGGCCCAGCGTCGATGGCCGGATCCGTCCGCGAATCGCCGGACTCTCCGCTTTCGGTGCCGGCGGTTCGAACGCGCACCTGGTGATCGAGGAGTACACGCCCGCCATGGCCGCCAGCGATGGCGTTCCCACCGGCCCGTTCATGGTGCCGCTATCGGCACGCACTCCGCAGGCGCTGCAGGTCGCGGCGCAACGCCTGCTGGCGTTCGTGACATCGGCTCGGGCGAGTGAAGCAAGACCCGCCCTGCACGAGCTCGCGTTCGTCCTGCAGACCGGGCGCGAAGCCATGGACGAGCGCCTGGGCGTGATCGCCACGTCGTTGTCCGATCTAGCCGAGAAGCTGGGCCACTTCCTGATCGGTCGGATCGATGCGCCGAACGTCCTGCGGGGTCGCCTTGGCACCCAGGCGGGCGAAGGGTCGAACCTGGCCGTGCTCGCGGCAGACGAGGACCTGCAGGCGGCGATGGGGGCCTGGCTGGCCAAGGGCAGGCACGCCCAGGTCCTCGCCCTGTGGACGCAAGGCGTGCATGTCGACTGGAGCGTGCTCCACGGCGAGCGGGCCCCGAAGCGTTGCAGTGCACCAACCTATCCGTTCGCGCGCGAACGTCATTGGTGGAACCAGGCCCCCGCGACACCGACACCGACCCCGCGGCGCGAGGAAGTCTCGCGCCCGCTCGGCATTCGATCGGCCGCACGGGGCTTCGGCGCGGTGCTCGACACCCCTGGTACGGCGCAGGACAAGCTCTCCACCTTCCTGGGTGCACTCCTGGGCAATGTGTTGCAGCGTGGCCCGCACGACATCGATGCCACCACGCCCCTCGCCGACCTCGGGCTGGAGTCGATCGACATCGTTCGCTGCACCGAACTGCTGCAGTCGGTCCTGGGCGCGGCGGTGCACGCCACGGCGTTCTATGAAGCAGCGACCGTGGGCGAGCTGGCCCACGCGCTGGTCGAACGCCATGGCCTTAGCGCGGACGGCGTGGACGCCGCCGTGCGAACCCTTGTCGCCGCGCCAGCGTCCGCAGCCCAGGTCTTCCCGTTGACCGACATGCAGCGGGCCTTCCTGGTGGGCAGGGAGATCCCCACCTTCGGTCGCCTGGTCGGCAGCACGATCTACGTCGAGTTGCTCTCGAATCGCGACGTGGCCCTGCCGCGCCTGGAAGACGCCTGGCGGCGACTCCTGCGCCAACATGATGCCTTGCGCATTCGAGTCACACCCGACTTCCAGCAGCGGATCGACGACGACGTACCGCCGGTCGTCCTGCGCTCGGTCGACCTGCGCCACGCGAGCGCCACCGAACGCGAAGCCGCTCGCGCGCGCATGCGGCGCGAGATGTCCGAGACGATCTTCGATCTCGTCGACGGCCCCTGTTTCGACCTGCGGATCAGCCACGGCCCGGGCGAAGCGTCGATCCACCTTGCAGTGGACGAGGTGCTTCTCGACGGCTACAGCGTACAGCTCGTCGCGCGGCAACTCCACGCGCTGTACGCCGACCCACAAGCGGCGTTGCCCGAGTTATCGTACTCCTACCGTCAGCACCTGCAGCGCCTGCAATCCAGCCAGGCCGCCGAGACCTTCGCCAGCAGCCGGGCGTACTGGCAGCAGAAGCTGGTCGCTGCACCCGCGGGCCTGGCGCTGCGCCACGTCGCGAGCGCGCCCTCCGCACCGAAGATGCATCGCCTGGAAGGCACATTGGGGGCACCCCAGTGGCAAGCCCTGAAAGACGGCGCCGAGCGACTCGGATGCTACCCGAGCACGGTGCTGCTCACCCTATTCTGCGAGGCCCTGCAGCGCTACGTCGCGCAGCCGGCGTTCAGCCTCGTGCTGACGAATCTCAATCGCATGGCGGTCCATCGCGACGTGATGGCGGTCGCAGGACTGTTCATCAACAGCACCGTCTTCGTGCACGAGTTCCGGGGCGTCGATCGCAGCATCGAAGCCAGGCTCCTCAGCACCCAGCGGCAACTGGCGGATGACGCACCGCATGCGCATGCCGGCACGGGGCGCATCGTTCGCCCCGAGGGTGACGGCTCAGCCATCGCATCGTCGGCCGTCGTGTTCACCAGTCTCGTCGGTTCCGTCTTCGAAGCCCTGCCCGTCGATGCTCGATGGAGGATGGGTGAAGTCCTGAACAACACGCCGCAGGTCCATCTCGACCACCAGGCACTCGAGGTCCAGGGCCGCTTACTCGCCCGCTGGTACGTGGCCGACGCGGTACATGCCGAGGGGGGCATGCAGGCGCTGATGGCCGACTATCTACGCAGCCTGGAAGACGCCGCCCGGTCGGCGCATCGCTGGTCCCGAGAAGCGGCTGTCGCGGAGAACGACCGCGCGCAGCCGTCGCAACCCTTCGCGCTCAGCAACCAGCAAGTGGCCTACGCGTTCGGACGCAACGACGCGCTGCGTCATGGCGGAAAAGGCTGCGTCTTCCATGCCGAGTACGACATCGACGGAGTGGACATCGAACACTTGTCCGAGGCATGGCGCCGCGTGGTCGGGCATCATCCCATGCTGCGCACCACGATCTCGTCGGACGGGTCGCAGCACGTCCTTCAGCCCGCCCCCGACGTCGACATCGCCGTGTTGGCCGCCGCAGGGCCGCCGCACGAGTTCGACGCAGCGTGCGCGCAGACCCGCGAGCGCATGTTGTCAACGGTCTATCCGCTGGACAGCTATCCGTACTTTACATTGGCCGTGTGCACGCGAGATCATGGCGCCGCCAGGCTGCTGGTCAACATCGACCTGATGGTCGCCGATGGGCGAAGCCTGATGACCATCGTCGACCAGCTCTTCGAGCTCTATCTGCGACCGGATGCCGCGTTGGCTGCCAACGTGACCACTTACCGCGCGGAACGCACGCGGCGCAACGCCCTGCGCGGGACGACGCCGCATGCCCGCGACCTGGCGTACTGGCGAAACAAGTTCGAACATCTGCCGTCCGGGCCGCAGTGCGGTCGCGCCGAGAGCCAGGTGGGCGCCCGCACGCGGCAGCTGTCGCGCATCGTGTCCGTGAGCGAGCTGGCACAAGCCTCTCGCTCGCTGGGATGCGACGCAGGAACGCTGCTGCTCGCCGCCTACGGCCAGGTGCTGCTCGAATGGAACGGCGGCAAGCCCTTCTCGGTGGTGACCGTGCACTGGGACCGCCCGTCCGCGGGGCCGTCGATCGACAACGTGGTTGGCGACTTCACCCGGCTGGGCTGGGTCAGCTTCGCCCAGGGCGGCCGGACTCCGGCCGACTTCGTCGCGCGCGTACAGCGGCAACTCGTCGCGGACGCGGCGCATCGGTCGGCGGAAGGACTCGAGGTCCTGCGACAGTTCAAGGATCTCTCGTTCCCCGTCGTGTTCACAGATCTCGTGCGGCCGATCGACGCTCCCCCGCCGCGGCGGCCTGGCGTCCGCCAGGTCTTCTGCAGTTCGCACACGCCGCAGGTCACCCTTGACGCCATCGCGACGCCGATCAGCGACACCGAGATCCAGCTGCAATGGGATACCGCCATCGATGCCGGTGGCCAAGCGTCGGAGATGTTCGACCGCTACATCGCAACGCTGCAGCGTTGGGCGCACGAGTTGGCGTCGGAGACGCCCGTGCACGAGGCAGCGGCGTCCGCATCCACGCTGGTCGCCGACCTGGCCACGGACGGCCTGCACACGCTCTTCGAGCGTGCGGCCGCGACCCATTCGGATCGATGCGCGCTGCGGTTCGCAGACCAGGCGCTCGACTACGCCGAGCTGGAGCGCCGCACGGCTGAATGCGCGCAGTGGCTGCGCGACCAGGGGGTCGGTCCCGATGATGTCGTGGGCGTCCTGATGGACCGGTCGATCGAGATGGTCGTGGCCTTGCTGGGCATCGTGCGTGCCGGGGCCGCCTATCTTCCCGTCGACGTGTCGTTCCCGCGCCAGCGCATCGCGCTGATCCTCGGTGACGCCGAAGTGCGATGCCTGCTGACGCAGGGCGTCTTCGCACCGGACTGGATCGGGGAGTACGTCGTTCTCTGCCTGGACGATCCGCACCTGCGCCTGCGTGCACGCGAGGCCGGGCCTTGCACGACCGCCGGGCCGCGCAACCTGGCCTACGTGATCTACACCTCCGGTTCGACGGGCTCGCCCAAGGGCTGCATGATCGAGCACCGGTCGATCGTCAACCGCCTGGCGTGGATGCAACGGCGGTTTCCGCTGTCCCCCGGCGATGCCGTGCTGCAGAAGACCCCCTACACGTTCGACGTGTCCGTCTGGGAGTTCTTCTGGCCCCTGATCGTCGGGGCAACACTCGTGGTGGCACGCCCGCAAGGCCACCTGGACGGCAACTACCTGCTCGACCTGATCTGCCGCGAGCGCATCGCGGTCTGCCACTTCGTGCCTTCGATGCTTCGCACGGTGCTGCAGGAAACCGATCTGCACCGTATGGCCGGGCTGCGCCATGTGATGGTCAGCGGCGAGGAGCTCGACTACGACCTGATCGAGGAATTCCACGGCAAGGTTCCCGTCGCGTTGGAGAACCTGTACGGCCCGACCGAGGCCGCGGTCGACGTGAGCCACTGGCACGCCGAAGTCAACGCGCAGCGCCACACGTTCATCGGCAAGGCGATCGACGGCATCGCGCTGCACGTGCTCGACGAGCACCTGGCCCCCGTGCCGGACGGCCATACCGGTGAACTCTACATCGCAGGCGTGGGTGTCGGCCGAGGCTATCTGAACAACCCGGCACTGACGGCCCGGTCGTTCCTGCCGGATCCCTTCGTGCCCGGTGGCTTCATCTACAGGACGGGCGACCTGGCAGCGGTGCACGTGGACGGCAACATCCTCTATCACGGCCGTGCGGACACCCAGGTCAAGCTCAACGGCCTTCGCATCGAGCTCGAGGAAATCGAGCATCACCTGCGCAGCCATCCGCAGGTCAAGGATGCGATCGTCGCGGTTCGCGAGCTGTCCGGCGACAAGGTGCTGGCGGCCTACGTCGTGCCGCGCAGCGGCACCACCTTGCCCGGCGGCCTGCGCGAGTTCCTCGGCCTGCACCTGCCCCGCTACATGCTGCCCCACGCGTGGGGCGTGATCGCCGTCGTTCCCGTCACCGCACACGGCAAGCGCAGTCGCAAGGATCTCCCGCCCCCCATGGCCCTGGCGCGCTCGCCGGGCGCCGCCACACCCCACCCGGTGGAGAAGAAGCTCCAGGAGATGCTGGACGCCATCGTCGCCAGCGCACAGCGGGGCGCCGTCGATGACGGCGCTCGGCGCAGGTCAAGAGAAGTCGACCAGAACGACTGAGTCACCCACGGCCTTCAAGCTACGCCAACCCCAGGGATCGTCACCATGCAGGCACAAGTTCTCGAGTCCGTCGCCAATGACGGCCACGCACCGATCGACCCCTCGCGCAGCTTGCTGAGCCAGGGCGTGGGGCAGCCGATGATCGAGCAGTTGCTGATCCAGGTGGAGCAGGAATTCGCGGTCCACGTTCCGCTGCGCGAGTTTCTGCTCGACCCGACGTTGCAACGCCTCTCGGCACAAGTCGAACGGAATATCCAGACGACACTCGAGGTCGTGCCCGAGGTCGCCGACGTCCTTCGCACGGCTCGGCAGTCGCTCGGCGACGTCCCCCTGGACGATGACGCCGACCTGTTCCAGCAGGGCGTGAATTCGCTCGCCATCCTGCGGCTGCTGCAGGATCTGCGCCGGCGCCACGGCCTGGACATCGCGGTCGATACGTTCCTGAAGAAGCCCACGCTGAGCCGGTTGGCCGAACTGGCCTGCGGAGCACCGACATCGTCGACGACCCCGCAGTTGCCGCACGTCGTGCCGAGCACGCCGGCCCGGGTGAGCGCAAGGCCCGCGGCACGCGTCGCTGTGGAAGACGTGCTGGCCATGGTGCACGACGCGATGGGCTCGGACGGGGCGACAGCGGACGCGGACCTGTTCCTCGAGGGAATGAATTCGCTGGCCCTCCTGAAACTGGTCCAGCGCGTCAGGCAGCGCTGGGGCGTGGACGTCGCCATCGACGCGCTGTTGAAGTCGCCGACGGCAGCGCGACTGGCGACACTCGCCGGCGCGCACGCACCGTCCGCCGTTGACTCACCTGCTGGCCCGCTCGCGGACGCGAGCGCAGCAGCCGAGTCCTTCGGGAGCGGGCTCGGCATCCTCTCGACCAAGGCCGAGAAGGACGCCTTCCTGCGCCTGCAGCTCAACCTGCGACCCGACCGCCAGGACGATGAAGCGATCGGCGCACGGCGCCCCTTCGATCGCGACAGCCGGCACGACCCTGCACGATTCAGGAGCAGGCGCGAGTTCGAGAACGGCGCGGTGCCGCTCGACAACCTGCTCGCCTGGCTGGCCCATCTCGGCGCCGATCTTCACGAAGGGAAATACCGGTACCCGTACCCCTCCGCCGGAGGCACCTACAGCGTGCAGGTGTACCTCGAGGCCAAGCCCGACGCGGTCGCCGGGCTCGCCGAAGGCATCTACTACCACCATCCGCATCGGCGCGTGCTGATCAAGGTGAGCGACGCACTGCCAGGATCGGCCGCCCACTTCTTCTACAACCGCCCGGTGCACGAGGCGTGCGGCTTCTGCCTGTACTTCGTCGCCGAGCTTCGGGCCATCGCGCCGCTCTACAAGGAACAGACCGACCACTTCGTCGCCGTCGAAGCCGGCGCGATGATCCAGCGGTTGATCGAGCACCAGGCGCGGCACGCCATCGGCAGCTGCGTCCTCTCGGGGGTGGACCCCGCGAGCGTGCAGGCGCCGCTCGCACTCGACCCAGAACGTCGCGTGCTGCTCGCCATGGCCTGCGGCACCGTGATGCACGCCCAGGACGGTCGGGACGTGGTACCGGCGCCGGCGCCGGCGGCCTGGACGGACATCGCCATCGTCGGCCTCGACGGCCGCTTTCCCGGCGCACGCGATCTCGACGCGTTCTGGGACAACCTGCGCGCTGGGCGCGTGAGCATCTCCGCCCCGCCCCTCGACCGCTGGCAGGCGCCGAAGCATGCGCACGACTACGGCGGCTACCTCGACGGCACGAACGACGTCGACACCGATCGCTTCGGCCTGCGCGAAGAGGAGGCCCTCGCGCTCGATCCGCAGGAGCGCCAGCTTCTCGCGAGCACGCACCGCCTGCTCGAAGCGAGTGGCTATGGCGGCGCGAAGCTCGGCGACCTGTCGCGCCGCGTGGGCGTGTTCCTGGGCGTGATGTGGAGCGGTGCGCAACTCGCCCCGGACGGTAGCGGGTCGAAGGCGGCGCACGCTCCGTTCTCCATCCTCCCGAATCGCCTCTCCCACCACTTCGACTGGACCGGTCCGAGCATGGCGGTGGACACGAGTTGCTCCTCGGCGCTGACGGCCATCTACCTGGCGTGCGACAGCATTCGGCGTGGCGATTGCAAGGTGGCGGTCGCCGGTGGGATCAACCTGTTCGCGCATGCCGGCCATCTTGAGAACCTGCGCCAGCTTCGGCTGATCGCCGACCACGACCGCAGCCAGACCTTCGGCGACGAAGCCGCGGGCTGGCTCCCCGGCGAAGGCCTGGGCACCGTCCTGCTCGTGCCGCTCGCCGAGGCTCGTGCGCGCGGGGACGCCATCTGGGGCGTGATCCGCGGCGGTGGCATCGGCCACGCCGGCCAGGCACCGCGCTTCGGGATGCCGAGCGTCGAGCAACAGGCGGCGTTGATGCGCGACACCTTGCAGCGTGCGGGCGTGTCGCCTGGCCAGGTGCAATACATCGAAGCGGCCGCCGCGGGCTCGGCGATGGGCGATGCGGCCGAGATGCAGGCCCTGAAGCAGGTGTTCGGAGTGCGTGCCGACGCATTGACCGTGGGCAGCGTGAAACCCAACGTCGGCCATCTCGAGTCGGCGTCGGGCATGACACAGCTCGCCAAGGTCTTGCTGCAGATGCGCCACGAAGAAATCGTCCCCGTGGTGCCGGTGGCGCGCAGAAGCCCGCTCATCCAGCTCGACGGATCGGCACTGCACATCGCCGACAGCATCACGCCGTGGCCTCTCACAACCGGTCGCTCGCGACTGGCCCTCATCAACGGCCTGGGCGGCACCGGTTCCTACACGAACCTGCTGATCGAAAGCGGCGACCCGATCGAAACGCCGTTGCCTGGCACTGCACGAACGGCGCTCGTTGCGCAAACGGCCTCGGACTCTGCCGAGCCCGTCGCCAGGATCGACGACGCACCGTCGTCCGCGACCTCGCCGCAACGCCATGCGGAGATCTTTCTCATCCAGGCCCTGACGCTTCAACTGCATCGTCCGATCGACGTGGGCCATTGCGACGCGAGCCTGTTCGACCTGGGTGTCACCTCGGTCAACCTCGTGAGGCTCGTCCACGCGATCGAATCGACGATCGGTGCCCGCGTCGAGTCGCACGTGTTCTTCGACAACCCCTCCATCGCGAGCCTGTCGGCCCACCTGTCGTCGTGCCATGCCGAGGCCTTCCGCCAATCACTGCCCGCGCCGACTGTAGCGACCGTAGCAACGAGCGCCGACCGCTCGGCAGACGATCCGTCGCAAGACAGTCCCTACGCCCTGTCCGAGAGCCAGAAGGGCCTGTGGGCCCTCCAACGACTCAATCCCGAGTCGAGCGCCTACAACTGCCCGGTGTGCCTGCGGGCGATTTCTCCTCTCGACGCCAGCGTGGTGCCAGAGGTGCTCGCGCGAGTGGTCGCGCGCCACCCCTTGCTCGCCACGGTGATCGAGGAGCACGACGACGGCGAGCCGATGCAACGCATCGATCGGGCCATGAGAGTGCCCTTGACCATCGAGGATCTCTCGGCGCTCGACGCCGCGGCAGCCCTGGAGCATATCGGCGAGGTCGCCCGGCAACCTTTCGCCATGATGGGCAGGCCGCTGCTGCGCGCGCACGTGTTCCACACCGGCAGCGGCGTGTCGCACGTGATGCTGGTGATCCACCACCTCGTCTTCGACGGCCGGTCTTTCGCGCCCCTGGTCACGACCTTCGCCGACGCCTTGCGCGACGCGCGCGAAGTCCACCCAACCGGCGAAGCGACCGGGTCGTATTCCAGCTTCCCGGCCTATGTCCGGGCCGAGCGCCAACTTCTCGAATCGCCCGAAGGAGAACGGCGATTGGCTCATTGGCGGGCGCAACTGCAGGACTCGCCGCCCAGCCTGCTGCTGCCCACCGAGGGAATCCGGGTGGCCCGGACCGACTTTGCAGGCGCGAGCCGGCGATTCGACATGTCGCCCGCGCTGGGATCGCAGGTGCGCGAGCTGTCGAAGTCGAAGGGCGTCTATCCGTCCAATCTCTTCTTCGCGGTCTTCAAGACCCTGCTGTGGCGCTACACAGCCCAGGACAGCCTCATCGTCGGCATTCCCTTCGATGCGCGCCGACACGACTCGCTCCGATCCGCGACGGAAGTCGGCTACTTCGTCGACATGCTCCCGGTACGCAGCGAACTGGATCACCAGGCCTCATTCATCGCCTTCGCGCAGGGGTTGCAGTCGCGCGTGCTCGAGGGCATGGCCAATGCCTACCCGCTGCCGGCACTGGTACGCGCGTTGAAGATCCGCCCCGAGGCCGGCGTCTCGCCGATCTTCCAGGTCGCGTTCGCCTACCAGGATTTCGCCGACTCAGCCTCCACCTCGGACGCGCTGAGCAGCCTCGAGTACGTCGACGAGATCGCCCAGGAAGGCGAGTACGAGATGCTGCTGGAAGTGGCCGAACGCGGCGGGGAGTTCACGTTGAAGTGGAAGTTCGACCCGCAGCTGCATTCGGTCGCCGCGATCGATCGCATGGCAGGCCACTTCTTGTCGCTGCTTCGAGGCGCCATCGAGGCACCCGGTTGCAGCCTCGGCAAGCTGCCGCTGCTAGGCGACGAGGAACGCCACACGCTGCTGTCCGACTGGCAGGGCACGCACGTGCCCCGCGCGCCCGGGGACACGGTGCATGGCTCCGTGGAACGCCAGGCCCTGGCCACGCCCGACGCCGTCGCCGTGGCATCCGGGGGCCAATCATTGACCTATCGCGCGTTGGACGCGCAGGCCACCCGCCTGGCCTGCGAGCTCGTGCGCCGCGGCGTGCAACCGGGCACCTTCGTGGGCGTCTGCATGGATCGCTCGGTGGAGCTCGTGGTGGGCCTCCTGGCGATCCTGAAGGCCGGCGGCGCCTACGTGCCGCTCGATCCGGAATATCCGGTCGAGCGCCTGCGCTACATGCTCGGCGACGTCGCCGCCCCCGTGGTGCTGGGACAGGCTCGCCACCAGCCGCTTCTGGACAACCTGCGCGCCCATGCGCTGTACCTGGACGACGGCTGGCACGAGCGACTGCCGCAGCCGCCGGCCGCCGATGCGCCCGCCCCGGCGTGCCGAGGCGACGACATCGCCTACGTGATCTTCACGTCGGGATCCACCGGCAAGCCCAAGGGCTGCATGCTGCCTCATTCCGCCGTCTGCAACCGCTTGTCGTGGATGCAGGAGGCCTACCCGCTCGACGAGCGCGATCGCGTGCTCCAGAAGACGCCCTACAGCTTCGACGTGTCGGTGTGGGAGTTCTTCTGGCCGTTGCGCACGGGCGCGTCGCTCGTCCTGGCGATGCCGGGTGGCCACAAGGATCCGGCCTATCTCGTCGACCTGATCGAGCGCGAGCGCATCACCACGTGCCACTTCGTGCCGTCCATGCTCGCCGTCTTCGTCAACGAGCTGAAACCCGGACGATGTGTCGGCCTGCGCCAGGTGTTCGCCAGCGGGGAGGCGCTTCCGCAAGGGTTGACGCGCGACTTCGCACGGCTGCTCCCCGCGAAACTCCACAATCTCTATGGCCCCACGGAAGCCGCGGTAGACGTCAGCTTCTGGGAATGCCAAGTTCGTGCCGACGGGCGCGTCCCGATCGGCCGGCCGATCTCCAACGTGGCACTCCACGTGCTCGATCGCCAGATGCAACTGCTGCCCATCGGCGTGCCGGGCGAACTCCACATCGGCGGCATGTGCCTCGCGCGCGGCTACCTGAACCAGGACGCTCTGACCCGGCAGAAGTTCATCGCCGATCCGTTCTCGGGGCAGGCGGACGCACGCCTCTACAAGACCGGCGACCTCGCAAGATGGCTGCCGGACGGCACGATCGACTACCTCGGCCGCATCGATCACCAGGTGAAGCTGCGCGGCTTCCGCATCGAACTGGGCGAGATCGAGGCCGTGCTGGCTCGCCAGCCGCAGGTGCGCGAGGTGGCGGTGTTGATGCGCGACGACGCGGTCGGCGACAAGCGCCTGGTGGCCTACCTCGCTTGCCACCCAGGCATTCAACCCACGACCGCCGAGCTGCGGCGGTTCTTGCAGAACGAAGTGCCCGACTACATGGTGCCCTCGTCGTTCATCACGCTCGAGACCTTGCCCCTCACGCAAAGCGGCAAGCTCGACCGCCAGGCCCTGCCGGACGCCGTCGCGCCTGCAGCGATGCAGGCAACGTTCGTCGCCCCGCGAAACGCGCAGGAGATCGCCATTGCGGGCCTGTGGACCCGATTGCTGGGCCTGGACCAGGTGGGGATCCACGACAATTTCTTCGACATCGGCGGCCACTCCCTCAAGGCGGTCACCCTGATCGCGCGCCTGTCGTCGGAGCTCGGCCTGACGGGCGTCACGCCGCTCGGGTTCTACCAGGCGCCCACGATCGACGGGATCGTCCAACTCGTGTCCCGCGACGATCCTTCGCGTCATGAACTCGTTCCGTTGCTTCGCCGGGGAACCGCCGAGACGCAACTCACTATCGTCTGCTCGCCATATGCCGGGGCGTCGGTCACCGTGTTCCAGTCGTTCGCGGATGCGCTGTGCCTTGCCGACCCGCACCTGGCCGTACGCGGCATCTCGATCCCCGGCAACGAGCTGGGCGGTGCCCCGGCATCGTTCGAGTCGTTCGAGCAACTGGCCTCGATGTGCGTCGACGAATTGCTGGCCACGGTCGACGGTCCGATCGCGCTGTACGGCCACTGCGTCGGCAGTTTCCTGGCGCTGGAGGTCGTACGTCGGCTGGAGCTGCGCGGCAGGCCCGTGCGCTTCTTCGCGTCCGGGGCGACGTTTCCCTTTCCACGCCTGGTCAGGTTCCTGCCGATCAACGACCCGTGGCGATTCAGCAGCGACGCGAAGATTCAGCGGCTCATCCAGAGCTGGGGCGGCTCCTTGGAGGACAAGGACGACCAGGTCACCGCGTTCCTGATCGCGAACTTCCGCAAGGATGCGCGTCACGCGTTCCAGTACGAGCAGCGCCGCAAGCGCTGGAAGATCTCGGCGCCCATCGTCAACATCGTCAGCAGGGACGACCCCCTCACGCGCAATCACGAGAAGCGGCATCGCGCATGGCAAGCACTATCCGACGACGTGCGGCTCGCCGTCATCCCGGAGGGAGGCCACTACTTCGTGGCGGGCAAGGCGAGCGAGATCGCCCGGATCGTGTGCGATTTCATCCGCCAATCGACTCCCCGGGACGGGCAGGACGCGGGGAGGACGAGATGACCGCCCCGCGCAGCCCGGACCTGGCGTCGAAGCGTCGCAAGGGGTGGATAGCCGGCCTGGGTGCCGGCCTGCTGCTGATCGCGGCGCTCGCGGCGTACGGCTGGTTCGTGGCCGGAGGCATCGGCTTCGATGCGCCTGCGCCAGGGTCGCAGCAGGCCCTGTTCGGACAGGGCGGCACCAGCGGCCTCCCCACCCAGGGAATCGACGCGCTGGCGCATCTGTTGCTGGCGCTGGCGGCGGTGATCGTCGCGTCCCGGGCTCTCGGTTTCTGCTTCAAGGGCTTCGGGCAACCCCCGGTCGTCGGCGAGATGGTCGCGGGAATCCTGCTCGGGCCGTCGCTTCTCGGTCACTACTGGCCGGACGTATCGGCGCAGGTCTTTCCGGCGAGCACCGCGTCCTCGCTCAACGCGGTGGGCCAGATCGGGGTGATCCTCTTCATGTTCCTCGTCGGCGTCCATCTCGACCCGTCATCCCTGCGCAGTCGCGCCCGCGCGGTCGTCACGATCTCCCAGGCGAGCATCGCCGTCCCGTTCGCCATGGGCGCAGCCCTGGCTTTGGTGCTCTATCGCACGCTCGCGACGAGCGACGTACCGCTCGGAGTCTTCGTCCTGTTCATGGGATTGTCGATGTCCGTCACCGCGTTCCCGGTGCTCGCGCGCATCCTCACGGATCGCGGATTGGCGGTCAGTCGCCTCGGGTCGATGGCGCTGGCTTGCGCGGCCCTGAACGACGTGACGGCGTGGTGCCTGCTGGCGCTGGTGATCAGCGTGGCCAAGTCCAGCTTCGGCGATGCCTTCCAGACCTTCGCCTTGTGCCTGGTGTTCGTGGCGTTCATGATCCTGGCCGTGCGGCCGGTCATGGCAGCCGCGGCACGGCGCGCGGAGGCGCGCGGAGAGGTCGGCCATGGGATGCTGGGCTTCGTGGCCGTCGCGTTGTTGCTGTCGGCCCTTGCCACTCAATGGATGGGCGTTCACGCACTGTTCGGCGCCTTCCTGCTGGGGGTCATCGTGCCGAGCGAAGGGGCCATGGCGCGCCATCTTCGACATTGCCTGCATGACGTCACGGTGGTCTTCCTCCTGCCCGCATACTTCGCATTCACTGGCCTGCGCACCCAGGTCGGCCTGATCGAAAGCGTCGACAAGTGGTTGCTGTGCGGCGTGATCGTGATCGTCGCGTCGCTCGGCAAGGCGGGGGGCACGATCCTCGGCGCGCGGCTGGTCAAGCTGCCGTGGCGCGACGCGACTGTGCTAGGCGCACTGATGAACACGCGCGGCCTCATGGAGATCATCGTGCTCAACATCGGTCTTGATCTGCGTGTTCTATCGCCTACTCTTTTTTCCATGCTCGTCCTGATGGCGATCGCGACGACGATTGCCACGACACCAGCACTCAACTTCTTGTATCGCGAAAGGAAAGACGATCTAGATCTTGGCGAATCCAAGGCAAGCACCTGAAGTGCCTGAGCACGTGCGATCGTGATTGCCACACAAGCGCTGACTGGGCCGCGGTGTGACGGGTACCCGGTCGCGATAGCAGCGGCCTCCGAGTCGTCGCCTCAAGGGGGCCGAGGCGGCAACACCTTCCCGCCGAAGAATTTTGGCCAACCGCCAAGATAGCGAAGGGTTTGCGCTCCTCCTGCAGAGCACCTGCGGCTTGCCGACCGTCATGCGTATCATTTCTACCCGTATCTCGGCCCCCCCCAACTAGTCAACGATGCGGCGTCGCGCAGCTGTGCGTTCAACGTGGCAGAGGTAGACCCGTACCTCGGTACTTTAGGACACAGGGTCAAACTTCGGCCGCGTTGGCAAACATTCTCCAAGACGTGTTCAAGTTCACGCGTCCGCGAACCGAGGTCGGACTGGCAGTGCGCGCCGACGGGAAGCGGATCTTCATCAAGGTTTCAGACCACTGCGGCGGTCTCCCGCACGGCGCCACCGAGGCCATGTTTCGACCCTTCACGCAGTCCGGCAAGGATCGCAGCGGGCTTGGCCTAGGAATTTCCATCGCCCGCCGCAGCGTGGAGGCGGATGGTGGCACGTTGACTGCGCGCGATGTGCCTGGCGCAGGCTGCGTCTTCACCATCGAACTGTCGCAGCGAGCCCTTCACTAGTCTGGTCGACAATTCAACAGATTGAACGTCAGCTTGCAGGCACCCCATCTGGCACTGTTGATGTCGGCTGTGGGTCGACACCCGACGCCGGCCATGTCTCGAAGCATGCCCTGCCGACGACTCTTCCCCCGCCCGCCACGACACGCCGCAAGACGGCCGCGGGCAACTCAGGACGCCGTCCCTGCCAATCGCCCTTCACCAACGAAAAAAGCCGCCCGAAGGCGGCTCGTCCATCGCGGGCACGCGCCCGATGTCACCACTCGCGCAGCTTGACCCGCAACCGCGCGATCGACTGGCTGTGCAACTGGCAGACGCGGCTCTCGGTGACCTTGAGCACCGCCGCGATCTCCTTCAGGTTCATATCGTGCTCGTAGTACATGCTCATGACGTACTGCTCGCGCTCCGGCAGGTTCTTGATGGCCTCGACCAGCGCCTCGCGCATGCGGTGATCCTGCAGCATCGACAGCGGGTTGGCGTCCTCGTTGGACACGTGGCGGTCCAGGTAGTCGTCGCCGCCCTCGTCGCCCGACATGTCTTCCAGGTACACCAGCTGCGTGCCGCGCACCTTGCCCAGCACCTCCTGGTACTGCGGGAGCGACATGCCCATGGCCTCGGCGATCTCGCTCTCCTGCGGCGCGCGGCCGAGCTTCTGCTCGAGCTTGTGCACCGCGGTCTCGATCTCGCGTTGCTGGCGGCGGCCGCCGCGGCTCATCCAGTCGCTGCCGCGCAGCTCGTCGAGCAT
>FSXQ01000459.1_pt1 | contig 44959 bp, 32 predicted proteins | sample 1638011 | NCBI WGS metagenome assembly FSXQ01 (sample SAMEA3914789, study PRJEB12502) | metagenome | biome: forest; material: soil | place: Canada | collected 2011-07-03 | depth 0.3 m | reverse complement strand
TCCTGATCCTGTACGCCAACCGCATCGTGATGAAGCTGGCGTCCAGCGACTGGCTGATGCAGTCGGTGGCGCTGACGTCGATCGCCAAGCGCGCCATCACCGCCGAGAAGCACGTGATCATCTGCGGCTACGGCCGCTCGGGCCAGAACCTCGCGCGCATGCTGGAGGTGGAGCGCATTCCGTTCATGGCGCTCGACCTCGACCCCGACCGCGTGCGCCAGGCAGCCGCCGCCGGCCAGAACGTGGTGTTCGGCGACGCGGCGCGGCTGTCGTCGCTGATGGCCGCGGGCCTCGCGCGCGCGGCGGCCGTCGTCTGCAGCTACCACGACACCCCGTCCGCGCTGAAGGTGCTGCATCTCGTGCAGACCCACGCGCCGCGCGTGCCGGTGGTGGTGCGCACCATCGACGACTCCGACCTCGAGGCCCTGAAGGCCGCCGGCGCCACCGAGGTGGTGCCCGAGGCGATCGAAGGCTCGCTGATGCTCGCGTCACACGCGCTGGCGCTGGTGGGCGTGCCGATGCGGCGCGTCATTCGCATCGCGCGGGACGCGCGCGAGGCGCGCTACGGCATCCTGCGCGGCTTCTTCCACGGCGCCGACGACGACGAGGCCGGCGAGCAGCAGCAGACGCGGCTCGCCAGCGTCACCATCCCCGCGAAGGCGCGGGCGGCCAGCCAGACGCTGTCCGAGACGGGCGTCACGGCCGTCGGGGTGCAGGTGGTGTCGCTGCGGCTCTCGAGCGGACGCGTGCTGCAGCCGACGCCCGATCAACGGCTCGCGGCGGGGGACACGCTGGTGCTGGCGGGGATGCCGGAGGCGTTGCAGGCGGCGGAGGAGAAACTGACGACAGGCGGCTGAGGCAGTTCCCTGGCCGCGTCTCCGGCGCTGCCGCTCACTGGCTGGCCAAGAAGTTCAAGGGAGCGGCGGAACCGGCTTCGCCGGGCCCCTCGGGGCAGGGAGCGCCAGCGACCGTGGGGCGGTCATGACTAGGCGACCGGCGTGCCGCGCTCCAGCGTGCCGCGCATGCGCTCGGCCATCACGGCCCCCGACGCCCGCAGGATCTCGTACGCCAGCTCCGGCTGCCCGGCCAGCATCTCATCGAGCCGCGGACGGCTCAGCGCCCACACCACGCTCGGCGCGATCGCGTCGACCTGCGCCATGCGCATCGTCTCGCCGAACAGCGCCGGCTCGCCGACGATGGAGCCGGCCCGCAGCAGCGCGATCTTCGCGGCCGACGTGGCCGTGCCGCGCACGTAGACCTGCAGCGTGCCCGACTCCAGGAAATACATCGTGCGATCCGAATCGCCCTGGTAGATGAGGACGTCGCCGCCCTTCATGTCGCGCCGGATCAGGTACGAACCCACCACACGCCAGTTCTCCGGCGAAAAGCGCGGCCGGAACGCGTCGTAGGCGTTCAGCGTGTGGATGGCCTGGACCAGGTTGGCAACGTTCATCGTCATGGGTTGGAATCCTTGTCGATGGCGCTGGACCCTCCCTCGGGTTCGTGATCAGCCATCGTGCCTTCTTGGACAGGCATTTGACACCAATTGTCACGTCCTGACCGGGCAAGGGCAAGGCAAAGCGCGACGTCCGTCGGCTCGCGGGCCCCGTTTGTCGCGTCGGCGGGACGCTGAAGCCATCGAAAACGCGTGTCCAGAAGCGATCGACGATGGCGTGCGCCCACTCCGGAACACCGGCCATCCCTCATCGACGGTATTGCCAGCGCCCCGGGCGATCAACGTCCGATGCGGTCGACCAGGCGGATGCCGGCGGCGCCATCGCGCTGGCGCAGCAGGCGCAGGGCCAGCGTCCGGATCGCCTCCGGGTCGTTCGCGGCGCCGGCCAGCACGGCCTCGGCGTAGCGGAACGACATGCTCTGCGGATCGAGGCGGCGGGCGAGCTCGATGTTCTGCCGTGCCGCGTCGGCGCGACCCTGCATCGCGTCGACGACGGCCACGCCGCCGTAGGACTCGCCGAAGTTGCGATCGAGCGCCAGCGCCTGCGCGAAGCTCTGGCCGGCGGCGTCGAGCTTGCCCGCCAGCGCCTGGGTCCAGCCCAGCGCGTGCCAGGCGCCCACGTGCTGCGGCAGCAGCGCCACCGAGCGGCCGAGCGCCTCCTCCGCGGCCGCCAGGTCGCCGCACGCCAGGCGCGCGACGCCGATGGCCGAGAAGACGCGCCCGTCGTCCGGCAGCTGCGCGTTCGCGGCGCCCAGCAGTTTGTCGGCGAGCGCCGCGTCGTCGTCGGCCAGCGCCACCGTGCCGCGCGCGACCAACGCCTCCGCCGCGCGCGACCCGGCCGCCAGGGCCGCGTCCGACGTCGCGCGCGCCGCCTCGAGGTGCTCGAGGTCGAGATGCGCCAGGCTCGCGACCGCGAGCGCCTCGGGCGTGCGCTGGCGCTCCGGGGCCGCCTCCCACGCCGCGAGCGCGCCGGCCGCGTCCGCGCCGTGGTGCAGGCTGCGCATCAGGTAGGCCAGCGTCGCGGGCGGCGCGTCTTCGCGCTGCACGAGAGGCCGCAGCACTTCGACCGCCGCCGCGGCATCGCCGCTGCGCAGGCTGGCGTAGCCGAGGTTGAACATCACGCCGGGCTGGTCGGCGAAGGACGCGGCCACGCCCTGCAACAGGTCGCGGGCCTCGGCGTAGCGCCGCTCCGACAGCAGCACCACTGCTTCGAGGTGCTGCAGCGCGCTCGTCCCGGCGAACCAGGGGTCGGCGTGGTCCAGCGCGGCGCGCGCGCGCTCCGTCAGGCCGGCCTGCACGGCCGTGTGCACGACGTCGGACAGCAGGGCCACGTTGCGCGGGTCAGCGTGGAGATAGTCTTCGAGTTGGTCGAGTTTTTGCGCGGGGTTCACGAAGGCGGCGCCTCAAGAAGGAGATGCAAGGGTCAGCGACGCCAGCGCGTCGTCGACGATGGCGTCGAGCGAGGGATCGCTCTCGATCTGCTGCTGCACACGGTCGACGAGCGTCTGGAACGCCGGGTCGGCGGCCATGGCGTCGCCCCATTCGGCGGACAGGCAGGCCTCGAGCATCACGCGCAGCACGCGGCGGCGGCGATGCGGATCGTCCGGGTCGATGACCGCGGCACGGCGGCGGATCTGCTCGCCGAGCGACATGCCGCGCGCATCCTCGCGCTCGGGCGGCTTGGCGCCGGAGCGCTTGCCGTCGGCTACCGCGCCGGGCGCGTCGGCCCGGGCCGGCTCGCGCGCGACGCGCAGGCTGGCCAGCGCCTGTTGCAGCATGTCGATCTTGGGAATCATCGATCGCCGGTTTCGCCGGCAGCGTATGCGTTGATGGCCACGCCGAGCTGCATGGCCTGGCGATCCTCGTCCTGGCGGGCGTCGCGGTCGGCGTCCTCGAGACGCTGCAGCAGCGTGCGCATGTCGCCCATCAGCGGCACATTGTCGCACCCGATGGCCAGCCCCTGGCGCAGCGCCGCGGCGGCGCGCGGCGTGTCCTGGTCCGCGAGGCCGGCCAGCGCGGCGCCGAAGTGATGCATCGTCGAGGTGTCGGGCAGCTGGGCCAGCGGGCGCGCCACTTCACCGGCCGTGCGCAGGTTGTCCTGCGTGAGCCACAGCAGGGCGAGCTGCAGGCGCGCCTCGTGCAGCTGCGGCGCCTGGTCGACTGCCGTCGTCAGGTGGAGCACCGCGTCGCCGATCTCGCCGCGCGAGGCGTGGTCGGCGCCGAGCAGGTAGTGCGCGAACGGATTGACGCGCTGCAGCGCGATGCTCTCCCGCAGCAGGCGCGCGCTCGCGTCGGCGTCGCCCTGGGCATCGGCGGCCATCGCCTCCTCGATCAGGCGAATGGCGGGATCTTGCGAATCGTGGGTCATGGTTGTGAGCCTGTAGTCGGAACGTCGAAGCGTCAAGTCACCAGCACGACCCGGTCGGCCTGCGCGCAAAGCTGCCGCAGGCGCTGGACGGCCGCGTGGTGGATCTGCGAAATCCGCCCCTTCGAGAGATTGCTGGCGCGAGCGATCTCGTCGAAGGGCACGTGTTGATAGTAGTGGTGCCGGATGACCCGGCGCTCCATGTCGGGCAGCTCGTCGACGAGCTTGTCCACGCGCTCGCGAAGCTGGACCACCTCCAGGCGCTCGTAGGGCGTTGCCGAGGGATCCGCCTTCTCGACGTCCGCCACGATCGCGGCATCTTCCAGCAGCAGGCCCAGCGCCAGGCTCGTGGCGATGTCGGCGAACCGCCGCAGCGCGGCGGAGGCCTCGGGCTGCTCGGCCTGCGCGCCCTCGATCAGCGAGCGCGCGCGCTCGCGCCGCAGGTGCACGCGCGTGGCGACCTGGCGTTGTTTCTCGCTGAGAGACTCCGCACCGTTGAGCACGGCGCCGGTGATGCGCTGCTCGGCGTACGCCTCGAAGGGCACGCCGCGCGCGGGGTCGAACCGGTCGATCGCCTCCAGCAGGCCGATCTGCGCCAGCTGCAGGTAGTCGGCAAACTCGAGCTCCTGGCTGTAGCGCTTGCCGTAGCAGATCGCCGCCAGCATGCGCGCGAACTCGCGGTAGTACGACGCGAGCCGGTCGCGTTCGTCGCTCCCGCGCGCCTGCACCCAGGCCTCCCAGAGTCCGGCGGCGGCCTCGGGAGCGGTGCGGTGCGAAGGGGGTGGCGACGCCAGGCGCGCCGGCTCGTCACGCGTCAATGAAAGGTTCCCAGCAAGGCCTTGACGACGATGTTCCAGCCGTCGATCAGCACGAACAGCAGGATCTTCAACGGCGTCGAGATGGTCGTCGGCGGCACCATCATCATGCCCAGCGCCATCAGCACGCTCGAGACGATCAGGTCGATCAGCAGGAACGGCAGGTAGATGACGAAGCCGATCTGGAACGCGCTGCGCAGCTCGGACAGCATGAACGCCGGCACGAGGTGCACGAGCTGGATGTCCTCCACCGCGGCGGGCCGCTTGGCGTGCGCCACGTCCACCATCAGCATCAGGTCCTGCTCGCGCGTCTGGCGCACCATGAAGTCGCGCACCGGCCCCTTCGCGAGCTCGAGGGCCGCCATCGGCTCGAGCTTGTTGGCCAGGAAGGGCTGCAGCGCGCTGTCGTTGACCTTGTCGAACACCGGCGACATGGAGAACAGCGTGAGGAACATCGCGAGGCTCGCGAGCACCATGTTCGGCGGCGTGTCGGTGAGCCCGATCGCGTGGCGCAGCATCGACAGCACGACGACGATGCGCACGAACGACGTCATGCAGATCAGCGCCGCGGGAATGAAGCTCAGCGCGGTCAGCGTCAGGAAGATGCGCAGCGCCGACGCCGTCTCCGCGTTGCCCGGCGCCGCGCCCAGGTGGACGCTCAACGGCGCGGCGGCGGCCGTGGACGCGTGCACGGCCACCATGGTCGCGAGCAGCGCGCCCGCGGCGGCCAGGCGCAGGACGATGCGGCCGTTCATGGCCGCGGCTCCGCGGGCGGGCGCTCGTCCGAACGCGCGAGCACCGTGGCGACATGGTCGGAATGCGCCACCAGCAATTCCTGGTCGCGGTAGCGCACCACCGACACGCGCATGCGGTCGGCGAGGCGCGTGCTCTCGACGACCTCGACCACGCGCGCCGCCCCGAGCGGCCGCGCGCCGCGCAGGCCCCAGCGCCGCAGCACGTACAACGCGGCGGCCAGCGCCGCCAGGCAGATCAGGCTGGCGGCCGTGAGCCCCGTGCCGCCCGGCTCCGTGGCCGTCACCGGCTTGAACGGGATGGCCATCGACGCGGCCAGCGACGGCGCGCTGGCCGCGCTGGCCGGGACGGCGTCCGGCGGGGTCATGTTCATTCGCGGAACTGCCCGCAGACTTCGGTGATGCGCACGCCGAAGCGGTCGCCGACGGCCACCAGCTGGCCGCGCGCGAGGACGGTGCCGTCCAGCACTACGTCGAACGGCGCGTCGATCGCGCGATCGAGCGTGAGCACGGCGCCATCCTTGAGGTCCATCAGCTCGCCGATGCTCGCGACGGCGTCGCCGGCGACGACCTTGACGCTCGCGCGGATGCCGGCGAACGGCGACAGGCGGGCGGCCATCAACGGCGCGCCGGACTCGTGCGCCGTCAAGGGAGAGAGTTCGACGTCCTTTGGAAGGGTCGAGGCGCGAGGTTGGGATTCTTGGGACAAGGGACGAACTCCGTTAACGGGGACTCAGGGACGAGGAGGCGCGACGAACTGCACGGCTCGCTGCGCGCCGACGACGCCGACATCGGCGCGCAGCCCGCTGGGCACGCCGTCGATTTCGATCTGCAGCGGCTGGCTGATCGACGCATCGAGCAGCAGCACGTCGCCGCATCGCACGTTGGCGAGTTCGGCGACGGAAAGGTCGGCGCGGCCGACCACCGCGGTGGCGCGCACGGGCTGCGCCGCGAAGGCCGACACGGTCTGCGCGCGCGTGATCGCGTTGGCGCGCGTCGCGACCGGCGCGGGACGCAGCCGCAACGCCGGCACGCGCGCGACCAGCGTGGCGCCGGCGACGGTCACGCGCACGTCGAGCGGCGCGTGCCAGCGCGACGACGCGTCGACCGCGCCGTCGCCCTCGCCCGCCAGCCACTGCTTCACGCGCCAGGCCTGCGCCAGCGCCAGCCGCAGGTCCTGCGCGAGATGGCGCACGCTGCGCATCGCGAGGCTGTCGGCGGCCAGCGCGGACGCCGGCGCGCCGTACAGCCTGCGCACCAGGTGGGCTTCGAGCGCGGCCGGTTGCCACAACGCGGCGATCGGCCGCGCGGCGCCGGTCGCCCGCTCGACGAACCAGCTGCCGTCCGCGCCGACGCCCGCGAGCGGGCCCGGCTCGGCGACGGCCGCGTCGACGCTCACGTCCTGCGCCCAGCGGCCGCTCCAGGCCTGCAGCGCTCGCGTGGTGAGGTCCTGCGTGCGGGCGACCAGCGCCGGCGACGCGAGGCCGAGAACGATCTCTCCGGACACTCAGCGCCCTCCCTTCATGTCAAACAGCTCCTGGAGCATGTCGTTGGCGGTCGACAGGATGTTGGACGAGGCCTGGTAGCCGCGCTGCATCACGATCAGGTTGCTGAACTCGCCGGACAGGTCGACGTTGGATTCCTCCACCTGCCCCGCCACGACCGAGCCCAGGCCGCCCGAGTTGGGCCGCCCGTAGGTCGTGAGCGCCGGGTCGGTGGTGGTGAACTCGCCGCCGCCCCGTTCCACGAGCACGTTGGTGTTCTGGAAGTCGGCGATCGCCAGCTGCGCGCCCTTGGCCGTCTGCCCGTTCGAATAGGTGACGGACAGCTTGCCGTCCGCGTCGAACGACGTCTTGGTGATGGTGCCGGCGCCGTAGCCGTCCTGCGACGACGACTCCAGCGTGCTGGCGCTGTTGTTGACGTAGGCCGTGACGTTGGTCGAGAAGTCGAGCGTCACCGGAAAGACCGCGCCGCCGGTCGGCGTGTAGCTGAACGTCAGCTTGTCGGCCGCCGGATCGGGCGCGCCGGCGATGAAGCCGATGGTGCCGGTGCCGACCTGCGTGGTGCCGTCGGAGATCGTCACCGTCCAGTGGTCGGGGTCGGTGGCGCCGTTGTTGTGGAAGACGGCCGTCAGCGAGTGCGCGCCGCCGAGCGTGTCGTTGACGGCGAACGTGACGCTGGGGTCGGTGGCCGTGGTGCCGGCCGCGGAGGTGCCGGTCGTGAGGTTGCCCGTGAAGCTGACCGTGGCGGTGGCCTTGGGCGCGCTGGTGCGCAGGCCGTCGAGCGTGATCTTGCCCAGCCCCGACGCGGCGCCGGAGGCATACCCCAGGATGTACTTGCCGGTGGTCGTCGACACCAGCGCGCCGTCGTTGTCGAACTGCGTCTGGCCGTCGCGCGTGTAGGCGATCGAGTGGTCGTCCTTGTCCTGCGTGACGAGGTAGCCGTTGCCCGAGATGCTGACGTCGAGCGGATTGCCCGTCTGCTGCGTCTCGCCCGGCAGGAAGTTGATGACGCTGGGCAGCGTGGACAGGCCGGAGCCGAACTGGGCCGGCTGGCCGTCGCGGCCGGCGCTGAAGTCGCCGGACGCGCCCTGCTGGTAGTACGCGTCGGTGAATAGCAGCGACGAGCTCTTGAAGCCCGGCGTGTTGAGGTTCGCCACGTTGTTGCTGATGACCTTCAGGCCCTTGCTGAAGCCTTCCATGCCGCTCATGCCAATGAGAATCGAATCGAACATGTGTGCTCCTGGATCAACGAACGTCGACGATCTGCGACAACGAGATGCCGGTCAGCTGCTGGCCGGTGCTGGTGGTGACGGTGAGCTGTGCCTGGCCGGTCGAGAAGTCGAGCGCGCTGACCGTGCCCGCCTGGACGGCGCCGGACGCCGACACGTCGACCGTCTTGCCCATCAGCCCGATCGACTGCTGCGCCGCCTGGATGTTGAGCAGCGAGTCGAGCTTGTCGTTGGACTGCTGGGCCTCCTCGAGCGCGCTGAACTGCGCGAGCTGGGCGACGAAGGCCTCGTTGTCCACCGGCTTGAGCGGATCCTGGTTGTTCAGCTGCGTCGTGAGAATGCGCAGGAAGTCCTGGATGCTGATGTTGGCGGACGGGTTGGCCGTCGCGCTGGCGGTGGCGGCATTGCCGATCGAGTCGATGGTCATCTCGCTACTCCTGCGTTGGAATCGTGTCGGGGGTGGGCACCGCGTGGCCATCGGGCCCGGGGTGGAGGTCGAAGCGTCGTCCGTTGACGAAGACGCGCTGCAGCACCACGCCGTCCGAGCGCAGCTGCGCCGCGACGCCCTGCGCGACCGCGGCGGCGTCTTCGGTGGACAGCGAGGCGTCGCGGACGCTGGCCTGGGCCTGTCCGGACTCGGACAGCGACAGCTGCATGAACTGCCTCGCATAACGTGGCGGCCCGGCGGCGGTGGCGCCGGCGTCTTCGGTCGGCGTCGCCTGCGCGAGCGAGCGCGTGCGCGACGAGTTCGGGCCGATGGCGGCGACCGGCGCGGGCGCAACTGTGATCGTGGCCTCGTTGTCCGGCGCGACCGCCTCGTCGCCGGCCGCTGCCGGCCGCGAGGAGGCCAGCGCCGGCGCCTGGCCGGCCTGCTGCGCGATCGCCGACGCCGCGGTGGCCGGCGTCGCGACGACCAGCGTCGCCGACAGCCCCGTCCACGCGGCGGTCGACACCGCGCCATGCGCCGGGCCGGCGGCCGACGAGGTGGCCGACACAGCCACACGCGCGCCATCGGCCGCGTCGTGCGGCGACGGCGTCGGCGTCTTGCCGCCGGACGCCGGCGCGTGCGACTCGCCGTCGTCGCGCGAGGCCGAGCTGTCCGCATTCCACGGGCCGAGGCAAGCCTTCTCGAGCTGTGCCAGCCAACGGTCGCCACGCTGCGAGCCGGGCTCCTGCGCGCCGACGCCGAGGCGGGCGCCAACGAGGTTCGCGTCAATCTTCACGGGTGGACTCCTCGGCGTGGCCGCCTGCGCGAAGCAGCCACAGTTCGTCGAGCTCGCGGGCCTGCCGGCGCGCGAGCGCGGACTCGTCGGCCTGCACGATGCGCTCCAGCCGCTGCTGGAAGGCGTCGCGCTCGGCCAGCAGCCCCTGGGCCTGCGTGCGCAAGCGGTCGTCGAGCTCGCGCGCTCGTTCGGCGGACTCGTCGGCATCGACCACCACGCCGTGCAGGCGCAGGACATGGCGCGCGTGGCGCATCAGCGCGTCGGCGCCGAACGTCGGCGACGCCAGCGCCGCGCCGCGCGCCGCGTGCGCCGCGTCCAGCCCGGTGCGGGCCCGCGCGAGCGCGTCGTCGGCACGCTGCGCCGCCGTGATCGACTCCTTCAGCTCGGGCATCTGCTGCTCGACCTGCCATTGGCGATGCCGCGCCGCGAGCGCCAGCCATCCCGCCGTCGTGCGCGTCTTGCTCATGGTCGGCTCTCCTTCAAGGCGGCTGCGAGCCGCGCGGCCGTCTCGGCGGCGGGCGCGATCTCGCGCAGGTCCTGCCGGACGAACTCGTTGATCTGCGGCATCCTCAGCAGCGCCTCGTCGAGTGCCTCGTTGGTGCCGGCCTTGTAAAGGCCCATGTCGACCATCTCGCGGTGCTTGGCGTAGGTGGCCAGCAAGGCGCGCAGCCGCGCCTGCAGGCGGCGCTCCACGCCGCCCAGCAGCTGCGACTCGAGCCGGCTCACGCTCTGGAGCACGTCCACCGCGGGAAAGTGGCCCTGGTGCGCGAGCTCGCGCGTCAGCACGATGTGGCCGTCGAGCGTGGCGCGCAACGCGTCGGAAATCGGCTCGTTGTGGTCGTCGCCCTCGACCAGCACCGTGTAGACCGCGGTGATCGATCCGCCGCCCTGCAGCGCGCCGCAGCGCTCGCACAGCGCGGGGATTTCGGTGAAGACCGACGGCGTGTAGCCGCGCGAGGTGGGCGGCTGGCCGGCGGCCAGGTCGATCTCGCGCCGGGCCATGGCGAAGCGCGTGATCGAGTCCGTCATCAGGAACACGCTGGCGCCGCGATCGCGGAAGTACTCGGCGATGGCCGTCGCGGCGTACGCGGCGCGCGCGCGCACGACGGCCGGCTGGTCGGACGTCGCCGCGAGCAGCACGGTGCGCGCGCGCGTCGCCTCGTCGAGCCCGTGGGTGACGAACTCCTGCACTTCGCGGCCGCGCTCGCCGATGAGCGCGACGACGTTGACGTCTGCCTGCACGCCGCGCGCCAGCATGCCCAGCAGCGAGCTCTTGCCCACGCCGCTGCCGGCGAAGATGCCCATGCGCTGGCCGCGGCCCAGCGGCAGCAGCGCGTCGATCGTGCGCACGCCGGTGACCACGCGCGCGTCGATCGGCGCGCGCGCCAGCGGGTTGAGCGGCCGCGGATGCAGCGGCATGCGCACGCCCGGCGCGATGGGCGGGCCGGCGTCCAGCGGCAGGCCGAAGGCGTCGACGACGCGGCCAAGCATCGCGTCGGAGACGTCGATGTGCGGCACTTCGCCGGTGGCCACCACGCGCGAGTCGACGCCGATGCCGCGCGTCTGGCCGTACGGCATCAGCACGACGCGGCCTTCCTGCACGGCGACGGCCTCGGCCTTGTGGGCCACGCCGTCCTCCGAGAAGATCTCGCAGACCTCGCCGAGGTGGGCGTCGGGGCCGTTCGCCTCCAGGCCCAGCCCGGAGACCTTCGTGATGCGCCCCGTGCGCAGGTACGGCGTGGCGCCGCGGAGAGCGTCGAGATAGTCCTGCACGTCAGGCACTCCGTTCGCGGGCGCGGTCGGCGAAGGTCGCGAGCAGCGTCTGCCGGATCGCGTCGAGCTGCACCGGCAGGCTCGTCTCGAACTGCCCGTGCGTGCTCACCACGCGGCACTCGCCCGGGCCCAGCGTGCGGTCGGCCTCGAAGACCAGCTGGCGACGCTGCCGGTGCGCGTCGTCGCGCAGCGCGGCCTGCACCGCCTCGAGATCGGCGGGCGAGACCTGCACGCGCAGCAGACCCGTCTCGCGCGTGTCGGCCAGCAGGCGCCCCACCGCGGCCGCCACCAGCGCGGGCTCCAGCGCCGCGTCGCCCAGCACGCGCGAGCAGGCCTCGAACGCCACGGCGATCGCGAGCGTCTCGACATGCTGCAGCTGGCGGGCGACGTCGGCCTCGAGCTTCGCGAGCGTGGCCGCCCACGCGGTGGCCCGCCTGGCGGCAGCCTCGCCGGCCTGCGACTGGGCGTCGCGCAGGCCCTGGGCGAAGCCGGCCTCGCGGGCACGCTCGCGGAGCTCGAGCAGCTCGGCGTCCGAGGGGCCGCGCTCGACGACGGGAGCCGGCGCCGCGACAGGCACGAACGGCCGCGCGGCCGGCGCCGGGCTGGCGCTCGCGACCGTCGCCACCGTGGGCGCCGGCGGCGTGCGCGCGGGCAGGCGCGTGTGCCCGGCCGACTGCGCGGCGTCGCCACGAAGCACGTTGGTCATGCCGCACCTCCCGCGTGGAGTTGCGCCCGCCGCGCAAGATCGTCCACCAGCCAGTCGTCCAGCGCGGCCGACACGACGACGGTGTCGTGGCCGGCCTCGCCGATCCGGCGCCGCGCGCTGGCATCGAGGGCGTGCAGGAAGGCTTCGGTCCAGGGCCAGGCGCGCGCGGCCAGCAGGCGCGCCACCAGGCCGGCCGGCTCGCCCGCCAGCAGGCTGGCCGCCTGCTCGGGCGTCAGCGCGTCCAGCGCGGCGCGCGCGGACGGCGCCGTGCCGTCGCGCGACGCGGCGATGGCCTGCTGCACGATCGCGGCGTCCGGCGGGATGCCGAGGTTGGCCAGCTCGGTCAGCAGCGATTCGAGCGCGCGCCGCTGCGCCGGCGCGATGCGCTCCAGCATCCACGCGCGGTCGCTGTCCGTCAGCCCGTGCAGCGTCAACGCCGCCCTGCGAAGGTCGCTCATCGCCGCGGCTCCCTCAACGCGGCGACGACGGGGCGCCGTCGTCCAGCCAGTTCTGCAGGGTGCGCAGCACGCGCGCGCGCTCGGCCTCGGTCAGCACGCGCACCGCGGGCGCGGGGCGGCGGCGCAGGCCGACGAGCAACGCGACGCCCAGCACGAGCGCGACCAGCACCGCCAGCGCCACGACGACCGTGTTGCCGGCGTTGGGCGCGCGCGGTTGCGGACGGGTCGGCACGACGTCGTCCGCGGGTTCCGACGCCGCGGCGGTCGCAGCAACGGCCTCGGGCTCGATGGCCTCGACCGCGACGACATCGCCGCGGTCGTGGTTGATGCCGATCGACGCGCCGACGATGTCGCGCACGCGCTGGATCGCGGCGGCATCGAGCGGGCGTCGCACGACCACGGCCACGTTGAGCCGCTTGATCGCGCCGGCCGGCGACGTCACCTGCTCCGTGCGGTGGCCCACCTGGTACTCCGTCTCGCTGGTGGTGGTCTGCGGGGCGTTCGGCGTGGCCGGGCCGTCGGCGCCGTGCGAGCTCTGGCGCTCCTTGACGACGACGCCGGTGGGCACCTGCGACGGATCGGTGCTGCGCGCCGGAAGGACCTCCTCGGTCGTCACCCGCGTCTGCTCCTGCACGAAGACCGCGTCGACGCTCACCACCGCCGTGCCCTTGCCGAAGCTGCGATCGAGCACCTGCGTGGCCTTCTGCGCGAGGTACTTCTCGGTGCTGGCCTTCAGGTCGAGCTGCGCCGGGCCGCCGGCGCCCGCCTCCGCCGCGTCGCCGGCCTGGCGCGACAGCGGCACGCCGTGCTGGTCGAGCACCGTCACGTCCTGCGGCTGCACGTCCGGCACCGAGGCGGCGACCAGGCGCTGGATGCCCTGCACCTGCGGCGCCGACAGCGTCATCCCCGGCTTGGTCGTGATGCTCACCGACGCCTTCGCCTTGTCGTCGTCCTTGCGGAACAGGCCCTTCTCCGGCAGCGCCAGGTGCACGCGCGCCGACTGCACTTCGTCGATGGCGAGGATGGTGCGCGTGAGCTCGCCCTGCAGCGCGCGCTGGTAGTTGATCTTCTGCACGAACTCGCTCGCGCCGAAGTCGACGTTGTTGAACAGCTCGAAGCCGACGGCGCCGTGCAGCGGCAGCTCGCGGCTCATCAACGCCAGGCGCGTCTTGTGCACCTGCGCGTCGGGCACGAGCAGCTGGGTGTCGTCGTCGCTGACGCGGTACGGCACTTTCAACTTGTCGAGCTCGCCGGCCATCGTGGCCAGGTCGCCCTCGGCGAGGCCGGAGAACAGCACCTGGTAGGGCGTCCGCAACGTGAACGTGGCCACCACGGCGACGAGCGCGCAGATCGCCAGCAGCCCGAGGACGAAGCCGATGCGGCGCCGCCGGTCCAGGCCGGACCAGAATTCGGAAATGGGATTCATCTGTCTATACCTGCATGCGCATCACGTCCTGGTAGGCTTCCAGGACTCGGGAACGGATCTGCACCGCCAACTGCATGGACAGGCGCGCCTCCTCCATGCGGATCATCACGTCGTGCAGGCTGGCGGCGTCGCCTGCGGCCAGCTGTTGAACGCCCTGCTGGGCCTCGAGCAGCTGCGTGTTGAGCTGGCCCACCTGGGTGTCGAACCACTCGGCGAAGCGGCCCGTCGGTTCGGCGGCTGCCAAGGCGGCCTGCGGCTGCACGTCGGGCACCGCGCCGATCGCCTGGATGGCGTCCACGCCGGGGATCACGACTGGCCTCCGATCTCGAGCGCGTGGCTGGCCATCGTGCGGGCCGCGCCGAGCGCCGCGACGTTGGCCTCGTAGGCGCGCAGCGCGGACATCACGGTGAGCATCTCGCCCGTGTGGTCGACGCCCGGGTAGCGCACGTCGCCGTGGGCGTCCGCGTGCGGATGCGCCGGGTCGTGGACGATGCGCGGCGCGGCGTCGGTCTCGACGACCGCCGCCATGCCGACGCCGCCCGCGCTCGCGCCCGACTGGATCTGCATCCACTCGCCGAACGACGGCATGACGGCCTGGCTCACCACGCGCATCGGCTTGAACGCGGTGCCGCCAGGCGGCACGCTCGTGTCGATGTTGGCGAGGTTGAGCGCGGCGGTGTCGAGCCGCAGCTTCTCGACGTCCATGCCGGACGCGCTCACGTGGAAGATCGAGCGGTAGTCCATCACTTGCCCTCGCTGCTCATGGCCAGGCTCAGCAGCGCGTACTGCTGGCCGAGCGCGTGCGACAGCGCCTGGTAGTGCAGCGCGTTCTCGGAGGTCGCGGCCACTTCGGTGTCGAGGCTCAGCGGCGTGGCGGCCGCGTCGTCGACGAACATGCTGGCCGCCGGGATCTCCGCGGACGAGAGGCTGGCGGTGTCGCCGGCGTCGATCGCGTCGCGCACGGCGCCGAGGCGCTCCTCGAAGCGCACGGCGAACGGCTTGTAGCCCGCGGTGTTGACGTTCGCGATGTTGTTGGCATGGGCAACCTGCCGCAACGTGCCGGCGTCGAGCGCGGACTTCACGAGCGAAAGGGTGACGGGGTCGATCATCGTCATCGGGATGGCCTCGGCTGGGGTTGTCGGTTCACTGCACGATGAGCTCGGCGCGCAGCGCGCCGGCGGCCTTGATGGCCTGCAGGATGGAAATCACGTCGCGCGAGCTGACGTGCATGCGCGCCAGCGCCTGCACCAGGTCGCCGACGGTGTTCTGGTTCGCGTCGATGGTGGCGCTGCCCTTGTCGTCGACGGCGAGCTGGCTGTTCGTGACAGCCGCGGTGCGCACGCCGCGGCCGGTCTGGGCGACGAGCAGCGGCTGCGACACCGTCGTCTCCGACGTGACCGTGATCTTCAGGTCGCCGTGCGAGACGACCACGTGGTCGATGCGCGCGTCGGAGCCGGCGACCACCGTGCCCGTGCGCTCGTTGACGACGACGCGGGCCAGGCGGTCGGGCTCGAGCGTCACGCTCTCGAGGTCGACGATGAGGCGCGGGATGGTCGACTGGTAGCTCGGCGGGACGGCGATGTCGATGCCGCCGGCGTCGTGCACCTGCGCGACGTTGCCGCCCAGGCGCGCGTTGATGGCGTCGACGACGCGGCCGGCGGTGGTGTAGTCGGGGTCGCGCAGGACGAACGTGAGGTGGTCCTGCGGCCGCGGCGCGCCCTCGCCCGCCATGCCGACCTCCACCGTCGCGCCCGCCGGCACGGTGCCGACCGTCGGATGGTTCTTCTGCACCTGGTTGCCGTTGGCGTCGTAGCGGTAGCCGCCGACGGAGACCTCGCCCTGCGCGAGCGCGTACACGCGGCCGTCCGGGCCCTTGAGCGGCGCCAGCACCAGCGTGCCGCCCGCGAGGCTGCGCGCGTCGCCGATGGACGTGACGGTGACGTCCATGGCGTCGCCGGCCCGCGAGAACGCCTGCAGGTTGGCCGTGACCATCACGGCCGCGACGTTGCGGCTCGTGACGTCTTCCGGATCGATGGTGACGTCGAAGTGCGACAGCATGTTGGCCAGCGACTGCCGCGTGGCCTGGTTGCGCGGCGAGTCGCCCGTGCCGGCCAGGCCGGTCACGAGCCCGTAGCCGACGATCGCGTTCTGCCGTTCGCCCGAGAAACGGCCGAGGTTCTTCATGCGCACCGACTCGGCCGCCGCGAGGGCCGGCACCGAGAGCACGCAGGCGGCGAGCGCCGCGAGGAGGAGTCTGGTGGTCATCGCGTCAGATCCCGAAGAGCGTGAGCAGGCGGTGCCACCAGCCGGGCTTCTGCTGGTCGCTGAGCGTGCCGTCGCCGACGATGGACAGCTTGGCGTCCGCCACGCGCGTGGACAGCACCGTGTTGGCCTTGTTGACGTCCACGGCGCGCACGCGGCCCTCGATGTGGATCGACTGCTTCTCGTTGTTGATCTCGAGTTCCTGCGTGCCGGCGATCACGAGGTCGCCGTCGGCGGAGACGCCCACCACGGGCACCGTGAGCTGCGCCACCACGCGGCCGTTGCGCTCGGTCTGGCCCGTGCCGGTGAAGCTGTTGTTGGTGCCCGCGCTGGCGCTGTGCGTGCCGTGGAACGGCGACGTGTGCGGCAGCGGCAGCTGCAGCGTGACGCCGACGTCGGCGTCGCGGCCGGTGCTGGTGTCGGCGCTGCTGCTGGCGCTGGCGTCCTCGTAGATCATCACCGTGATCAGGTCGCCGACGGCGTGGGCCTTGCGGTCGGCGGTGAGCGAGCGGTACGTGTCCTCGTGGTAGAGGCTGGTGCCGTCGGTGGCCCACAGCGGGCCGGCCGCGAGAAGGCCGATCGCCAGTGCGGCGATGCGTTGGAAAGTCATGGTTGTTCCTCCAGTTCGACGAGCCGCTCGCCCGCCAGTCGCCCGATGGCCGGTTGGGCCGCGGCGCCGATGCGCACCCGCACCTGGTCGCCAACGCGGGCATCCGCCAGCAGCGTGCCGCGCGACTCGAGCTCGACGATGCCTGCGCGGTAGTGAACGACGATCGGATCGCCCGCCAGCGCGACGTCGTCGCCGGCCACGTCGTTCGCGGCCAGCACGTCGCCCGCGTGCAGCGCGCGGCGCAGCCGGCCCTCGGGCAGCGGCGCGCCGGCGGTGTCGACCTGCGCGGCGTGGCGCACCGGCACCACGCAACGCGCGAAGCCGGCCTGCGCCAGCGACTCGCCGGCCGCCATCGGCGCGCGCGCACACCACTGCGGCGCGCGCAGCGCCAGGCGCAGCGTCACGCCGACGGCGCGCGCCGCGTGGTCCGGCGCGCCGACCTCGACGTCCACGCGCTGCGGGCCGTCGACCATCGCCAGCTTCGAGACGTCCGCGGAGATCGCGCGAGCCCCCGCGGGCACGCGCAGCGCGCGCGCCGGGCCGGACACGCAGTCGACGCTGCGCTCCAGCGCCGCGGGCAGGGCGTCGAGACGCGCGCGCGCCGCGGCCACGGCCGTCGCGCACAGTTGTTCGGCGTCGAGCTCCTGCGTCGCGCGCACGGCCTCGGCGACGGCCGCGCCGGAGACGCCCCAGCCCGCCGGCAGCGCGGCGCGCAGCTGCGCCCGGTTCACGCGCGCCACCACGCCGGCAAGCGGCGCGGCGGCGACGACGCGGTGCGCGACGCGGCGGGCCTCGTCGGGCGACACGTCGTGCAGGTCGGCGACGTCGCCGACCTCCAGCACGTCGCCCGTCGCCTCGGCGTGCGCCCGCAGCTCGGCCACCGGCGCCGCAGCGGCGAGCGCGCACGCGGCCAGGCCGACGGCCGCCAACAGGCCGCCGCGCGCGGACATGAGCAGGCTCGTCATCACTTGCGCAGGTTGTTGCTCATGCCGATCATGTCGTCGGCCGCCTGGATCGCCTTCAGGTTCATCTCGTAGGCGCGCTGCGCCATCATGAGGTTGACCATCTCGTCGACCAGCACCACGTTCGACTGCTCCGACGCGCCCTGCACGAACGTGCCCGCGCCGACGTCGGCGGGCCCCATCTGCGTGGCATCGCCCGAGGCGTCGCTGGCCTGGTACAGCGCGCCACCCAGCGGACGCAGGCCGCCTTCGTTCGGGAACACGTGCAGCGCGATCTGGCCCAGCTGCACGGGGTTGGCGCCGGTCTTCTGCGCGGTGATCCTGCCGTCGGCGGCGATGGTCAGCGCGTCGACGCTCTTGTCGACGCGGATCTGCGGCTTGAGCAGCTGGCCGGACGACGTGGCGAGCCAGCCGTCGGCGCTCACCTGCAGCGTGCCGCCGCGCCAGTACGCGGTGCTGCCGTCGGCCATCTGCACCTCGACGAAGCCGTCGCCCTTGATCGCCAGGTCCAGCGGATTGGCCGTGGGCGTCAGCGTGCCGGGCGCGAAGCTCTTGACGAGCGAAGCCACGCCCACGCCGCTGCCCTGCGCGATGGCGCTGGCGTCGGCGGCCGGGTCGCGTTGCGCGCCGTCGGCGTGCGTGACGGCGTCGCGGTACATCAGCTCCTGGAAGTTCACGCGCCCGCTCTTGTAGCCGGGCGTGGTCGCGTTGGCCAGGTTGTTGGCGATGGTGTCCACGGCCAGCTGCTGCGTCTGCATGCCGGTGGCGGCGATATAAAGCGCGTCGTTCATGATCCGAGATCTCCCAGTTTGCGAATTGCCTTGTCCATGGCGTCGTCGTAGCCCTGGACGATCTTGGCCATGGCCTCGAAGTGGCGCGAGGTCTCCATCAGCCGCACCATCTCGGCCGACGAGCTGACGTTGGAGCCTTCGCGCTGGCCGCTCAGCACGCGCGGCGCGTCGACGGCCTGGGTGCTGTCGTCCGCGGCAGGGCGATACAGCCCCGCGCCGAGCGGCTGCAACGCCGCGGGGTTGCCCACGCGCGAGAGCTGGATCCGGCCCAGCGACTTGTCGCCGGACCACACCTCGCCCTGCGCGTCGACGCGCAGGTTGTCGGCAGGCGTGGGCACGCGCAGCTCGCCGCGGTCGCTGCGCACCGGCAGGCCGGCGTCGTTGACGAGCCGGCCCTGGCCGTCGACGTGCAGCTGCGCCTGGCGCGACAACGCGGGGCCCTGCGGCGACTCGAACTCGAAGAAGCCGTCGCCGTCCACCGCCAGGTCGAGCGGGTTCGAGCTGGAGCGCAGCGCGCCGGCGCTCATGTCGACGGCCGTGTCGGGCGCCTGCACCGCGAGCGAGGTCGCGTCCACGGCGGCCATCGTCTCGGCGAACGGGCGCTGCGCGACCACGACGCGCTTGTAGCCGGCAGTGGACACGTTGGCCAGGTTCTGGCTGATGTTGGCGAGGCGCTGCATGTCGGTGTCCATGGACAGCGCCGCGATGTCGAAGGCGTTCAAGGGGTCGTCTCCTGGGGTGCCCGGCGCGTCACGCCGGAACGCTCACGCTGCCGAAGGATTTCAGCGGCACGTTGTTGGGAATCTCGGTGATCGCCAGCACCCGCATGTGCGGGACGGCGCGCTCGGTGAGGCCGCGGACCTGGCGCCGGATCTCCGGCGCGCAGAGCAGCACCGGCAGCAGGTTCTTCTTCATCATCTGTTCGGCCTGGCCCACCGTGCGAGCCAGGAACTGGTCGGCGAAGCGCGGCTCGACGGAGAACGCGCCAGTCGCCGTCGCGTTGCGCAGCGTCTGCTCCACCTGCGGCTCGAGCGTCAGCACCTCCAGCACCGTGGCCTCGCCCATCAGCTGGCGGCAGATGGCGGGGCCGAGGCGCTGGCGCACGTGTTCGGTGAGCGTGGCGGCGTCCTTCGAGTGGCGGCCGGCGTCGACCAGCGTCTCGATGACGGCCTCGATGTTGCGGATGGAGACCTTCTCGCGCAGCAGGCCCTGAAGCACCTTCTGCACGTCGCTGACGCTGAGGATGGTGGGGATCAGTTCCTCGACCAGCCCGGGCTGGGCCTGGCGCACGCGCTGCAGCAGCTTGTCGGTCTCGCCGCGCGTGAGCAGCTGCGCCGACTGCTGGCGCAGGATCTCGGTGAGGTGCGTGACGAACACGGTCGGCGGATCGACGAGCGTGTAGCGGGCCGCGCGCGCCGCTTCGCGATGCGCGTCGTCGATCCACAGCGCCGGCAGGCCGTAGGTGGGCTCGCGGGTTTCGACGCCGGGCACCAGCTTGGTGTCGCCGGCGGGATGGATCGCGAGCATCTGGTCCGGCCGCACTTCGCCGCGGCCGCAGGGCACGCCGTAGGTGGAGATCTCGTAGGCGTTGGGCAGCAGCTTGGTCGACTTGATGAAGCGCACGGCCGGCAGCACCATGCCCAGTTCGCGCGCGAACTGCATGCGGAACGTGGCGACGCGCTCCGCCAGCACGGCGCCGTCGCCGATGGCCAGGGCCACGAGCGCCGAGCCGATCTGCACTTCGACCGGCTCGACCGCCAGGCCCGCGGCGGGATCCTCGGCCGCCAGCTTGCCCGGCGTCGCGCCTGGGGTGTCGGCCTGGCCGGCGTCGGTGTCGGAGGCCGCGGCCGCGGCGCGTCGTCCGGCGGCGCCGAACGCGAGCACGGCGGCCAGCAGCGCCAGCATCAGGGCGACGGGGATCCCCGGCACGCCGGGCAGCAGGAGCAGCACGCACAGCATGACCATGACGAGGACGATCGCCTTGGGCACCGACGTGATCTGGCGCGCCACCTCGCTCGCGAGCGTCGAGTCCGACGCCGAGCGCGTGACGATGATGCCCGTCCCGACCGCGATGACCAGCGCCGGCGCCTGCGTGACGATGCCGTCGCCGATGGTCAGCAGCGTGTAGGCGTGCAGCGCCTCGTCCCACTTCATGCCCGCCTGCAGCACGCCGATGACGAGGCCGCCGACGATGTTGATCAGCATGATGATGATGCCGGCGATGGCGTCGCCCTTCACGAACTTGCTGGCGCCGTCCATCGCGCCGTAGAAGGCCGCTTCCTTCTCGATCTTCTTGCGCCGGCGCTGGGCTTCCTCCTGGTCGATGAAGCCCATGTTGAGGTCGGCGTCGATGCTCATCTGCTGGCCCGGCATGCTGTCCAGCGTGAAGCGCGCCGCCACTTCGGACACGCGCTGCGCGCCGCTCGTGACCACCACGTACTGCACGACGACCAGGATCAGGAACACGATGAACCCGATGACGTAGTTGCCGGCGACGACGTAGCTGCCCACCGCGCCGATCACGCGTCCCGCGCTCGCGTCCGACAGGATCAGGCGCGTGGCCGCCACGTTCAGCGACAGGCGGAACAGCGTGGCGATGAGCAGCAGCGACGGGAAGGTGGAGAGCTCCACCGGCCGCGCCATGTAGAACGTCAGCAGCAGCAGCAGCAGCGCGAAGCTGAAGTTGGCGAGGATGAGGAAGTCGAGCAGGCCGGACGGGATCGGCGCGAACAGGATCGTGAGGACGGCCAGCACCACGCCGACCAGCAGGAGGTCCGCGTTGCGGGCGAAGAAGGCGCGTGTGCTTGCCATGGTGTCGACGTTTTCAGGTGGCGCGCACGCCGGCGCGCGCGCGGCGGGAGGCCTGGAGCCAGACGAGGATGCGTGCGACTTCCGCGTACCACTTTTCCGGCACATAGCCGCCGTCCTCGGCCTGGCGATAGAGCGCGCGCGCCAGCACCGGGCTCTGCACGATCGCCACGCCGTGGCGGAACGCGACGTCGCGCATCTTGCGGGCCATCGCGCCCGCGCCCTTGGCCACCACGCGCGGCGCCGGCGACACGCCATGCTCGTAGCGCAGCGCCACGGCCACGCGGGTCGGGTTCGTGATGAGCACGTCGGCGCGCGGCACCTCGCGCATCGCCTGGGCGCGCTTGAGCATCTGCACGCGCAGCTCGCGGATGCGCGCGCGGATGCGCGGATCGCCTTCGCGGTGCTTGTGCTCGTCCTTGATCTCGCGCCGGCTCATGCGCATCTGCTGCGCGAACTGGCGCTGCGCGAAGAGCCTGTCGATGGCGGCGATCACGACCAGCACGACGAGCAGCTTGATCATGAGCCGGCCGATCATCCCGAACAGCAGGTGCGTGTAGGCGCCGGGCCGCACGTCGACCATCGCCGTGAACTCCGGCAGCAGCGCCACGAACGCGAAGTAGACGACCGTGCCCAGCAGCAGCAGCTTCACGACGCCCTTGCCGGCCTCGTACAGGCTGCGCAGCGACAGGATGCGCTTCAGGCCCTGCGCGGGGTTGATGCGCGTGAAGTCCGGCTTCAGCGGCTCGAAGCTGAGCGCCAGGCCGACCTGGGCGACGTTGGCCAGCACCGCGACGCAGACCACGGCGAACAGCAGCGGCGCGATCACCTCGAGTCCGGACGACAGCACGTGCCCGAGCACGCGCACGGCGCGGTCGACGGTGCCGACGTCGGTGCCCGCGGTGGCGAGCAGGGCCGCGGCCACGTGCGCGAAGCGCTGCGCCGCCGCGTCCGCCCACGCGAAGCAGGCGATGGTGGCCACGGCGAGCACCGCGACGGCGTTCGCGTCGACGCTGCGCGCGACCGATCCCCGCTCGCGCGCCTTCTCGAGCTTGTACGGCGTGGCCGCTTCGTTGCGGTCGAGATCCTGTTCGGCCATCAGCGAAGCACCTCGTCCCAGAACTTGAAGATCGAGGCGAACGCGCGCGCCATCACGGGCGCCATCGCGGTGGCGGAGGCGGCCAGCATGGCGATGCCGGCCAGCAGCTTCAGAGGCAGCCCGACGAAGTACACGTTCATCTGGGGCAGCATCCGCGACACGACGGCGAGCCCGGTCTCCAGCAGCAGCAGCATGAACAGCACCGGCGACGCCATCGCCAGCGCGAGCGTGAAGATGGCGCCGAACTGTCCGACCACGGCCGCCGGCGACACATGCAGCGCCATCGCGCCGGGCGGCAGCTGTGCCACCGAGAAGGCGACGCCGCGGATGAACGCGTGGTGCCCGTCGAGCGCGAAGAACAGGATCACCGCGAGGTTGTTCAGCACGACGCCGAGCACGGGCGAGTCGACGCGCGTGACGGGGTCGAAGACGCTGGCCGTGCCGAAGCCGATCTGCAGGTCGAGGATGCGCCCCGCCATGCCGAAGGCGGCGAAGGCCGCGTGCACGCCGAACGCGAGCACGCTGCCCAGCCCGACCTCGAGCAGCGCCGCCCACAGGAAGCCGCCCGCCGACGCCGGCAGGCTCGGCGCGGACGCGGGCGCGGGCATGCCGGCGCACAACAGCCCGGCGAGCACCAGGCTGAAGAGCGCGAGGAAGGCGGGCGGGCCATTGAATCCGGACAGCACGGGCGTCATGAAGAACAGCACGCCCAGGCGAATCCACAGAAGCAGGGTGCCAGCGGCCCATGCCTGATCGACGACCAGGTTCATTTGGACGACGTCTCGATCAGAAGTGCTGCGGGATGCTGGTGATGAGCGTCGTGGCGTAGTCCACCATGCGCTTCAGCATCCAGGGGCCGACCGTCACGAGGACGATCGCTGTCGCGAGCAGCTTCGGAATGAAGGTCAGCGACATTTCCTGGATCTGTGTCACCGCCTGGAAGACGCTGACCAACAGGCCGACCACGAGCGTGGTCGCAAGCAAAGGCGCCGCCACGAGCGCAGTCGTCCACATCAACTGTGAAAACAGTTGAATCGCGAGATCCGAATTCAAGAAATCCTCCCAATGGAACAAGCGGCGGAGTGGCGCCGTTTCGGGCCGGTAATTTTTTTGTTTCGGCCTCGACATGAATTCTTGCATCGATACGGGTCACCGTATCTGGGGGTTATGTCCCCCATACCGGTGAAAACACAGCGAAATCGCAGCATTTCAGAAACGTTCAGTAACCATGTTCAGCTTGGCGAAGGCTAAACCGGCGGCCGTAACCCTGGATGTATTGCGAATGGGCTGTCGTGGCGTCAAACGTTTGGCGCGAAGCGGCGAAGCGCCTGCACATCAAGTCTGATCAGGGGAAGAGCTATGGTTTCGATCGTCAGCGGCAACAGCCTGGGCGTTAGCCTGACTTCGTTGAACACGCTGGGCCAGTTGGCCGTCGGAGGCAACCTGGCGCAGGGTCGCAACGGGCAGGCTGTCTACGTCAACGCGGCCACCGGCAACCTGGTCCTGCAGGACAAGGATCTCAGCCAGTCCGAGCGCGGCAACCAGCAGATCGATTCCGTTCGCACGTACAACAGCCTGGGCTCGCTGGGGCCGGACGACTGGTCGAAGGGCTTCGACACCCAGGCGGTGAAGCTGACGACCGGCACGGTCAACACCGCCGGCAGCGTCGTCACGCGCGTCGGCGCCGACGGCTCGTCGCAGGCCTACACGTACAACACGACGACCCTCGTGTACACGTCCACCGGCGGCGGCGGGGCGCGCGACACCATCGCCTACAACGCCACGACGCACGTCTACACGCGCACCGACGGCGCGTCGCAGATGGTGGAGACCTACACGTCCACCGGCGTGCTGTCGTCGACCACGGACAGCGACGGCAACACCGTCACCTACACGCACAACGCCGCGGGCTACGTCACCAGCGTCACCGATCCGGCCGGCGCCACGCTGACCACCTACGCGTACGACGCCAGCAACCGGCTCACGTCGATCCAGACCAAGGACCTGTCGAACAACCAGTCCACGTGGGTGTACTACGCGTACGACACCAGCAATCGCCTGTCGACGGTCACGCTCGACCTGACGCCGGCCGACAACGCGGTGACCGACGCGAAGACCTACGTCACGCACTACACGTACGTGGCCGCCACGGCGCAGTTGTCCACGATCACGCAGAGCGACGGCACGAGCATCACGCTCACGTACGACACCAGCCTGCGCGTGGCCACGATCACCGACCAGGCCGGCAACCAGACGAAGTTCGCGTACGACACCACCAACCGCAACACGACCGTCACCGACCCGAACGGCGTCAACACGGTCTACAACTACGACACGCTGGGCCAGCTCAAGAGCATCACCGCGCCCACCACCGGCACGGCCACCGCCACCACCAGCTACGCGTACGACACGAACGGCAACGTCACGCAGGTGACCGACGGCGCGGGCCGCACGGTCACGATGACCTACGACGCCAACGGCAACCAGACGCAGCAGCAGGACGGCGCCGGCAACACGGTCGCGCGCACCTACGACGCGCTGGACCACCTGGTCACCGAGACCGCCTACGTCGTGCCCGATCCGGACGGCGCGGGCACGGGCACCGCCACGGTGCCGATGACCACCCGCTACGTCTACGACCCCGCGGGCCAGCACCTGCTGCGATTCGTGCTCACGCCCGAAGGCCGCGTCACCGAGTACCGCTACGACGCCGTCGGCAACCGCACCGCGGACATCCAGTACGGCGCCAGCGTGTATGCGCTGAGCGGCATGGCCGTCAACGCGGCGCCCACGCTGGCGCAGATGACCACGTGGATCGGCACGCAGGACCTCACACGCACCACGCGCACCGACGTGGTCTACGACGCGTTCGGCCAGCTCACCACCAGCACGGCCTGGGGCAAGGTCGACGCCACCGGCGCGGGCGTCAGCGACACCACGCAGTCCGTCACGCACTACGTCTACAACCAGTTCGGCCAGCTGCTGAACACGGTGTCGCCGCTCAGCGGCACGACGACCTACACCTACGACGGCATGGGCCGCGTGATGAGCGTGGCCAACGCCGCGGGCAGCACCACGACCAGCTACGACGACGCGCACAACAAGACCACCCTCACGTACGCCAACGGCCTGGCCGTGACCAGCGCGTACGACAGCGCGGGACGGCTGACGTCGGTCGTCCAGGGCACGTCCACCACGCCGACGCTGGGCACGGCGCTGTACGCCTACGACGCCGACGGCAACCTGCGCATGACCACCGCCGCCGACGGCGTTCGGGCCTACATGCTGTACGACGCGGGCGGCCGCAAGATCGCCGACATCGACGCCAACGGCACGTTGGTCGAGAGCGTCTACAACAACGACGGCCAGGTCGTCGAGACGATCCAGTACGCCAACGCGCTCTCCGCGGCGCAGCTGGCCTCGCTGGTCGACACCAACGGCAAGCCCACCAACGTGGCGCTGTCCACGCTGCGCCCGACGGGCGCCACGTACGCCAGCTGGACGCTCTACGACGCGGCCGGGCGCGTGTCCAAGCAGGTCGACGCGTCGAATTACGTCACCGAGACGCGCTACGACGGCGCGTCGCGCGTGACCGACGTCATCCGCTACGCCAACGCCACCGCCACCGCGATCACCGCGTCCTCGCTGCCCACCGACATCGTGGTGACCGCGAGCGCCACCGGCGATCGCCACACGCGCGTGTTCTACGACAACGACGGCCTGGTGACGGGCACGCTCGACGCCGCGGGCTATCTCACGGAGAACGTCTACGACGCGCTGGGCAACCTCGTCCACACCATCGCGTACGCCACGATCACCCCGTCCACGTACTGGGCCACCGGCACGCTGGCGCAGCTGCGCCCGGCCCTCGACGCGACGCACGACATCCACACCTGGAACTACTACGACGCCCAGGATCGCCTGGTAGGCAGCGTCGACGGCGAGGGCTACCTCACCGAGACCGGCTACGACGCCGACGGCAACGCGGTGCGCACGCTGCGCTACGCGACCAAGGCGCTGGTGGCGCCGCAGACCATCACCGCGACCACCACGCTGGCGCAGTTGCGCCCCACCACGACCGCGCAGGACCACACCACCACCGCAGTCTTCAACACGCTCCACCAGGTCACCAGCAGCACCGACGAGCACGGCACCATCACGCAGTACGCCTACGACAACGTCGGGCACCTGCTGGCGACGACCACCGCGGCCACCACGACCGACGCGCGCACCGTCACCGACACCTACGACGTGCAGGGCCGCCTGACGGGCGAGCTCGACGGCCGCGGCAGCGCGGCGCTGGCCGCGCTCGGCGCCACCCCGACGGCGCAGCAGATCGCCAGCGTCTGGGCGTCCTACGGCACCACGTACACCTACGACGCGTCCGGCCTGCGCACCAGCATGACCGACGCCGCCGGCAACAAGACGACCTACTACTACAACGCCGACGGCCTGCAGACCTACGTCGTCAACGCGCTGGGCGAGGTCACCCAGACGCGCTACGACGCGCGCGACCTGGTCTCGGCCACGGTCCGCTACGGCACCCGCATCGCGACGACCGGCCTCGTCGGCGGCGCGGATTCGCAGGTCTCCAGCCTGGTGACGGCCGTCGCCAGCGCGACACTCGATTCCACCACCACCAACACGTACGACGCGCGCCGCGAAATCCTCCAGCAGACCGGCCCCACCGCGCTGGTCGACTCGCAGGCCTACGACGCGTTCGGCGACGTCGTCAGCGCGACCACGGGGCTGGGCGCGGGCGCCACCGTCACCGAAACCACGAAGTTCGACCAGCGCGGCCAGGCCGTGGGCACCGTGGCGGACAGCGGCGGCATCGCGGCCACCACCACCGAGGTCCGCGACGCGTTCGGGCGCGTCACGAGCGTCACCGACGTGAACGGCAACGTCACCACGTCCACCTACGACCGCCTGGGCCGCACCGTCCAGACCGGCGACCTCCTGGCCACCGGCCGGGTCAACACCAGCGCGAGCTACGACGCGTTCGGCCGCACGCTCACCACCGTCGACGGCACCGCCCACACCACCACCTACACCTGGAACGACGCGTCGCTCACCCTGGCGGTGCGCGCGCCGTCGGGCGCCACGGTGGTCACCACCTTCGACCGCCACGGCGAGACGATCAACGTGCGCAACGGCGATGGCAAAGCCACGACGACGCAGTACGACCTCGACGGCGACGTCGCCCACACCATCGTCGACTCCGACACCGGCGGGCTGCTGCTGGACACGCACACCGACTACGACACCGCGGATCGCGTCGCCGACACGGTCGACGCCAACGGCGTCAAGACGGTCTACACCTACGACAACGCCAACCGCGTGCTCACGCGCACGGTCGACTCGGCCAGCCTCGCGCTGAGGACCACCTACGTCTTCGACGCCAAGGGCGAGGTCATCACGCAGACCGACCCGTACGGCCTCGTCACGGCCATCAAGTACGACCTCGCGGGCGGCGTGCTCAGCCGCACCATCGACCCGAACGGCCTGAAGCTGGCCACCAGCTTCACCTACGACGGCCGCGGCGACGTGCTCACGCAGACCGACCCGTCGGGCACCATCACCACCTACGTCTACGACAAGCTCGGCCGGCGCACGAGCATGACCGTCGACTCGGCGATCGGCGGCCTTGCGCTGCAGACGCGCTACGCCTACGACAAGGCCGGCAACCTCACGCAGGTCACCGATCCCGCCGGCGCGGTCACGCGCTACGTCTACGACGGCGACAACCGCGTCCACTACACGCTCGACGCCGAGAACGGCCTCACCGAGACCGACTACGACGCCAACGGCCGCGTCACCCAGCAGATCGTCTACGCCACGCGCCAGCTCGCCACGGTGATGACCACGACGACCGCGTCGAACGGCATCGTCACCAACACGATGGGCGCCATCACCACCGGCGCCACCGACACGACCACGCTGAGCGCGTACGACGTCGACGGCCGCAAGGTGTCGGTGCGGGTCGACCCCAACGGTCTCAACCTGACCACGCAGTACGCCTACGACAACGCGGGCAACGTCACCCGCGTGATCGACCCCGACGGCAACGTCACGCGCAAGGTCTACGACGCCGCCAACCGGCCCGTCTACACGATCGACCCCACCGGCGTGGTCACGCAGACGGCCTACGACGCCGACGGCCGCGTCAAGACCGTCACCACCTACGCCACCGCGCCGACCACCATCAACACCGTGGTGGCGTCCAACGGCACCGTGACCACCACCGTCTCGGGCGTGACCACGTCGCCCTCCGACAAGATCACCCAGAGCACCTACGACAACGCGGGCCGCCAGCTCACGTCGACCGTGATCGACGCCGCGGCCTCGTTCACCACCAGCTACGCGTACGACCCGGGCGGCAACCTCACGCGCATGACCGACCCCGACGGCAAGGTCACGCTCTACGCCTACGACAGGGCCGGCCGCCAGACCTTCAAGCTCGATCCGGTGGGCCACCTGACCGAGACTGCCTACGATGCCGTGGGCCGCGTCACCATGCAGGTCGTCTACGGCGACGTCCAGACCTCGACGATCACGACATTGAGTTCCGCCAGCGGCATGTACGTCACGAGCGTCGGCACGATCGTCACCGACACCGCGCTCGACCAGTACTCGCGCTACGTCTACGACAAGGCGGGCCGCCAGGTCTACGCGATCGACGCGCTGGGCAACGTCACCCAGAACCAGTACGACGCCGCCGGCCGGCTGGTCGTGCAGCGGCACTACGCGCAGCCCATCGCGCTGCCCACGGTCGGCAGCACCGACGGCAAGACCCTCACCGTCAACGGCGACACGGCGCAGCTGACCGGCTCCACGTACTACGCCCTCGACACCACCCACAACTACACGGTAACCGTGCGCGCCCGCCAGCTGAGCGGAACAGGCGCGATGTACGCCGGCGTCATCACCAAGGACGCCAGCGGCAACATCCTCACCAACGTCAGCGGCAACGGCGGTACCTACTCGTACTGCGCGGGCTGGCAGACGATCACGCCCGACATGGGCTGGGTCACGTTCACCGGCAGCATCACGGGCGCTTATACCCCGACGTTGTCGACGCCCAACAACTACAACGCTTTCATCGCGGGTTCGACGACGGTCTCGCCGCTGGTGCTCTACAACTTCAACGCGACCACCAACAGCGATCCGGGCCGCGACGTCGAGATCGACTCGATCACGCTCTACGACAACACGACCGGCACCACGGTCAACATCGATCCCAACCTGGCCAACGGGGCCGCGAACCTGACCGACACCCGCGGCGCGGTCGAGACCGCCTCGACGAGCCTGCGCACCACCCTGACGGCCGCCCAGGTGGCCGCTCGCCTGCGCGTGAGCCCGAACGACCAGGTGCTGCGCTACGCCTACGACAAGGACGGCCGCCAGGTCTTCGCGGTCGACGGCGCCGGCACCACCACCGAGACCGACTACGATGGCGCGGGCAACGTCGTCAACAAGACCGTCTACGCCTCGCCCATCGCGCTGCCCACGGCCGGCAGCACCGACGGCAAGACCATCACCGTCAACGGCAACACCGCCCAGGTCACCGGCTCGGCGTACTACGCGCTCAACACCGCCCACAGCTACACGGTGACGGTGCGTGCCCGCCAGCTGAGCGGCACCGGCACGTTCTACGCCGGCGTCATCACCAAGGACGCCAGCGGCAACGTCCTCACCAACTTCCCCGGCAACGGCGGCACCTACTCGTACTGCGCGGGCTACCAGACGCTCACGCCCGACATGGGCTGGACCACGTTCACCGGCACCATCACCGGCACCACCACGCCGTCGGCGAGCACGCCGGTCAACTACAACACCTTCATCGCGGGCTCGGCCACGGTCTCGCCGCTGGTGCTCTACAACTACAACGGCACCAACGGCGATCCCGGCCGCGACGTCGAGATCGATTCGATCTCCATCTACGACAACACCGCCGGCGTCTCGGTCACGCCCGACACCAACCTCGCCAACGGCGCGGCCAGCGTCGCCGCCACCGGCGGCGCCGTCGAAACGGTCGCCTCCACGGTCGACGCCGCGCTCACCGCCGACCAGATCCGCGCGCGCCTGCGCGTCAACCCGGCCACCGACCGCACCACGCGCTACGCGTACGACGCCGCGGGCCGGCCGGTGTTCTCGGTCGACCCGACGGGCCAGGTCAGCGAGACCACCTACGACGCCGACGGCAACGTCGCCACCACGCGCGCCTACGCCAACCTCATCACGCTGCCGACCGACCACACGGCCGCGCTGAGCGTCTCCGCCATCCGCACCGCGCTGACCGCCAGCGCGACCGGCGACCGGGTCACGCGATACGTCTACGACGCCGACGGCCGCCAGGTGCTCAGCGTCGCCCCGAACGGCACGGCCACGCAGACCACGTACGACAACTTCGGCAACGTCACGCTGACCCGGCAATACGCGACCACGGTGCCCGTGGGCGGCGCGCTCCAGGTCACCAACTCGAGCACCGCCAACAGCAGCGCCACACTCTTCATCGGCACGTTCAATGCCGGCGATGTCGTGACGGCCACCGTGCGCTTCAAGGCGGCCGTGGGCCTGAGCGGCGGCATGTACCTGGGCAACCAGAACAACGAGTCGAGCAACGCCACGGTGACGGCGACGGGCGGCTGGGTGACGATGACGGTCACGCACACGATGACCACGACGTCGGCGATGATCGTGTTCCTGCCCACGAGCCAGAACGGTGCACGCGCGCCGGTCCCCGGCGACACGGTGCTCTATGACGACCTGACGGTGTCGAGCGTGCAGCAGGGCACCACGCTCAGCCAGCCGTTCGATTCGATGCCCGCAGGCAGCGGCGTGGGGCAGTGGCAGTACGTGGGGACCACGCAGCAGGTGCAGGTGACCCCGGCCGACGCCGGATCGGACGCGCAGTTGCTGGCGCTCGTCGCGTCGCTCGGCGACGCTTCACGCGATCGCGTCACCCGCAACGTCTACGACGAAGCCGGCCGCCGCGTGCTCACCGTCGACCCGGCCGGCCAGGCCACGCAGTTCACCTACGACGCCGCGGGCAACGTCACGCAGACGCGCCAGCTCGCCGCCGCGGTGCCCACCGGCCCCGCCCTGCGGGTGAACTACGTCGCCGGCACCAACAGCAGCGCCGGCGTCTACGTGGGCCACTACGCCGTCGGCGACGTGGTCACCGCCACCGTCCGCTTCCGCGCCCCGCCCAGCAGCACGCACGCCATCGGCGGCCGCATCTATGTCGGCGACGGCACCAATCCGGGCTCCTACAGCCCGCAGACCACCGTCACCAACGGCTGGCAGACCCTCACCACCTCGTTCACCGTCACCGCGGCCAATACCGGCGACGTCTACGTGCTGGTCTACGGCAACCGCGACGGCAGCGGCGCACAGGCCGGCGACTACGTGGTCTACGACGACCTCGTGGTCACCAGCCAGCAGGCCGGCCAGGTCTTCAGCTCGTCGTTCCACAACCTGAACCCGGGCACCGGCATCGGCCAATGGCGCGTCGACGCCAACGAGTACCAGGTCTACAACACGCCCGCCGACGCCGGCAGCGACGCCCAGCTGCTCGCCTACGTCGCCGCCAGCGCCGACAACACCCGCGATCGCGTCACGAGCGACTACTACGACGCCGAAGGCCGCCAGGTCTACGAGGTCGACGGCCGCGGCTACGTCACCGAGACGCGCTACTTCGCCAACCACACCCAGACGATCCGCTACGCCACCGCGCCCACGCTCGGCGCCACCCCGACGACGGCGTCCATCGCCACGGCGCTCGTGGGCATCGCCAACGAGGTCACCGACCAGTACGTCGACGCCGACGGCAACGCGACCGACCTGATCAACCCCGCGGGCATCACGTCGCGCGACATCCGCGACGGCCTGGGCCGCGTCGTCACGCACATCGACGCGCTCGGCAAGCCCGAGCAGACGACCACCGGCTACACCTACGATGCCGCCGGCCGCGTGCTGACCGAGACGGTCGCGCAAGGCACCGCGGCCGCCGCCACCACCGTCAACACGTACGACGCGTACGGCGACCTGCTCTCCCAGGTCTCGCCCGAGGGCTACGCATTGGCCAACGGCGACAGCGCCTGGGCGCAGGCCACCCGCGTCGCGAAGGGCTATCCGGCCGCCTCGGCATCGTTGAGCGCCGCCCAGAAGACGACGCTGATGGCGCTGTACACCACGCGCTACGCCTACGACCTCGACGGCCGCACGACCACCACCACCAACGCGCTGGGCGCCACGTCCACCACCACGTACGACGCGTTCGGCGACGCCGTCAAGGTCGTCGATCCGCTGGGCAACACGGGCTACTTCTGGTTCGACACCCTCGGCCGCGTCACGCTGCAGGCCGACCCGCTGGGCAACCTCACCCAGACCGTCTACGCGCCTGGCTTCAGCGACAAGGTCGCCAGCATCCGCCGCTATGCCATCCCCGCCACGTCCGGCACGTACTCGGTCGCCACGCCGCCCACGCCGACGGCCAACGCGCAGGACGCCGTCACGAGCTACACCTACGACGCCGACGGCCGCGTGCTCACCACCACCGACGGTGCCGGCACCGAATCGGTCGTGTACCACGCGGCCCTGGGCGCCGCGTACGACGTCTTCGACAAGGTCGTCACCAACAAGGCTGGCGGCAGCACCACCTATCTCTACGACCAGGACGGCAACGAGACGTCCGAGACGCTGCCGGTGGTCAACGCCGGCGGCGTGGCGGTGTCCAACACCTACGTCTACGACGGCTACGGCAACCGCACCCAGAGCATCGAGGGCGTCAACCTCGCCACCGGCCTGGCGCTGCCCGAGGCGCGCACCACGCAGTACCGCTACGACGCGATGGGCCGCGTCATCGCGCGCGTGGGCACGGCCTACGTCGCGGCCGACAGCAGCACCGTCACGCCGATCGACGTCACCACCTACGATGCGCTCGGCCGCGTCACCGCCACCATCACCAACGCCAGCGCCGCCACGGCCGATGGCGGCAAGACCTACACCGCCACCGGCGGCACGCGCACCCTCAACTACTACGACGCGGCCGGCAACCAGGTCATGACGGTCGCCGCCGACGGCGCCGTCACGGGCCGCAGCTTCACGGCCACGGGCAAGGTCTTCAAGAACACGGCCTACGCCACGCCGTTGTCCGCGGGCACGCTGGCCGGCCTCGTCGCCGGAGGCACGCCGCCCGCGGCGACGACGTCGACCAGCACCGACCGCGTCACCACCTACGCCTACGACGTGCTCGACCGGCTCGTCACGACCTCGCTCGACGCCGTCGTCACCTGGCAGCAGGTGTTCACGGCCGACCAGATCGTCAATCACAACAACGACATCAACGTGAACGGCGTGGGCCTGGCCATGCAGCACACGCAGACGATGCAGACGCTCGTCTACGATGCCGACGGCAACGTGGTGCAGCAGGTCGACGCGCGCGGCAACAGCACCTACAACTACTACGACGCCGCCGGCCGCAAGGTGCTGGCCATCGACCCCGACGGCTACGTCACCGGCTGGGACTACAACAACGTCGTCATCAACGGCACGACGGCCTGGAACACCTTCGACAGCCCCATCCAGCAGGTGCAGTACGCCGCGCAGATGGCCGCCGGCTCGTGGGCGCGCCAGGGCGACACCAGCGTGGCCGACGCCAACTTGCGCACCCCGGCCACGCTGCGTGCCGCCGTCGCCGCGCTGGCGCTGCCCACCAACACCGCCAACCGCACCACGCAGTACGTGCGCGACACCGCCGGCCGCGTCACCCAGCAGCGCACGCTGGGCACGGCCTACGCCTATGTCGACGGCAACGGCAACACCACGCAGGGCACGGCCGACGCTGTCACCGACACGCAATACGACGGCCTGGGCAACATCACCCAGACCATCCAGCAGGTGGGCGCCGGCAACACGGTCACCACCAACTACGCCTACGACGCGCTGGGCCGCCAGGTCCGCGAGATCGACCCGTCCTTCACCGACTACAACAGCGCGTCCGTGCGCCCCGAGACCGACACCGTCTACGACGCGCTCGGCAACACCGCGTCCACCACGCAGCTCGGCTCCAGTGGCGGCCCGGCCAACCGCAAGACCACCTACACCTACGACGCCAACGGCAACCCGCGCACGCAGACCGACGCCGCCGGCAACGTCACCACCTATACGCTCGACGCCATGGGCCGCATCGCCCGTACCAGCGTGCAGGGCGTCGCCGTGCTGCAGCCGGTCTACAACGCCGACAACAGCATCGCGTTCAACGCGGACGGCACCAACAAGACCCAGATGGTCGCGCCGGCGGCGGTCGTCACCACCTACACGTACGACGCGACGGGCCGCCAGGTCTCGCAGACCGACGTGGGCACCGGCCAGATCCAGTTCACGAAGTACGACGCGTTCGGCGACATCACCGACAAGGGCACCGGCTCGTCCGCGACCGGCGTGGTCTACCAGGAGCACACCACCTACAACGTGCTGGGCAAGGTCGAGTCGAGCACCACCGGCGACGGCGCGATCAAGTTCTACGTCTACGACGCCAACGGCAACACCACGCGCCAGATCAGCTCGAACTCGGTCAACCTGAGCAGCGTCACCACGATCGGGCAGCTGATCGACCCGAGCAACCCGGGCTACATCGGCTCGCAACTCGCGCAGACCTTCAGCCTCTACGACGCGCGCAACAACCTCGTCCAGACGGTCGAGGCCAAGAGCAGCTTCCAGACCGATGCCGCCACCGAGAGCGCGGCCTACACGGAAAGCCAGGTCGCGCCGTACAGCGGCATGGGCATGGTCACCCCGGGCAGCTCGCAGTCGATCGGGGGCAGCAACCCGGCGGACGTCTCCGTGACTTCCAGCAGCGGTTCCTCGCTGCCCCCGGGCGGCGGCATGGCGCTGAGCGGCGGCGTCGTCTCCACGAGCCAGTACAGCGCATCCGCACCCGCCGGCATTGCCGCGGCGACGTACCCCGCGGCCACCACGCTCGTCGTCACCGCCACGCACCAGGATTGCGGCCTGTGGTTCATCCCGGCCAGCTTCCCCGCGGGCACCTACCGCGTGATCGCCAACCTGCCCACGGCCGGCACCATCAAGGTCGCCGCAACCCCAAAGGCCGCAGGGGCGACGGGCGCCACGGTCATGGTCTATGCGGCCTACGGACCGCACTACCTGCAGATCCAGGTCGGCTCGCAATGGGTGACGGTGGTCACGCTCATCAACTACAAGGTCGGACTCGGCGGCGACGGCGGTGCCGGCGGCGCGCCCTCCTACAACGAGACGACGGTCATCACCGACAGCGTCGGCACCACCAACGTGGGCATGGTGCTGACCGGCCTGGCCGGGCCCACCGTCAAGGCCTACGTCAACTTCGGCACGCCCAACCAACAGTCGCTGAACGTCCTCGCCGCGACGGATTACGCCGGCACCGGCTCGTACAGCGGCAACGCCGTGCCCAACACCTGGATCGTGGCTCCCCCGGCGGCGTCCGGCCCGGTGACCGTCCAGAGCTTGTCCGCCGACGGCACCCTGTTGTCTTCGTCGGTCTACCCCGCGACGGTTTCGACCGCCGGCGTCAGCCTGGGCTCCGCGCAGTCGGTGCCGGTGGCCGACGCCTGGGTCAGCTACGCGTCGTCCACGTCGCCCAGCCTCGTCTTCAACGGCAACGCGGCCGGCGGCAGCGGCGGAACGTTCTACTACCGCCAGGCGGGCACGTCGGGTGCATGGACGCCGGTCGCCATGTCTGGCACCACGGTGAGCCTGCCCAACGGCCTGAATGGCACGTACGACTTCCGCCGCTACGTCAATTCCACCACCGACCAGCTGGGCCAGTTCACCGCCTCGGGCAGCAACGTCACGCTCGTCACGCCGCGGCTGACCGTGGCCACGGAGCAACCCAGGCAGCTGACGCTGGACATCTCGAAGGTGGCTTCCGTCTCGCCGACGCCCAGCCAGTACACGCTGAACTTCACGGTGTACCAGGGCGGCTCGCCGGTGCTCAACGACCAGCTGATCCTCAATGGCCCGCCGGGCTCGTACACGCTCTCGCCGAGCGACATGGCGGCGCTCAGCGCGGCCCCCTGGCAGGATCCGAGCTTCACTTACTCGTACGATCTGTACGCGAACGTCGGCGCCAGCAAAGCCCAGTACGTGGGCAACGGCAGCGGCTCCTTCACGCTGGGCTTCGACAGCGTCATCACCGCCAACAACGGCCCCACGATCTCGCAGCCCATCGGCATCGTGAACCTGCCTGCGGACATGCCGCTCGGCGGCACGGTCACCCTGGTCAACAGCGGCTCGGGCACGACGGTGATCAGCGGCCCCTTGGGCAGCGACTGGCGCGCCACCGCAGGCCCGACCAACGGCACCACGCCGCTGACCCTCGACATGAGCACGTGGCTGGGCACCAGCGGCACCTACGCGTTCACGTACGCCACCGCGTACAAGAGCGTGTCGGGCACGCTCACGATGGCCAGCAACGGCACGGTGTCCGTGGGTAGCCTCACGGAGACCAGCAAGCTGCCGCAGGTCAGCCTGTCGCTGCCCGGCACGAGCCGGATCGTCATCAGCTATGGCACCAACGGCTCGGTGACGTTCAATGCTTCGTCGGGCACCTGGGACGTCAAGGACATCGTCACCAACACGCCGCAGACTTTCTCCTACAACGGCTACGACGCGTCGGGCAACGTCATCAGCAGCGGCACTGGCTCGTTCTACATGAACGGCAGCAGCTTCATGCTGACCAACAAGCCGTCGCCGACGCTGGTGCTCAACGGCATTCCCAGCGGCTCGTCGTATCCGCTGGGCACCCAGAACTTCACCGTCTCGGGCATCCCGAACACGGTCACCCTGCTGCCGGGGGCCACGTCGTGGCTCGTCTCGCCCACCACGATACTGGCCGACGGCACCTACACGCTGCGCTACACCGGCACCGATGGCGAAGGCTTCGTCACCACCAGCGGCACCGTCACGCTCACCGTGACCAACGGCGTGGGCAGCTACGGCTCGGCTGTGCCCGACCAGCAGCCGCTTTACCTGACCGGCCCCGCCGGCTACAACGTGCCGGGCGCCAAGATGCAGATCGCGCTGCCCACCGGCACGGTCACGCTCACGGGCACCTGGTCGCCGCGGCACAACGCCATGATGTTCTCGTGGATCCCGTCGGGGTTCGCCGCGGGCACCCCGCTGGCCATGACGATGACGTTCCTCAATGCGGACGGCAGCGCGTACGTGAACTCGTTCGACTCGAACATCATCGTCAAGGGCACCATCACGCTGGGCGCCGGCGCCACCACGCCGCCGGTGATGACGCAGTCGGTGCAGCATTTCGCGGCCGCCAACGAGGTCAGCCACTACCAGTCGTTCAACGCCTTCGGCCAGGTCGCCAGGCAATGGGACGACCTCACCAACAAGAACGCCCTGACGGTGGCTGCCGATTTCGGCGAGACCGCCAATGCCAGCAACGTCGTCACCAACCTCTACTACGACACCCGCGGCGACCTGGTCGAGAAGGACGACCCGGAGACCAGCGTCACCGACATCCACGGCGTGCGCACCCGCGTGCAGCCCAGGACGACGTATGGCTACGACCTGCTGGGGCGCCTGACCCTCAGCGTCGACGCCAACGGCATCGCCACGCGTCAGAGCTACGTCGGCGGCACGCAGCAGGCCAGCATCCGCTGGAACCCGTCGCACTGGGATTCGACCGCGGGCGCGTGGGCCTACGAAGGCAAGACGCGCAGCGACATCGACGTCCTCGGCGCCCTGCGCCGCACCAGCATCGACATCACCGACGCCACGCATCTGGAAGTCATCAGCCAGGACACCGACATCCTGGGCAACGTGACCAAGGTGACCCAGCAGGGCATCACCCGCATCGCGACGTTCAGCGCGCCGCAGGCCAGCTACAACGTGGGCAGCCAGATCGTCGACAACTACAGCTACGACGCCTTCGGCCGCCGCATCGCGCACCAGAACGCCTACGGCTGGTACGACTTCACCGTGTACGACACCCTCGGCCGCGTGAAGCAGACCGTCACCGACCAGGGCCGCGAAACCAACTACACCTACCAGTTCGTTTCGCCCACCGCGGGCCTGTTCGTGGGGGCCAACGGCCAGTCCACCGGCGGCTGGCGCCTGACCACGGCCAACGCCGACGGCACCTCCACGGTCGACGACACCAACTACTTCGGCCAGACCACCCGCCACGTCGACGAGGGCGGCGACGTCACCGTCTTCACCTACAACTTCGACGCGCACCTGACCCTCCAGGCCACCACGCTGTCCGGCCAGCACGTGGCCGACACCGGCGTGAGCACCGGCAAGCTGATCTACACCTACGCCGACAACGGCGACATCCTCAGCGTGCTCGACACCGTCGCCAACACGCTGTCGGAGTACGGGTACGACAACTCGGGCAACCGCACGTTCGAGGCCTACGGCAGCCTGGGCAGCGACGGCAAGATGCAGACCGTCCAGGAAGCGGCCAAGATCGAGTACGACGAATCCAACCGCATCCATCGCGTTCTCGACAACAACATCGACGTGTCCTACGAGTACGACGCCGTCGGCAACCGCCGCCGCGTGCAGTCGCTCTACAACGACCTGGGCGGCGGCGCGCGCCTGCAGGAAGACTACTGGTACACGTACGACGACGCCAACCGCTTCACGATGACGATGGGCTCGCTCGACCACGTCGGCGGCAGCATCGTCGCCGGCCGGAACGGCGTGGCCATCACGTACGACATGCGCGGCGACCGCATCGGCGCGGTCGACGCGCAGAGCAGCGCCACGCCCGGAGCGATCGAGGCCTACACCTACACGGTGGACGGCTACCTGCAGACCGTCACCATCAACGGCCAGCTCGCCAATACCCGCGTCGACGACGCGCTGGGCCGTACGCTGGACAACGTCACCTACACGTACACCAGCGGCCAGCAGACCGCGCACCACCAGACCTCGAACTACGACCGCGACAACCGCATGCAGTCGCAGACGGACGAGTCGGGCACCACCAACTACCTGTACTTCAACACCACCTACGTCGAAGGCGCCGGCTCGCAGGCCGCGCTCAGCGCCACGGGCAACGGCCAGCTCGCTTCGGTGAGCAACGGCTCCACCACGACGTCCTACACCTACACGCTGTGGGACAGCGCGGACCAGCTGTCGATCAAGGTCGCCGCCGGCGGCACCTCCAACACCACGACGGAGCACTACAACGCCGAGGGCTTCCTCGTGGAGGCCGACTCCGGCCTGGGCGGCCAGCCCACCTTCTCCAGGACCGTCTACACGCTCAGCTCGAGCGGCCTGGTGATGATGCGCCAGCAGTACAGCGGCGCCAGCGGCACGCTTAACGACGACCACTACTACTACTACGCCGCGGGCCGCACCATCGGCGACGTCTCGGACACCACCAACCCCGATTCGAGTCGCATGTCGTACGCGGAGCAGTGGGCCACCGTCACCAAGCAGGGCGTGATCGACACGTCCAAGTACAAGACCAACCAGCCGGTGAATTCGGCCGACTTCGACCAGAACTACCAGCCGATCAACGACAGCTACCCCGCGACCACGCCGTCCACGTACACGGTGCATACCGGCGACACCCTGCGCAGCATCGCCCGCGCGCTGTGGGGCGACGCGGACATGTGGTACCTGATCGCGCAGGCCAACAACCTTTCGAGCTCGACGTCGCTGGTCGCCGGCCAGATCCTGACGATCCCGAACAAGGTCACCAACATCCACAACAACGGTGACACGTTCCGGCCCTACGACCCGAACGACGCCATTGGCCACATCGACCCCACGCTGCCGCCGCCTCCGGCGCCGGCCAGCGGCAGCAAGGGGTGCGGGACGATCGGCACGATCATCATGGTGGTGGTGGCCGTCGTGGCCACGATCTACACCTGCGGTGCGGCGGCCGAGCTGATGATGGGCGCCATGTCGACCACGTTCGCGGGCACGATGGCCTCGGGCATGGCCGTGCTCGGGGGCACTCTTGGCGCAGGGACGATGGCGGCGGGCGTCACCACCGCCATGGCACTCGGCGCTGCCGCCATCGGCGGCGCCGTCGGATCCATCGCGAGCCAGGCCGTTGGCGACGCCATGGGCAACACCAAGGGCTTCAGCTGGAAGCAGGTGGCGACGGCAGCCGTCGGGTCGATGATCACGGCGGGCGTGGGGGAGGCGCTCTCGGGTGCCACCACCGCCGTCAACGCAAGCGCGGCTCAGGAGGTCGCCAACACGGGTTCCGTCTCGTTCACCACCGGCGCGGAGCGCGTCGGTCTTGGAGTTGCACAGGCCGTCGGCTCGAGCGCCATCAGCCAGCTGGTCAAGGGCGAGTGGAGCTGGCGCCAGATCGCGGCATCGGCTGTCAGCTCCGTCGCTGGCCAGGCGGCTGGCGCCGCGCTGTCGTCCGCCGTCGGCTCGGTGGCGCCGCAGTACATGGCGGACTTCGCGCAGAAGTTCGGCTCGAACTTCGGCGGCGCCTGGGCGTCGCAACAAGTTCTTGCCACCGACCCGCGCTACACGAAGGCGCGCACGAGCGCGCTCTTTGCCAACGCACTGGGACAGGCCATCGGTGACACGATCGGGGATCTTGCGCAGCAAGACGACCAGCAGGCCCGCGCAGCGGCAGATGCGGCCTCTGAACGTGTGCGCGAGCAGAATCGCATGCCGCCCGTTCAAGATACGGTGGCAAACGATTCTGAGGATGCCGCTAGGGAGGCTGCTCGCGAATCTGCTCGCTTTGATGAGGCTGCTGCGCACGCGCTCGACAAAGCAACTGATAGCGCCGTCGGTACAACGGCGAATAGCGATCCAAGCGATCCTGCTGCAAACCACGGGCCCGGTGCATCCAAAGCCGATAGCGCCGGCGTGAGCAACGGCTACAAGAGCGCCGCTGCGCCAGCGCTTCGCCCTGCCTTGCAAGGTGGAAATGCGACCCCCGCTGCGCCCGACGCAGGCATCGACGGCCCTCCGGACATCATCGTCGGCACAGACGCCGACAAGTCCATCTACGATGCGTCCCGCTTCAGAAAGGTGCGGGCGACAGGCACCTTCGACCCCGTCGGTGGATTCGACGCTTTGACTCTTGCAAGAGACCTTCCCCCGCTAGATCCGAGTTTGGCGCCCACATCTCTCGCTGACGGTCGCGTTGGATTTGGCGTGCCGTACCGCGACAAGGCCAACAACGTCGCCTACATGACGTTCGATGCCGACGCCAATCCTGTGGGTTGGATGGCTATCGTAGCCTCCGAAGCAGCTCCAGCGACATCCATGGCCGCGCGTCTCGCGCCTGCAGCTGAGGCCGTCTTGGATGCAGAAGTCTCGGGCGGGACACCGCAGCAGAAAGCACTTGCTGGGCTGACCTTTCTGACCGCAGTCGCCATTTGGCAGGCGCAGCAGAAGGTTGCCCTAGACCCCAACAATGTGGTGAACCTCCCTCCGCCTGGCTTCGGAGAAGATCCCCCGCCGGTACTGCCCCCGCTTGGGTATCCGCCGCTTTCCGATGAGGAACGCAAGTGGCTCGGAACGCCAACACCGTATCCTGTTGCACCCCCGCCGCCGCCGCCGTTGGTTAACCCGGTCCCGGAGCAGCAAGATTGGCGTGACCTCGTTGTTACGAAAGACGCCCGCATTCTGGGTGACAATCTCGAACACGATGGCATTCCCATGCCTGGTGTCGGCTATCAGCCGCATCACATAGTGCCTGTGAGCGATCCTGCTTTCGCCAATTTGCAACAATGTCTTGCCACAGCCGGAATTGATATCAACGATTCGCTAAACGGAATTTGGCTACCTCATACCGACAATGTGCCAAATTTTGGGGAAACGCCACACAATGAGACGTTCCGGGATTCTTACCAAGACTATCTCGATCAGAAGTTCGCAAACGTGAATTGCAACGATCCGGCCGATGTAGCACTGAGGCTGGCAACGGTCGCGGATGAGCTACGAAAGCATATCCCCACTCTTCCGTTGAAGAAGTAGTAGAAACTATGCGCGTGTATTCACTGAACTCAATTGATTCGGCCGGCGGGTTGCACGCAGTCAATGATTGCGACTATCCCTTGCTGCGTACAATTGGCCTTTTGGCGCGACAGGCCAATATATGGAACCCAGTTCGAGTATTACCGTCAAGTGCTGTTCGCGGAGGACGCGCAAAGACACTTATGGATATTGCATATGTGTCAGGCATGCGCACGATTCCTGCGCTGAGCCAGCGCGCGCATGACTTTCTCGCAGAATCGCTATCAGACCGCGTCGAATGGTTGCCGCTTGACTCGCCAGGCAGCAATTTCTACATAGCGAACGTTATCCAAGCATCTCAAGCTCTGGATTACTCGCTATCAGTCCTGGAGAAAGATTCTTCAGGGAAAGTCAATAACATCCAAGTATACGCTTTCAATGAGCTTGCCGTTGCGAACGAGTTAATTTTCAAAATTCCTGACTGGACTTATGACGTCCTGGTTACAGACGCGTTTGTCGATCTCGTAAAAGCGAATCGACTTAAAGGTTTTTTCTTTTCTCCAGTTTGGGACAGCAATGTCGCACCATTCAAGTGCAGACCCGCAACTTCAGATGTGCCACTTCGCAAAGATGTATATGGGCCGGGAGGAATCATGACCGGCTTTGACTCCTATTGGCCAAAGGAATGGAAGTCCGCCTGATACCGCCAGAAGACTCCGCGTCGTAAAATATGGATGCAGTCGTCATGGAGTCTTGGCTGGTTGCGTGATTTACTCGCTGCGCGAGCGTCGCTCCACCAGAAAGTACGACCTTCGGCAATCGGTCAATTTTCCGGAGCTAGCGGCGGAAGATCATTTGCCTATGCAAAACCGCCCGAAGATCTCGCCTAGCAAGTCGTCGGCAGTGAACTGCCCGGTTATCTCGCCCAGCGCGCCGTGCGCCAGCCGCAGTTCCTCGGCGAAGAGATCGAGCGCCGCGTCGCGCTGATCAGCGTGCGACTGAGCGAGCTGCAAATGCTCGTCGGTTCGCCCCAGCGCCTCCACATGCCGCGTGCGCGCGATGAACACGCCGTCCGGCACATGCGCCGCACCGGCTCGCTCGAGCAGCGCGTCACGCAGCGCATCAAGGCCGTCGCCAGTTTGCGCTGACAACGCCAGCGCGCCGGCCGGCAACGCATGCCCCGGCGCCAGGTCGCGCTTGTTGTAGACATGCAGCGGCTCCGCCGCATGCGCACGCTCGAGTTCAGTGGCGATGGCCGCGTCGTCAGCCTGTGCCTGCGGATCCTCCGCGCGGCTCAGGTCATGAAGGAACAGCACGGCATCAGCATCGGCGATCGCCTGCCAGCTGCGCGCGATGCCGATGCGCTCGACCTCGTCGCTGGCGTCGCGCAGGCCCGCGGTGTCGATCATGTGGATGGGCACGCCGTGGATCTGCAGCGTCTCGGTGATGCGGTCGCGCGTGGTGCCGGCGATCGGCGTGACGATGGCCAGTTCGGCGCCGGCCAGCGCGTTCAGCAGCGAGCTCTTGCCGACGTTGGGCGCGCCCGCGAGCACCACGCGCAGGCCCTCGCGCAGCAGCGCGCCTTGCTTCGCGCGCGCCTTCACGGCCTCGAGCTGCGCGCGGATCGTCGCGAGCTGCTGGCGCGCGCCGGCGCGTTCGAGGAAGTCGATCTCTTCCTCGGGGAAGTCGAGCGTCGCTTCGACCAGCATGCGCAGATGCACGATGCGTTCGGCCAGGTGCGTGATCTCCTTCGAGAACGCGCCGTCCAGCGAGCGGCCGGCGGACCGCGCGGCGGCCTCGGTGCTGGCGTCGATGAGGTCGGCGACGGCCTCGGCCTGCGCGAGGTCCAGCTTGTCGTTGAAGAACGCGCGCGCCGTGAACTCGCCGGGGTTGGCGATGCGCAGGCCGATGCCGCGGCCGGCCTCGAGGCAGCGCGCGAGGATCAGCTGCAGCACCACCGGGCCACCGTGGGCCTGCAGTTCCAGCACGTCCTCGCCGGTGTACGAATGGGGCGCGGGGAAGTGGATGGCCAGGCCCTGGTCGAGCGCCTGGCCGTCGGCGTCGAGGATGGGCCCGTAGTGCGCGACGCGCGGCGTGAGCGGCTTCGCGCACACGGCGGCGATCAGCGTCGACAGGTCGCGGCCCGACGCGCGCACGATGCCCACGGCGCCGCGGCCGGGCGCGGTGGCGATGGCGACGATCGGGTCGTTCAGGTGGGCGAGCGAGGTGGACGCGTTCATGTGGGGTCGATTGTCGCCGTGATGGCGTTCGTGCGCTCCGCGCGCGGATGCGCGCCACGCGCGAGGCTTCGCGCAGGACGACCATTGCGCAGGCCAATGAAAAACGCCGCGATCGGCATCGATCGCGGCGTTCTCTTTTCGTCCGAAGCTGACGTCAGCGCATCACTTCTTGACGACCTTGGCGTCCGACACGTTGGTGCCCTTCGTCTTCGGCCCGTTGATTTGCCGGTTGATGAGCCACTGCTGCACGATGGTGAGCGTGTTGTTCGTGACCCAGTACAGCGTCAGGCCGGCCGGGAACGAGAACAGCGCCGCGCTGAACGCCAGCGGCATCAGCCACATCATGCGCGCCTGCACCGGGTCGGCCGGCGTGGGTTGCAGCGAGACCTGCAGCAGCGACGTGGCCGTCATCAGGATCGGCAGGATCGCGTACGGGTCCATGATGGACAGGTCGTGGATCCAGCCCAGCCACGGCGCGCCGCGCATCTCGGCCGACGACGTCAGCACCGTGTAC
>FSXQ01000516.1_pt1 | contig 48110 bp, 40 predicted proteins | sample 1638011 | NCBI WGS metagenome assembly FSXQ01 (sample SAMEA3914789, study PRJEB12502) | metagenome | biome: forest; material: soil | place: Canada | collected 2011-07-03 | depth 0.3 m | reverse complement strand
TCCCAGATCATCGACAACTCGCCGGGGTGGGCGCTGTGCGTGAGCGGCAACGCGACCAGTCCGACGCCGACGGCGCCGACGATCACGACGCAGCCGGCCGGCTTGACCGTGGCCGCGGGACAGCCGGCGACCCTCGCCGTGGTCGCCAGCGGCACGGCACCGCTGCACTACCAATGGAAGCTCAACGGCAATGCCGTCGGCACCGACGCCTCCACCTACGTGATCGCCGCCGCGCAAGCGACCGATGCCGGCAGCTACGCCGTCACGGTCTCGAACGCCGTGGGCAACGTCACCAGCAGCGTGGCCGCCGTCACCGTCACCACGACCACCGGCCCGACCATCAACCTCGCCGCCGGCCGGCCGACGTTCGAGAGCAGCGAAGAGAACGCGGGGCTCAACTCCAGGTTCGCCGTGGACGGTGACGCAGGAACGCGCTGGGCCTCGGCGCCCGGCATCGACCCGTCCTGGATCACGGTGGACCTGGGCACGTCGCGGCTCGTCTCCAGCGTCGTCCTGGCTTGGGAGAACGCCTATGCCAGCGCGTACGAGATCCGGACGTCGAACGACAACGCGACCTGGACGACCGTGGCCGCGCAGACGGCCGGCGTCGGGGGCACGGAGACGCTGACGCTTCCGGAGGGGACGACGGCCCGCTATGTCCGCATGTACGGTCAGCGACGTGCAACGGGGTACGGCTATTCGCTGTACGAGTTCAAGGTGCTCGGGCCGACGAATTCCACGGACAACGCGCCCAACCTGGCCGCGGGCAAGCCGTCGTTCGAGAGCAGCGAACAGGATGCGACCTTGAATTCGAAGTTCGCGTTCGATGCCGATCCGACGACGCGTTGGGCGTCCGCAGGCGGCATCGACAACTCGTGGATCTCGGTCGACCTCGGCTCGATGCAGACGGTGAGCCGGGTCGTGCTGAAGTGGGAGAACGCATACGCGGCGTCGTACGAAATCCAGGTCTCCAGCGACAACGTGAACTTCACCAAGGTGGCAGCGAACGCCGCCGGCGGTGGTGGCACGGAGACCCTTTCGTTCTCGCCCGTCACCGCGCGCTACGTGCGCATGCAAGGCAAGCTGCGCGCGACCACCTACGGCTACTCGCTCTACGATTTCCAGGTGTACGCATCGCCCTGAAAATGGTCGATCCCGACAGCGCGACCCCGGCGTCGCGCTGTCATGCCGCGTAATGGCATCGCCAGCCCGTGCGAAGGAACATGACGCCCATGCCGAATCGAACCTCACGCCGATGCCGCGTGACGGTTCGACGGCAACGCATCGTGCACCTTTTGAACGGAGTGATTCATGACCATCGGTCGTACTTTCCTGAACGGAAAGCTTCTGGTCGGATACAAGCGGACCAACATCGAGTCGTGGCTCTACGACGGCGCGCCGATCCTGAGCAAGGTGTCGACGCCGGACGTCCCGACCGACAAGTTCCTGGAGTTCCGCAAGCAGGTCGGCAATGCCATCCGGGAGATCAACACGAACTCGGCCGGCAAGGATCTCGTCGCGGCGTACCAGAACATCGGCCAGGTGTACGAGGTCGTGCCCAGTTGCGGCGGGGGGTTCTTCGTGCCGGCCTGCGACGCCGCGCGTGGCGCCGGCTACGAGTTCGTCGACGGCTGCGACGGCGTCATCAGCTGGGATCCGGTGACCGGCTTCAAGGACTTTCCGGCCTGGGTCGTCCTGGCCCACGAACTGGGGCACGCCATCCAGCTTCACACGTCCGGCAAGTCGGCCCAGGGTTGGTTCAACGAGTACGGCCTGAACCAGCAAGCCATCGAGCTGGACAACATTCGGCGGCATGAAACGCCCATCGTCCAGACCTTGGGCCTGACCCCGCGGACGACCTATCCCTGACGGATCGACTTGCCTAGGCCGTCATTCGCCCCGCGTCGTACGCCGCCGCGAACGCGCTGAAGTCCGCTTCGGCCTGCCGCGCCGCGTCGACCGCCGCCGCCAGCATCGGCGCCTTCCACGACGCGATGGCCGAACCGAAGGCGACGAACTCGTCCGCGATCGCGGCGCCCTCGCGCCCGCCCGAGCGCAGGTGGGCCGAGGCCATGACGCCGGCCATCGTGCGGATCGCGCCGCGGATGGCGCCGAAGCCGACGCCCGGGGCGCTCAGGCTCACGCGGTCTTCGCTCGGTTGCAACCCGCGCAGGATGTACGGCTCGCCGTGCCAGTCGACGGCTCTCAGGAAGGCCATCGACACTGCCTGCATGCGTCGCTGCAACGTCACGACGCGGGCCGCCTCGCTGTGCCAGGCGGGTTGCCGCACCGCGACGCGACGCTCCGGCGCCGAGGGCAGCGCCTTCTTCAGGTCGAGCAGGAAGTTGCCGTCCGGCGAACCCTTGCCGCGCACGAGGACGATGAAGCGGTCGACGCCGAGGCTGCCCGTGCCCGCGATGCGGCGGGCGACGTCGATCACGTCGTAGAACGAAGGGTCGGGTGCCGTGGCGGCGACGTCGTGCATCAGGGCGACGACCGCGGCCCGCTGCGCGGCGTCGGCCGGAAGCGCATGCTTGCCGTCGCAGCGGATCGTCCGGCGCTTGCCCTGGCGCAGGGTGCGTCGATCGAGGAACTCGGGACGCGCGCGTTCGCGAACGTCCTCCAGCAGCGTGCCGACGAGGCCGTCGGCGGTCTCGCGCTCGACCCAGCCTGCCTTGCCGCAGGCCAGCACGGCGGCGTACGCGTCGAGGAACTCCTCGCACAGGCGCGACGACTGATCCTTCGTGCAATTGACCGCGTCGTCCGCGACGAGCACGGAGGCCAGGAATCGAACCAGATCCCAGGTGAGCGGCGCGAGCGTGGCCTCGTCGAAATCGTTGAGGTCGAAGTAGGCGAGGCGGTTGTCGCCCTTGTAGCAGCCGAAGTTCTCGAGGTGGGCGTCGCCGCAGATCCACGCATGCGGCGCGGCATCGACGGCGAACGCGCCCGTCATCGGCAGGCGGTCGTAGAACAGGTGGCAGCTGCCGCGAAGGAAGCCGAAGGCGCTCGCCCGCATGCGCGCGAACTTCATCGCCAGGCGCTCGGGATCGCGACCTGCGTTGAACTGCCGAAGCGATTGCGCGACATCGATCATGGCGGCCTCAGGTGCGGGTGTGGGCGAGCTGGAAGCTGTCGATGCGGGCGTCCGCGCTCAGCACCTGCGCCAGCTCGGTCAGCGGCGCGTGCTTGCCGCGGCTGGCGGACGTGGCGGCGAAGTGCCACTCCACCAGCCCTTCCTTCATGCCGATCGACAGCGAGCCGGCGACGATCTCGTACCCGCGCTCCGTGACCGCGTGCTCGAACAGCCCGGGCGCGGGCGTCGCGCCGCGGCAGAAGCGCACGGTGACGGCGATGCCCGGACGCGTCGGCAGCCACATCTCCAGCCGGTGCACCCACATCATGCACACCAGCGACAGGAAGGCCAGCAGGATCGCCGAGCCGTAGAAGCCGATGCCCACCAGCACGCCGATGACGCAGGACGACCACACCGACGCGGCGGTCGTGAGCCCGCGGGTGTTGAAGCCGTCCTTCATGATGATGCCGGCGCCGAGGAAGCCGATGCCGGTCACGATGCCCTGCACGACGCGGGTGGGGTCCACCGTGGCCGCGGTCGCCGCATGCCCGCCGTACCAGAGCGTCGGGTAGCCGACGAACGTGGTGAGCGCCGCCGAGGACATGCACACCAGCCCGTACGTGCGCATGCCGACCGCGCGGCCGTGATACGTGCGCTCGTAGCCCACGATGAGCCCGAGCAGCAGCGCGCCCGCCAACGTCAGGAAGATCGCCAGGTTCGCCGACACCTGGGTGGCCGACCAATAGGCGGAAAACGTTCCGTTCCAGATTTCGCTCATGGTTCTCGATGCCTTTCTTCGGCATCGATCGTAGCGGGCGGACGGGCGAGAACCTGTCGCGATGCTGGGATCGAGGGCCGGCTGATGCGTGGCGAACGTCTTGGTCGATCGCGTGCGCGCCGTCGTCGTCGTTCGGCTCAGGCGCGATGTCCATCATTCTATGGATGGCGGCCGCGAGGCTTCATGCCATCTTGAGGTCCTGAGAAGCGGAGGTCGCGATGTCGTCGATGAATGCTGTCCGAGGTGCCGAGGGTCAAGAGGCGGATGTGCTCGATGCATGCGATGACGCTGACGGACCCGACGGTGCGGCCGACGCGGATGAAGTCCCTGCGGAGGACGCACGTCCCGCCTCGGAGCGTCGCTCCGGGGAGACCGTGAAGCCGAAGCCGGCACCGGTGTCTCTGGGCGCCCAGATGCGCAGCGGCTTGCTGACGACCGCACTGGCCGTCTTGCAGACCGGCCTGATCGCGTGGTTCGGCTTCACGTTGTCCGGACGGCTGGACCTGGCGATCAAGGAGCGCAAGGCGACCGTGGATGGCGCCAAGGCGATGGGGGACTTGATCGTGGAGCTTCGCCAGGATCAATCCCCCGAGGCGGATCGCTCGCTGGTGCTCCAGCTCGCGATGTACGGAGAGGACGCCATCGGCCCGATGGTGATGATGGCCATGACGCCGGGCCCGTACGGCGTGGACATCCCCATCTTCGGGCTCCAGCGCCTCGGAGTCACGCATCGGGACGCGACGTGCAAGGCGATTGTCGAGGGCCAGGCGGCGAATGCCTGGGTCCACGATGCCGTTCGCAAGAACTCGCTCGACACGCTGTTCAAGGAGATGAAATGCTGACTCGAACGCTCGTGCGGCTGGCCGTGCTGGGGCTGGCCCTGTCCATCGATGCCGGATCGTCCTACGCGACCAATTGCTCGGCCCTGACCACCAAGTTGCCGGACCAACTGAAGAACCACTTCTTCGTGCTGACGTTCTTCGGGGGAATGCCCGCAGGGGTCCAACCCGCGGCCCGCAAGGCGCAACTGGAATCTCTCGTGTCGCGATTCAAGACGGCGATCACGGATGCGTACGACGAGATCGCCGGCCAATTCACGGATCAAGTTCCCGACCTGGACGTGCTGAGCTGCGACTACGCCCTGGAAGACAGTGACTTCTCGCGATCGGACGTGGGCGTCTATCTCCAGATGAACGCCATCGACGTCATCTGGCACGGCCAGGAGGGTGCGGGGCCGAGCATCGTCTATCTGTCGCTCCCGCGATATGACATGTCTGCCAACGTGAGTCGCAAGCGTGCCGAGGTGGCGAGACTGGTCGAGGCGCCCACCGGCCGGAGCGAGGAGGATCTCGCGGTCGAGCTTTCCCGTCCCGACATCACGCAGCGCACGCTCCTGGCGATCAGCGTGGGGCTGATGTCGCTGAAGGATCCTGCCGACGATCCGGGTCGACTCAAGCTCGCAAAGCTGAGCCTTTGCCAGGCCGGCGCCAACCTGGGCCATCTGCCCTCGAAGGTCGTCCGCCCCGCGGCGGGTGCGCTGGCGAACGACCTGAAGCAGGTCGTGAAGGACGCGCTGGCCGAGGTCGACCGCCGAGCTCACGGCATCGGCTTGGACCTCGTCGCCACCCAGCCGTTCAAGCTGGCCTGTCAACCTCTCTGAGGAGCAACCATGTCGAGCGAACGCCCCCGTTGGTTGGCGATCATCGTGACGTCCGCGGCATGCCTGCTTTCGGGCTGCGCGGCCACGATCATGACCGCGCCGTGCGACACGCCCAAGGTGTCCAACTTCAATGTTCCGTTCGTGTACCTCGTCGTCCTGCCCTACGCCTACCGCAACCAGGCGCAATCCTCGGCGGAGCCGAGCGACCTGGGCACGGCCGCCACCCGGACGCTGAACGAATTGGCCACGCTCGAGGCGGTGCGAATGGGCGCGGAGGCAACGGACATGCATGTGACGCTGCTCGAGGACACCGGAGCCGGCTGCAAGATCGATACCGTGTATGCCGCGCTCGGCGATCCACGTCGTCGCTCGAGCCACAACGTGTACTCGACCATCGTCTTCTTCTGGGGCGAGGTCTTCGACGATGAACAGAGCCTGGTCGTCCAGTCCCATCTTCGCGTCCTGTGGAAAGACAACGACCGGATCCGGATCCAGGCGGACGTCGGTGACGGTGCCGAGCGCGTGCACCTCGAATTCGTCTCCGAGGTGCCTTACCAGACCTTGTCGTTCGCCCCCCGGCACCTCGCGACGAGTTCGGGTGCCGGCGACGTGCCCGAACTGCGCGCGAAGCTCGTCGCGTGGGCGGTGCCGTCGGAAGACCACGTCGAGGACCAGCGTCCATTGCCGAAGAGCTTCGTCTTCCTCCAGCTCAAGAAGAGCAAGCGTGGGGACTGGGCGGAGGTGCAAGACCTGAACGGAGGCGATGCGGTCTGGGTTCCCTTGCGGCACGCCTCGGCGGCAAGCATCCTCCCCGAGTTCAGCTTCGCGAACGCGCTGGCAGACTTCGTCAGTTTCCAGACCGCCCCGGACCGCGACGCCGCGTCCGGCGTCATTCGCCGACTCGACGAGTTCCGTGGTGGCTACGGCCAGTCCGGCAAGAGCGCATGGAACGTGAAGCCGGATGCGGCGGCCGACGTCCTCCAGGGCGCCCTGCAACTCGCCGGAGGCGACATGGGCGACCAGCGAAGCGCGGCAAAGGCGCGGCAACTGCTTGATCGAGCGCAGGCGGCGTTGCCCGACGACGCGGTGGTGCTCACGCTGTCGGCGATGGCGCGGGTGGGCGACTGCTGCACGACGCGTGATGAGGCGCAGCGGCTTGGGGCGATGTTCGAGGACGCCAGGCAACTGGATTCGGCCAACAGGCTGATCGCCACGAATCTCACCAACTGGTACAGGCTGGCGAAGCGCCTGGCGCCGGGGGTGCGTCCGGACTCCGACGAGGAAATCGCGCGCAAGCTTGGCAATCTCGAGAATGCCCTTCGGTAGTGGCGCGGCTGCGGATCGCTCGAACACCCGGGCACGATCGTCACGCTTCTCGAGAAGTACTCGGCGTACGCCGTGACGCCCGGCTTCAAAGCCGAGGCGGCCAGGTGTCCTCGCTGCTGGACGCGCTGGCATCGGCGCAGGAGGTCGCGGCGTAGCGGACTCAACGCTGTCGCACGATGCGCGAGGCCCACGCCGCCGGCACCGCGGCCTCGCCTGCCGGCCGGTCGCCGACATACGCCGCACGCGGCCGGATCAACACGTCGCTTCGCCCCTGTTCGACCGCATGCGCCAGCCACCCCGCCGTGCGGCCCAGCGCGAACACGAGGTACGCGTGCCCCTGCGGCAACCCGAGGCTGCGCCGCAGCGCGACGAGCGCGTAGTCCACGCTCGGCCGATGCCCGGTGCGATCGAACGCCGCGGCGATGAGGCGTTCGTTGCGATGCGCGCGCGGCAAGGCGTCCAGCAGCGCGACGCCGCGCGGGTCGCCGTCCGGATAGAGCGGATGGCCGAAGCCCGGCACGCCCTGGCCCGGCACGCCGCCGACGCCGATCTCGGGCCCCTCGATGCTCGCGTCGACCAGGCGCGCGATCGCGTCTGCGCGACGTACCGTCAGCGAGCGATCCCACAGCGCCTCGATGGCCGTCGTGATGCCGCAGTGCCGCGTGCCCGACAACGCGGCGAGGCCCGCGGTGACGCACGCGCCGAGGTCGGCGCCCGTCGACGCCACGCAGCGCGCCGCGAAGCTCGACGCGTTCAGCTCATGGTCGGCGCACAGCACGAGCGCCTGCCGCACGAGCTCGGTGCCGCGCGCGTCGAGCCGCCACGCGCGCGCGAGCTGGCGGTGCGCGGGCTCGCGCGTGGGCACGCGGCGCGCGACGACGGCGGTCATCAGGCGCAGCAGTCCGCCGCATTGCGCGGCGGTCGTGGAGGCGGACGCGGCGTCCAGGCCATGCAGCCACGCGAAGCCGGCAGTGCAGCCGGCCACGGGATCGAGCCGCGCGATCGTGCGCAGCAGGGCCGCATCGACACGCGGCGCCGGGCCACTCGACAACTCGCCCGCATCGCATGCGAGCAGCAGCGCCGCGACGTCCTCCAGCGACGCCTGCCGCGACAGCGCGATCGCATCGCGCCCGCGGTAGTGCAGGCGCCCGTGCTCGATCAGCGTGAGCTCCGAGTTCAGCACCGGCCGCCCCCAGTCGAGGCTGGCCCGCGCGACGAGCGCCGGCTTGCGCGCGCGTTCGCGTTCGACCACGAGGCGTTCGATCTCGCGGCGACGATAGCGACGCTGCGTCGTGCCCGGCGCCGACTCCGAACGCACGAGGCCGCGGCTGACGTACGCGTACAGCGTCGAGCGCGTGACGCTCAGCGCGTGCGCGGCCTGCGCCGCGGTCAACCAGTCGTCGTCCTTCATGCGACCATTCTCACACCCGCGTGCACGCGTTGATCGAGCCGATCAACATTGACGCGCACAACGGCGCGGGCGTGAAATGAAGCCATCGATTCTCCGCGTCGCCCCATGTCCGAACTCCCGCAATCCGAAGCCGCATCGACCGCGCTCGCGCAACTCTGGCGCGACGTGCAACTGCCCGAGGACGCGTTGGCGCGCGTCACGCTCGACGGCGCAGCGCCCGGCATCCCGTCGAGCTTCGCCGTCGGCGACGCCGCACAGTCCAGCCTCGCCGCGTCGGCGCTCGCGGCCGCCGAGATTCGCCACCAGCGCGGGCACGCGAGGCAGGACGTCCGCGTCGAACGCACGCACGCGCTGGCCGAATGCGCGGGTTGGTTCTCGGTCGACGGCGTCACGCCGCCGAGCTGGGACAAGATCTCCGGCCTCTACCCGTGCGGCGAGGCTGTCGGCGCGCCCGGCTGGGTCCGCCTCCACGCCAACTTCGCGCACCACCGCGACGGCGCGCTGCGCCTGCTCGGTTGCGCGCCCGGCCCGTCGACCGAACGCGCAGCCGTGGCGGCGGCGTTGCGGCACTGGCACGCCGAGGCCTTCGAGACCGCCGCCGCCGACGCCGGCCTCGTGGTCGCGGCGCTTCGCAGCTTCGACGAGTGGGACAGGCATCCGCAGTCGGCCGCGATCGCGCAGGCGCCCGTGAGCGTCACGCGCGTGGGCGCCCCCGCGGACGCGCTCGCGTGGCCCGCGCTCGCGCCCGACGCACGACCGCTGACGGGCCTGCGCGTCCTCGACCTCACGCGCATCCTCGCGGGCCCGGTCGGCTGCCGCACGCTGGCCGCGCACGCCGCCGACGTGCTGATGGTGAACTCGCCGGACCTGCCCAACATCGACGGCATCGCCGAGCTGAGCCGCGGCAAGCGCTCGGCGCATCTCGACCTGCGCGCCGACGCCGACCGCGAGACGATGCGCGAGCTGGTGCGCGGCGCGCACGTCTTCGTGCAGGGCTATCGGCCGGGCGCGCTCGCGGGCCTCGGCTTCGACGCGCAGGCGCTTGCGGCGCTGCGGCCCGGCATCGTCGTGGCGTCGCTGTCCGCCTACGGCGCGTCGGGCCCGTGGGCGACGCGGCGCGGCTTCGATTCGCTGGTGCAGACGGCCACCGGCTTCAACCACGCCGAAGCCGTTGCAGCCAACGCACCGAAGCCGCAGGCGATGCCCGTGCAGATCCTCGACTTCGCGTCGGGCTTCCTGCTCGCGTTCGGCGTGCAGGCCGCGCTGCTGCGCCAGCAGCGCGAAGGCGGCAGCTGGCACGTGCAGGTGTCGCTGGCCGGCACGGCGCGCTGGCTGCGCGCGATGGGCCGCGTGGCGGGCGGCCTCGACGTGCCGCGGCCCGACGGCGTGCCCGCGCGATTCCTCGTGAGCGAGCCGTCGGGATTCGGCCGGCTCGTCGGCGTGCGGCACGCGGCCGAACTCGCCGAGACGCCGCCGCTGTGGCGCCTGCCGTCGATGCCGCCGGGCACGCATCGTCCGACCTGGGCGGACTGAACGATCGGCCGATGCGCGCGGTGCCTCAGCGCGCCTCGAGCAGCCAGTCCGTGAGCTCGTCGGAGAACACGTAGGGCCGTTCGCCGACGAGCACGCCCTCCGCATCGTCCAGATCCGGCCGCACGGCAGGCATGCCGTGGTCGGCCAACGCCTTCACGCAGCCGATCCAGTCGCCGCCCGCGACCGGCTGGTAGAGCGACGCCCACGACAGCGTGCCCACCGCGTTGTCGCCGAAGCCGTGCGTGGCGCGCCAGTCGGCGCCGTGGTCGAGCAGGAAGCGCGCGAGCGCTGCGTCGCCGCGGAACAGGGCGTGGTTGAGGGCCGAGGCGTCCCAGTCGCCGCCGCGGGCCTCGAGGGGCCAGCCGAGCAGGACCATCGTCCGCACCGCGGCGTCGCAACCCTGGGCGGCGAGCTCGGGCAGCAGGCGGCGTTGGGTGGCGTCGAGCGCATCGACGATGGCGGGCGTGCGTGCCTGCATCGCGCGCGCCGCCGCCTCGTCGCCGCGCGCGCAGGCCGCGATGAAGTCCTCGGTCGGCGACAGCGCTTCCGCGCCGCCCAGCGCCTGCTCGAGCAGCGCGACGACATTCACGAGCCCGAAGCGTCGCGCCACGGTGAGGGCGGAACTGCCGTCCTTCGCGAGCACGCGCGGGTCGGCGCCGGCGGCCAGCAAGGCCGCGACGTGCGCGCGCGAGCGACGACGGCGGATGGCCCACATCAGCGGCGAGCCCCAGTCCGACGTCGGCGCGCCCGGTGGCGGCTCGTTGGCGTCGCCGCCGTGCGCGAGCAGCAATTCCAGCGTCGCGACATCGTCGAGATCGAGCACGCGGTACATCGCGTTGGAACCGGTCACGCGCGCGCCGGCCTCCAGCAGCAGGCGCGTGCACTCGGGGCGATCGAGCGAGTGGTACAGCGACTCGCCGTCGTCCGGATCGGCGCCCGCGGCGAGCAGCGTCTTCGTGAGCGCGGGGTCGTGGTTCAGGCCGGCGGCGCCGTACAGCGCGGAGAGCTGCTCGGTCTGCGACGGCGACTCGAGCGACGCGGGGTGCACGCGATTGCCCACCGATTGATCGGGCGATGCGCCGGCCTCCAGCAGCAACGTCGCGCACGCGCGCAGGCGCTCGCGGAACGCGGGCAGCCGCGCGAGGCTGGAGTGCGTGACGGCCACGAGCGGCGGCAGGCGCAGCGGGCCGCCCGCGCGATGCACCCACGCGGGGTCGCGCGCGACGGCCTCGCGGAGTGTGCCCTCGTCGCCGATCGTGCAGGCGAGCCAGGGGTCGCCGCCGGGCAGGGCGGGGTCGTCTTCCAGCAGGCGTGCCGCGACGGTCGGCCGCGCGGGATGGGTGCCGCCGGCGATGTCGGCGGCGTAGACCTGCTGCAGCCAGTGCAGCCTGGCGCGCGTGGGGTCGTCGGCCTGGGCGCGGCGGGCGAGGACGAAGGCCTGCAGGTCGGGCCACGACGGGAAGCCGTGCTCGCGCGCGAGGCACGACTGCGCATCGTGCAGGCGCAGGTCGAGCGCGGCGACGTCCTTGCGGGACGCGGCGGGCAGGAACTCGCGGAACCGTCGCACGGCCTCGGGGTCACCGCGGCGCTGGAGTGCCAGCAGGTCCTTGGCTTGTTTCTTGAGATGGCCGATGTCCGGCCGGGCGGGAATGCGCTTCATGGAAACCTCCGTGCATCAGACGCCGACGACCCGCAAATTCGGCTGCACAAAGGCTGTGGATTGGCACATGAAGGCAAGTGGGTTCAACCCTTCCCGCGGGTCCGGGGGCGGCTTGCACCGCGGGCGCAATGGTAGACGATTCCGCGCGGAGAGGCGACCCCTCGCCGCCAAGCCTCCGAGCGTTCGCTACGCGGGCACCACCGGCACCGGCGCATCCGCCTCGATCAGCTTGTCGTGGCGCAACTCGTCCCAGAACGCCGCCGGGATCTTCGCCTGCATCGCGTTCCAGTCCTCGCGGATCTGGTCGGCGCTGCGGGCGCCCACCACCAGCGCCACGGCCTCGGGCGCGGCCGCCGAGAACTGCAGCGCCGCGGTGCGCAGGTCGACGCCGTGTCGGGCCGCCACCGCGCGCAGCTGGTCGCGCTTGGCGAGGGCCTCGGGCGGGATCTGGAAGTTGGTCTTGCCGTAGTTGAAGCGCGGGCTGCCCGAGAGGAAGCCGGCGTTGAGCGACGAGCCGATCACCAGCGACACGTCCTTCGCGCGCACCGCCGGGCAGACCTCGTGCAGCGCGTTCGCGTGGTCGACCAGCGAGTACTGGCGCGCGCACAGGCAGACATCGGGGTCGGCGTCCGCTATCACCTTCAGGATCGCCATCGGCGTGTTCACGCCCACGCCCCACGCGCGGATCACGCCTTCGTCGCGCAGCTTCGACAGCGCCGGGAACGCGCCCTTGCGCGCGATCTCGTACTGCTCTTCCCAGCCGTTGGGGAACCACGCGAAGTCGGGCGAGAGGTCGTGCACGAAGACGACGTCCAGGTGCGACACGCCCAGGCGCTGCAGGCTGTCCTCGATCGAGCGCTTCACCCCGTCGGCGGTGTAGTCGATGACCAGGTCGTTGGGCGAATCGGAGAACGGGAAGATCTCCGCGTGCCTGTTGTGGCGGCTGGCCCTGAACAGCTTGCCGACCTTGGAGGACAGCACGTAGCTGTCGCGTGGCTTGCCGTGCAGGAAGTGGCCGAAGCGGCGCTCCGACAGCCCGAAGCCGTACCAGGGCGCGACGTCGTAGCAACGCACGCCCATCGCCCACGCGGCCTCCAGCGTGGCCTGGGCCTCGTCGTCGGTGTGCTTGGCGAACTCGTTGCCGAGCGGCACGCCGCCGAGGCCGAACTTCGATGGGGCTTGGTAGATCTGCTGGGCGCGGTTGAGCATGGCGGGCGGTCGGTGGTTTTGAGACGCAGGGCGGGTCGGCAATCCACATACCCCGGCACGTACGGGCTCGCGCGTACGCGTCGGGGTCGCATCCGGATGCAAGCCAATGCGACCAGGACGGGTTAAGCGTGATTTGCATCTGGACACAACGCTTCACGCGTAACCGGGATGCCTGCTTCTTCCGAGCGGGTCGAACCAACGAACAACCCGACAGGAGCCAGACATGCGAACCCCCTCTTCATTCGCCATCGCGCCATTGGTGGCCGCTGCCACGCTGGCGCTCGCCGGCGCCGCCCACGCCTCCAGCCACCGCGAAGCCCCGTTCATCTCCAGCCAGGCCAAGGTGGACGCGTCCGATTTCTACCTGTTCAACAGCTACGAGACGGGCCGCTCGGACTACGTCACGCTGATCGCCAACTACCAGCCGATGCAGAACGGCTTCGACGGCCCGAACTACCATGCGATGGATCCGAACGCGCTCTACGAGATCCACGTCGACAACAACGGCGACGGCAAGGAAGACCTCACGTTCCAGTTCCGCTTCCAGGCCCCCATCTCCAACAGCGGCGCCGGCCTGACCGTGGCGGTCGGCAGCGTGCAGCAGGAGATCGCGCCGATGCAGAACGGCGTCGTCTCCGTGCCCAACGACCCGCACCTGCAGGTCAACGAAACCTTCACGGTCTCGCTCGTGCGCGGCGACCGCCGCACGGGCACCACCGCGCTGCTGACCAACGCCAACGGTGGCGCCGGCGTCTTCGCCAAGCCGTTCGACAACGCCGGCGAGAAGACGATCCCCAACTACCCGGCGTACGCGGCCCAGCACGTCTACACCGTCAACATCCCGGGTTGCACGGGCACCGGCAAGGTGTTCGTCGGCCAGCGCCAGGACCCGTTCGCGGTGAACCTCGGCGTCGTGTTCGACATGGTCGACGCCCCGGTCAGCGCGCTGACCGACACGTCCGCGATCGGCGCCTCGGTGAGCTCGCTCGACAAGCTCAACGTCACCACGCTCGCCCTCGAGATCCCGAAGTCCTGCCTGACCGCCGGCACCGACCCCGTGATCGCCGGCTGGACGACCGCCAGCCTGCGCCAGACGCGCGTGCTCGACCCGTCGCCCAAGGCCGGCTACCAGACCACCGACCGCGAAGGCGGCGCGTGGACGCAGGTCTCGCGCCTGGCCAACCCGCTCGTCAACGAACTGGTGATCGGCCTGAAGGACAAGGACCACTTCAACTCGTCCAAGCCCAAGGATGACGCGCAGTTCCTGAGCTACGTCACCAACCCGTCGTATCCGAAGCTGCTGGAGAGCTACCTGGGCGCGCCCGGCATCTCGCCGACCAACATCCCGCGCAACGACCTCGTCACGGTGTTCCTGACCGGCATCGCCGGCGTGAACAAGCCGATGACCGGCGCGCCGTCGGAAACGATGCGCCTGAACACGTCCATCCCGGCCGTCGACTTCGCGCACCAGAACCGCCTGGGCATCGTCGGCAACATCCTGGCCAAGGGCAACGACAACGCCGGCTATCCGAACGGCCGCCGCCCGAAGGACGACGTCGTCGACATCACGCTGGTGGCGGCGATGGGCGGGCTGTGCGTGGCCAACGGCACCACCGACGCGCTGGGCTTCGGGGCCGCCTGCAACCCGTCGGCCGTGCCGCTGGGCATGAACGTGTTCACGCTGAACGACAACGTGGACCAGGCGACGCGCCCGTTCCTGTCGACGTTCCCGTACCTGAACACGCCGGTGCCGGGCACGGGATCGCTCGCCGCGCCGGCCGCCGCCGCTGCCACGCGCTCCAAGTAAACGCAGGAGAACGCCATGACTCGATACCCACTCCTTGCGGCCCTGGCCGCGTCGGTCGCCGCCGGCAGCCTGCTGGCCGGCTGCGGCGGCGATGATGGCGGTGACGTGGCCGCAGCGCCACCGCCGCCTCCTCCGGTGATCGCGACCGAGGTGCCCGCCAGCGCGGCGGCGTCCGACGCCGCGCTCGAGGCCTTCGCCATCGCGCTCGCTCGCACCGAGACCGGTGAGCCGCTGATGCTCGACAACATCACCACGTTGCCGGCCAGCGAGACCGAAGAGCCCATCGCGCTGTGACGATGGCACGCGCCGTTGCACTGCTGCGCCGCGTGTCGCTGGCCGCCCTGTTCGGGTGGTCTGCGACGTTCGCCGCCGAGCCGGTCGACCCCGGCCTGGCGGTGCCGTCGCGCGACGACGAGATCGTCGAGCAGTTGCCGGCGCACGTCGGCGACGCCTCGCAACGCCGCGCGGCACGCGCCGCCGAGCGGGCGCAGCGCGTGCAGCTGAAGGCGCATCCCGACGAGCTCGGGCTGGCGCTGCAGGCGGCGCGTGACGCGCTCGCGCGGGGACGCCTCCAGGGCGACCCGCGCGAACTCGGCACGGTGGAGGCGGCGCTGGCGCCGTGGTGGAACCTGGCCGATCCGCCGCCCGAGGTGCGCCTGATGCGGGCCACCGTTCATCAAAGCCAGCACGAGTTCCAGGCCGCGCTGGTCGACCTCGACGCGCTGCTCGCGGCGCCGTCGGTGCCGCTGGCCGTGCGTGCCCAAGGCGAGCTGACGCGCAGCGGCGTGCAGCAGGTGCTGGGCCATTTCTCCGAAGCCGAGGCGGGTTGCCGCCGGCTCTCGGGGACCGATTTCCTCGCGCTGGGCGACGGCGTGCGCCACAACGCGCTCGCCTGCCTGGCCGAACTCGCGAGCCTGCAGGGCCGCGATGCGCAGGCGTCCGCCACGTTGGCGCGCCTCGCGGGCGCGGCGTCGCCGTCCGAGCCTGGCGATGCGCCGGGCTGGCTGCAGCTGATGCGCGCCGAGCTCGCGCAGCGCCGCGGCGACCCGGCGGCCGGCGCGTTGTTCACGGCCGCGCTGCAGGCCAATCCCGATGTCTACACGCTGTGCGCGTACGCCGACTGGCTGCTCGACGCCGGCCGTCCCGCCGACGTGCTGCCGCTGCTGGCGGGCCACGAGGCCGCCGACCCGGTGCTGCTGCGCATCGCGCTCGCGGAACGCGCGCTGTACGGCCCGCGCGACGCGCGCACGCGGCGCGACACGCGCACGCTGGGCGACCGCTTCGACGCGGCGCTGCTGCGCGGCGATCGCAGCCACGGGCGCGAGCAGTCGCGCTACGAACTCGACCTGCGTGGCGACAAGCGCGCTGCGCTGACGCTGGCGCAGACCAACTGGAAGGTGCAGCACGAGCCGGCCGACGCGGTCGTCCTCGCGCGGGCGGCGCACGCGGCCGGGCGCGAGGCGGCCGCCGACGATGTGCGGCGCTTCCTTCGCGAGACGGGGGGCCACGACGCGCGCCTCGTCACCCTGGATGGGAGCGCCTCATGATCCGACGTCTTCTCGCCGCGTTCGCGTTGTTCGTGCTCGCGCTGCCCGCGTTGGCCCACAAGGCGAGCGACGCGTACGTCACGCTGCACGTCGTCGGCGCCGACGTGTCCGCGCGCATGGACATCGCGCTGCGCGACCTCGACCGCGACATCGATCTCGACGCCAACGCCGACGACCGCCTCAGCTGGGGCGAGGTGCGCGCGCGCTGGAACGACATCGGCGCGCTGGCCCGCGACGGCCTCGCGTTGAGCGCCGACGGCGCGCCGTGCATGCCCGACCCGGTATCGATGCCAGCGACGCCCGACACCGCGCCGGCGCTCGCGGCCCACAGCGACGGGCGCTATGCCGTCGTGCGTCTGTCGTGGCACTGCGCCGCGCCCGTTCAGCGACTGGATGCCGAGTACAAGCTGTTCGCGCATACGGATCCGACGCATCGCGGCATCGTGCGGTTCGCGCGCGACGGCGAGCCGTTGAGGCTGGTCGTGCTGAGCCCGGGCGGCGGGCGCGTGCGCCTGCACTTGCCCGAGCTCGTGGCGGCGACGACGCCTGTGCCGGCGGACGTCGCGGCCACGGTCGCCACGCCCAATGCGGCGTCGAGCGCGGCCTCGCCCGCGCCGGCGCCGGCGATCGCGCGCGCCGCCGTTGCCGAGGAAGACGACGGCGGCGGCCTCGCGGCCTTCGGCGGCTTCGTGCGCGAAGGCATCCACCACATCCTCATCGGCTACGACCACATCCTGTTCCTGCTGTCGCTGCTGCTGCCCGCCGTGTGGCAGCGTCGGCGCGAAGGCGACCGCACGCGCTGGGTGCCGGCGGCCGACTGGCGCCAGGTGCTGGTGAGCGTGCTCAAGGTCGTCACCGCGTTCACCGTCGCGCACTCGATCACGCTGGCGCTGTCGGTGTTCGACATCGTGAACCCGCCGTCGCGCTGGGTCGAGTCCATCATCGCCGCGAGCGTGGTGCTGGCCGCGTTGAACAACGTGTGGCCGGTGATCTCCGAGGCGCGCTGGAAGCTCACCTTCGTGTTCGGGCTGGTGCACGGCTTCGGCTTCGCGTCGGCGTTGAAGGACGCGGGCCTCGCGCACGGCGACCTCGTCGCGCCGCTGGTGGGGTTCAACGTGGGCGTGGAGATCGGCCAGCTGTGCATCGTCGCGCTGGTGCTGCCGCTCGCATGGGCGCTGCGCGGCACGCGCACGTACCGCGGCGCGTTCGCGGGCGGGTCGCTGGCGATCGCGGGCGTGGCGGGGTTGTGGTTCGTGCAGCGGGCGTTCGACTTGTCGCTGATCGCGGGCTAGCGTTCGCCGACGATCGCGGTCAGGCCCGGCGTCGAGTCGCGCTCACGGTCTCAGCGGGTGGTGGTGCAGCGCGATTCGAGGTCGCTCCGACCCCGAACGTGAACCTGGACGGACGATCGCTCGATCAAGCGCCCATGCGCTCGCTCAGCACCGCCAGCCCACGCCTCGCATGCGACTTCACCGTCCCGATCGGCATGTCGAAATGCGCCGCGATCTCCTGGTGCGTGCGGCCGTGGGCGAACGACAGCAGCAGCACCTGGCGCTGCACCGCGCACAGGGGAGCCAGCGTCGATTCGCAGCGGCGAGTCCAGCCGGCCTCGGGCCGCGGGTCGGCGGCGGCGATGAGCGTGTCCCAGTCGTCGACCTGCACGAAGATCGCCAGGCGGCGGGTCGCGGCGCGTGCGCTGTCGATGGCTCGGCAACGCGCGATGGTGCGCAGCCACGCGAGCACGCTGCCGCGCGCGCTCGAGTACGACGCCGCGGTGCGCCACGCCTGCAGGAAGGTGTCGTTGAGCACCTCGTCGCCTTGCGCGGCGTCCGAGTTCCAGCGGCTGATCGTGCGGCGAACGCGGACCTGTGTCGCACGATGGAGCGCCGCGAACGCCGGTTGGCAGCCTTCGCAGGTCGCGGCCATCCACAACGCGAACCGCGCCTGCTCATCGAGTTCTCTTGTCTCCGTCATCGCCGCTCCAGGTTGATGGATCGTGGCAAGCGGCGCGCCTTTGTATCAAGACGTATTCGTCAGCCTCGCCACGCCAGCGTGAGCCGCACCCCGCGCGGCTCGCCCGGATGCACCGTGACGCCATCGGGCACGACGGCACTCGCGGGCGCGAGGCGATAGTCCTGTTGGTAGGCGATGTCGTAGAACTTGCGGTCGAACAGGTTCAGCACGTCCAAGGTGACCGACACCCGCCTCGAGAACTCGCGGCGCACCTGCAGATTGGTGACGGCCGACGCCGGGTTCGTGAGTGCGCCATCCTGGGACAGCGGCGTCGCCCCGACGTATCGCGTCACGACGCCGCCCGACCACGGGCCGTCGTGGGCCGTGACCGCGACCAGGCCCACGCGCCCGACGGCATTCGGGATGAGGTTGCCCGCGTCGCCGTTGGCGTTCGCGTCGGCGTAGCGCGCGTGCGTCCACGCCATGTCCGCATCGACCAGCAGCCAGCGGTTGAGCACGAGATGGTTGTTCCACTCGACGCCGCGCCGCCGGCTCGCGCCGTTGGGCTCGGTGGTGCCGGCGTCGGCGCTGTAGGTGAGCTCGGAGTCGCTGTCCAGTCGCCACAGCGCGAGTGACGACTGCAGGCCGGGGACGATCTCGGTGCGCACGCCGATCTCCTCGCCCTTGCTCGGCACCAGCGCCGGCACCGCGTCGCCGCTGGCCACCACGCCGCGCGCGTCGTTGCTGTGGAAGCCGCGGCCCGCGTTGACGAAGAACTCGGTGCGCGCCCACGGGCCGAACACCAGCGCGAGCTTGGGCGACAGCCGATGCGCGTTGCGATGGCCGCCGTCGGCCGGCACCTGCAGCGCGTCGACGCGCATGCGGACGTCGTCCGCGCGCAGGCCCACCAGGCTGCGCAGCCACGGCGTCCACGCGGTCGTGTTCTGCACGTAGGCGCCGGTGGTCGTCTCGTCGACGCGGTCGTTGCTGACGGTGGAGACCACGACGCGCGCCTGCGAGTCGAACAGCCCGACGTCGATGTGGTCGTGGCGCAGTTGCAGCCCGACCTCGGTGGTCGAGTCGCGGCCGAACAGCGTGTGCTGCCAGCCGCGAGCGAGCGCGCCGCCGAGGTAGTTGCGGCTCTCCTGCTGCTTGAACTGGTCGCCGTGGACGGGGTCGTTCTCGAAGTACGTGAAGTTCGACCAGAGCGTCAGCTCGTTGTGCGCGACGAAGGCCGAGGCGCGCGTGTAGCCCGCGGCGTCGCGCGCGTGCCATTCGCCGTCGAGCACGGCGCGCGCGCTGCGGCCGCCGTCGGTCGGGTCGAACGCGTCGTAGCGGCCCAGCGCGCCCGACTCGATGAGCGACAGCGGCACCTGGTCGGTGGACGTCCAGTGCGCGCGCGTGGCCAGCGCGTCGACCGACCAGCCGCGCTCGCGGTCGCCGTCGGACAGCCGCAACACGCCGTTGAACTTGCGCATGCCCTCGGGCGTCGTCCACGGGCCGTCGTCGCCCACCACCTCGAGCGCGCCGACCACGCGCGGGCCGCCTTCAAGCACCGGCGAGCCGGCCAGCAGCAGGCGGCCGTAGCCGTGGCTGCCGCCGGTGAGCGAGGCGAGCGTGTCGATGTGGTCGACCCACTGGATGCGCGCCGAGCCGGCCGACGCGAAGTCGCCTTCCTGCGCGAAGTACGGGCCCTTGCGGTAGTCGATGCGATCGATCAGCTCGGGGATCAGGAAGTTCAGGTCGGTGTAGCCCTGGCCGTGCGCGTTGGTGGGCATGTTGGCGGGGACGCCGTCGACGAAGGTCGCGAAGTCGGTGCCGTGGTCGAGGTTGTAGCCGCGCAGGAAGTACTGGTTGGCCTTGCCGTCGCCCGAGTGCTGCGTGACGACGAGGCCGGGCACGGTCTCGAGCACCTCGCCCGGGCGCAGCAGCGGCAGGTCGGCCAGGCGCTCGCCGCGCACGGTGCCTTCCGACGCGGCGTCGGAGCTGCCGACGGCGTTGTCGTAGTGGGCGACGACCTGCACGCGCTGCGTCGCGTCGGCCACCACGGCGTCCTCGGCGCGGGCCGCCGTCGCCAGCAGGCCGATGGCCAGGGCGAGCGCGGATCGAGGCAGGGGGTGAGCGGACATGGAGGGCCATTTTCGAGTGACCTCTTCAGTACGTCCGCGCGCGACGGTTGGATGCGGCGATCGCTCGGCACATCAATTGCCGAGCAGGAAACGCATCCTCTTCACCGACCTCCGGGAGACTTCGCCATGCTCAGATGGGCCCTCATCTTCGCCGTCATCGCCCTCATCGCGGGCCTGTTCGGCTTCACCGGCATCGAAGCGGGCGCGGCCGAGATCGCGCGCTTCCTGTGCTTCCTGTTCGTGGTGCTGTTCGTGCTGGCGCTGTTGTTCGGCTCGAAGATCTTCCGGCGCTGACGTCGCCGCTCCGCGCGCGTCAGCCCGGGACCGCGGGGTTGGCCGGCGGCGTGGGGGCCTTGGGCGCGGGCGCCGGCGGGTCACCCAGCTTGCCGGCCACGAGCTTGGCCGCCGCCGTCGCGCCCGCCTTGGACGTCTCGGCATCGCGCGCGTTGCTCTTGGTGACGAACGATCCGATGAACGCGCCCAGCGTGAGCTTGGCCATGTCCAGGAAGATCTTCGCGGCGGCGTCGAAGGTGTCGGCGCCGGCGGTGCCGGGCAGCACCTTGGGCAGGACGGGCGCGAGCAGTCCCAGCACGCAGAACAGCAGGGTCATGAGGATCGTCGCCAGCGGCATGCCCGACAGCTCGAGCTTGCGAAAGACCCCGGTGCCGCCCGTCAAGCCGACGAGTTTCGTCCAGTCGCCGATCGGGTCTTCGGATTTCTGGAGCCACGCGCGCAGCAGCTCGCGCGCGTCCGACGGCAAGGCATTGCCGGTGTTCTCGGCATCCGGATTGCGCGCGGCGCGCAGCAGGATGTAGCCGACCAGCGCCGAGAGCATCGAGATCCAGATCAGGGCCTGCACGCCGTCCGGGGTTCGGCTGCTGGCGTTGGCGCCCAGCATGGATGCCACGAGCACCCAGCCGGTGCCCGCCAACGCCACGATCGCGAGGCCGAAGAAGCCGACGCCGCACCAGAGCGCGCCCAGGCGCACGCGGCGGTTGGTCGGATCGGCCGCCGTCGCCTTCGCGCCGGCGGCCGCATCGGACGGGAGCGGGCGGGGCGCCGCGGTGGTCGTGGTGTCGTTGTCGGGCATGGCGGTTCCTTCGGTTCTGGCCGGCGCGTGCCGGGCCTTGGATGAAGGTTAGGCAGGCGCTCGAGCCGCCGCATCCTCAAGCGTGTGGACGCGGCGAGGAGGCGGTGGCCACGCGGGCTAACATGGGCCCGTCCAACGCAGCCCTCGCACCATGCCGGCCTTCGACCTCTTCAAGCGAATCTCGCGCGCCCCCACCAACCCGGGCACCGCGCCGCGGCCGCGGCAGTTCGACGTCGCGGATCTCTACCGCGGCGCGATCGCCACCGATGCGCAGCAGGCGGGCGAGCCCGTCGCGCTCGACGAGAAGCTGCGCCAGGCGTACTTCTGGATCGTCAACAACGCGATCATCAGCCCGCACTACGACATCGAGTTCAACGAAGGCCCCGCGCAGTCGTTCACGGTGGGCGACGCGCATCGCACGCTGACGCTGCCGTCGGCGCAGAGCTATTCCAGCTACATCCTGCTGCCGCTGCTCACGTTCGCCACGCGCCGCAAGTGCCTGTTCGTGGGCGGCCCCGGCCGCGGCAAGACGGCCAGCGCGATCCTGATGGGCGTGCTCGCCGGCTACCCGGTGCGCGACGTGCGGCGCGCGATGCAGCACGGCCATCCGCAGATGACCATCGCCGACCTGCTGGGCAACCCGCTGCCGGCCGACCTGGTGAACGCCCAGCGCATGGAGGACATCCGCATCAGCTGGCGCAACTGGCTCACGATGCGCGTGAAGATCATCGACGAGTACAACCGCATCCCCACGCGCACGCAGAGCGCGCTGCTGACGGTGATGGGCGACAACTACGCCGAGGTTCTCAACCACATCCTCGAGTGCCCCGAGTCGGCTTGGTTCCTCACGGCCAACGACGACCAGGGCGGCGGCACGTACCACGTGATCGAGGCGCTGCAGGACCGCATCGACGTGGTCGTGCAGGCGCTGTCGTTCAACCCGCGCTTCCTCGACGAGCTGCTGCTGCGCATCGAGGAGGGCGTGCAGCCCGAGCAGATGGTGCCGCCGGCCATCGTGTTCAGCGAGGCCGAGATCGACCGCCTGGGCGCCGAGATCCTCGAGGTCGGCGTGCCCGAGCCGGTGCGGCGTCGGCTCGAGTTCTTCTGCAGCCAGTTCGAGCTGCAGGAGTCCGCAGGCGTGCAGTTCGAGTACATGACCAAGGACACGGCGCGGCTGTCGGGCGTGGACTGGGCGACGGTCGTCGCGGCCGACAACGGGCGCGACCGCCTCAAGGATCTGGGCTGCCAGACGGTCAACGGCGTGTCGGTGCGCAACCTGATGTCGCTGCTGGTGTTCGCGAAGGCGCTCGCGTATTTCCGCGGCTCGCGCGAGGTCGACCTCGAGGACCTGCGCCAGGTGCTGCCCTTCGTGCTCAACGACAAGCTGCGGCCCGATGCCGAGGCGCCGTTCTTCTCGGCGCCCGGCAACGCGGGCTTCCGCACCGACCGCCTGAGCTGGCTGCGTCGCCTGTTCGACCTGTCGTGCGAGGAGTACGACCGGCTCGACCTCGACCGCGACGACCCGGTCGGCCGGCTGTCGCAGGAGTTCGCGCGCGGGCTCGACGGCGTGACGGAATCGGACACGCGCAAGCGCCTCGCCGGCATCGAGCGACTGGTGGGCGAGCTCACGAAGGGCCGCAAGCTGTACGGGCCGCTGCACGACGACCTGCAAAAGCTGAAGTACCTGCACCAGCGCTACACCAACTACCTGCAGTGGCTGCGCACGCAGTGAGCTGAGCATGGCGATCTCACCCGCCTTCGCTCGCGTGCTGGCCGCCGGCCGCCGCCCCTTCAACGCTCGCGTGGAGGAGGCGCGGCGGCGCGCGTCCGGCTTCGATGCGGCGGTGTTCGCCGCGTTCCTGCAGGATCACGTCGACGGGCTCGTCGTGGCGGTCGACGCGGTGGCACCCGCGCGCACGATGGCCGTCGCGCTCGCCGCGTACGACATCGCGCTGACCTTGTGCGCGCAGGGCCTTGCGACGTCGGCGGGTGCGGTGTGGTCGCGCGTGCTGCCGCACGTGGCCGCGCGCGTGGCCGAGCAGCCGCAGGACGTGCTGGGCGCGCTCAGCAACGCGGTGGTGAATCTGGCGGGCGTGGATGGGGCGCGTGTCGACGAGTGGTTGGCGTCGATGTCCGAGCTCGGGCCGCGCGCCGCGACGGTGGGCGAGTTGCTGGGCCTGGGCCAGGTGCTGGCGTGGCGCGCGGGCATGGCGAATTGGCGCGTCGGCGCGCTGGCCGCGGCCGATGCGTTGCCACCGGCCTTGCGGCTCGCCGCGCTGGGGGCTGCGGGCGATGCCGACTGGCCTTCGTTGCGTTCAAGGATAGCCGCCGACCCGTGGGCGCGCGCGCAGGCGGATGCGCACGACGGCTGGCAAGTCGGCTCGTTCAGCGGCTTCGGCGGCCGCTTCGCGCAGCCGCCCGAGTTGCGCGCGGGCGCCGACGGCTTCGTGCTGCGCAGCGGGCCGCGCCACTTCCTCGCGATCGCCGACGCGTTCGGCGCCGTGCTGTTGCCCGCCACCGCGGAGGAGTTCGCGGCCGCCGCGGCGCCGCGCGCGCCCGAGGGCGTGCGCGTGCGCGAGGGCGGCGTGAGCGTCGGCGGCCGCGAGTTCGCGTGCGACCTGCCCGTCGACGGCCTGGTGCTTGCCGCCGGCGCGCACACGCTCGCGCTGGCGTCGCCCTGGACGCACGCCGTGCGCCTGCTGCCGCTGCGATGACCACCGCCGTCGTCACGCCTGCGGACGTGCTCGCGCGCTGGCAGGCCGCGTGGCCGAAGGCGCTCGCCACGTGGAGCCGCTACACGCGCCTGCAGCTGCCGCGGCTTTGCGAGAGCCGCGTCGAGGCCGCCCAGGAAGGGCTCACCGGTAGCTTCGCGATGATCCGGTTCAAGGACCAGCGCATCGTCATCGACGTCGCGCAGATCCTCTCGCTGGGCCTCGAGGACTACGGCCTGGAGATCCTCGCGCACGAGATCGGCCACCACGTGCTGGTGCCCGGCAACATGACCGACCAGCTGCGCCTGCTCGCGCGCATCCGCGCGGGGCTGCCGACGCTCGAGGCGCACGCGCCGCTGGTGGCCAACCTGTACGCCGACCTGCTCATCAACGATCGCCTGCAGCGGCAGGAAGGGCTGCGGCTGGCCGACATCTACCGGCGTCTCGCGAAGGCCGCGGAGGGCCAGGGCCCGAAGGATCGCAGCAGCCTCGTCTTCGACCTGTTCCTGCGCATCTTCGAGCACCTGTGGTCGCTCGAGCGCGGCAACCTCGGGCCGGACAGCGACGACGCGCGCATCGCCGGCGACGCCTGGCTCGGCGCGCGCCTGATCCGCGTGTACGCCGGCGACTGGATGCGCGGCGCCGGCGGCTTCGCGGCGCTGGTGCTGCCCTACCTCGTCGACGACGCCGACGCCGCGCGCGAGGCGTTGAAGCACCTGCTGGACACGCTCGGCGCCGGCGAGGGCAGCGAGCCGTACGGCGGCATCGACATCGACGGCGACGAGACCGGCGCACTGCATCCCGCGTACGACCCGGCCGTCACAGGCGACGATGAACCCGCCGACGCCCCGCAGGACGGCACGACGCCCGCCGATGCCGATTCGTCGAGGCGCGCCACCGGCGGCCAGACGCGCGAGCCGTTCCAGTACGGCGAGCTGCTGCGCGCCGCCGGCCTCAAGCTGGACGACCACGAGGCCGCCGTGCGCTACTACCGCGAGCGCGCGCTGCCCTACCTGGTGCCGTTTCCGCGCCGCACGCGTCCCACGTCGCCCGAGCCGCAGCTGGAAGGCCTCGACCCGTGGGATCTCGGCGACCCCATCGACGCGCTCGACGGCCTGCAGAGCGTGCTGCTGTCGCCGCGCGTGATCCCCGGCGTCACCACCGTGCAGCGGCATTACGGCGAGGAGCCGGGTCAGACGCTCGCGCGGATGCCGATCGACCTCGACATGTACGTCGACAGCTCCGGTTCGATGCCCAACCCGCAGCAGCGCACCAGCTTTCCCAGCCTGGCCGGCGCGGTGATCGCGCTGTCGGCGCTGCGCGCGGGCTCGCGCGTGCAGGTGACGCTGTGGAGCGGCAAGAAGCAGTTCATGCACACGCCCGGCTTCGTGCGCGACGAGCACGCCATCCTGCGCACGCTCACCGGCTTCTACGGAGGAGCCACGGCGTTCCCGATCCACCAGCTGCGCGACACCTACCTGGCCGGCGGGCGCCGCGAGCGTCCCGTGCACATCCTGCACATCTCCGACGACGGCATCACCACGATGTTCGACCAGGACGAGCGCGGCAACGACGGCTGGGATATCGCGGCCCGCGCGCTCCTGGCCGCGGGCGGCGGCGGCAGCATGGCGCTGCAACTGCGCGCCGATTGGGAGACGGTCGGCAAGGGCTGGGCCGCGAAGGCCTACCAGGACCTGCAGCGGGCGCGCAAGGAGCAGGGGTGGGACATCCATGCGATCGACAAGCTGGATGATCTGCTGGCGTTTGCGAAGGCGTTTTCGAAGAGGCACTACGCGTGAACGCCACCGCGAAATCGAGCCAACCGGAGGGGTCTGGCCTCTCCTCGATTCGCGGGGTGGCGTCCCAAGATTCGCGAAACGCGTCTCGCGAATCGAGGCAAAGGCCTGACCCCGATCGCGTGCCGGTGCGGTGGCATGGTCACTCGCGTTCGGGGTCAGGCCTTCGCCTCGACATCGCGGTCGTCCCAACAGCTGCCGGCAAGGGCCTGGCGCGATGTCGAGGAGAGGCCAGACCCCTCGGTGCCTCGCGTACGATGAAGAGCAACTGACCATGCAATCCTTCGGCCCCCCGCTCGAAACGCTGCTCCGCCGCCTGGCCGACACGCCGCCCGACTTCCTCGACGCCCCGCGCATCGGCGCGGCGGGCGAGGTGCGCGTCGCCGCGGTCGTGAACGACCTGCTCGCGCGCGGCCCCGGGCGCGCGAGCCTGCAGGAGTTGCAGCGCTTCGACAGCCGCTCCAACGACGATGCCGCAAGGCTGCGCGTCGCGCTGGTGATGGCCTGGCTGCTCGCCGACGACACATTCGCGCCCGCCGCCCTGTCGCGCGAACAGTTGCTGAAGGTGCTGGACATCACCGCCGCCGAACTCGCGCAAGGCGCCGCCGTCACGAAGTACCTGCACGAACCCGAGCGCCGCGAGGAGCTCGTGCGCGTGACGCTCGCCAACGTCGGCCTGCGCCCGCGCGGCGAGACCGTCGCGCAGGCCACCGACCGCCTCTCCGCGCTGAGCGCCACCGAACGACGACGCCTGCTCGAGGCGAGCCGTGCCGCGGAAGCGCGCGCCCGCGCCATCCGCGAGGCGCTGGCGAAGAAGGCCGCCGAGGAGTCGGCCGACAAGTGGACGCGCGAGTGACCCCATGCCGCTGCGCGCCGAAGACCAGGCCGACTGCCCCACGCTGACCGAGCACGGCCAGCGCATGCTCGACTTCCTGCGCGAGCATCCCGCCGCGCCGCGCTTCGGCAACCGCAGCGGCAACAAGCTGCTGGCCGCCGAGGTCGACGAGCTGCGCCACTTCGTGCGCGAGGTGCGTGACGCAGAGGTCGGCTGGCCGCCCGGTGGCCATCCCCACTGGCTGCGCGACCACGTCGACCGCCTGTTCCGCGAGGTGCCCGCGTACCGCGCGCTGGGCACGCCGCCCGCGCGCTTCGAAGACCTGCCCACCACGCGCCGCGCCGACCTCGCCGCCGACGTCGCGCGCTACGTGCCCGACCCGGTGCCGGTCGACCGGCTCATCAACTTTCGCACCACCGGCACCACGGGCAACCCGCTGCTGATCGCGTCGCACCCGGTGGTCGCCGCGCGCTACCTCGCGTTCCACCTGCGCGCGCTCGAACGCTTCGGCATCGCGCCGCGCCACGGCCGCGGCCAGGTGGGCGTCGTGCTGCTCGGGATGCAGCAGCGCTGCTTCACGTACGTCAGCGTCACGCCGTTGATGGACGAGTCCGGCCTCGCCAAGATCAACCTGCACCCGAACGACTGGCGCGATTCCGCCGACCGCGCCACGTACCTCGATGCGCTCGACGCCGAGATCCTCGCCGGCGATCCCATCTCGTTCGGCGAGCTGCTGCGGCTGCCGCTGACGACGCGTCCGCGCGCGCTGCTGTCGGTGGGCATGACGCTGTCGCGCGGCCTGCGCGACGAGTTGCACGCGCGCTTCGGCTGCCCGGTGCTGGACCTCTACTCGATGAACGAGGCCGGCCCGATCGCCGTGCACGACGAGGCCGCGGGCGGCCACGTGCTGCTGCAGCCGCGCCTCTTCGTGGAGATCCTCGGGCCCGACGACCAGCCCGTGCCCGAGGGCGAGCGCGGCGAGGTCACGCTCACCGGCGGCTTCAACTTCTGCCTGCCGCTGCTGCGCTACCGAACGGGCGATCAGGCCTCGCTCGTGCACGGCGCCGACGGCCCGGTGCTGCAAGGCCTGCAAGGCCGCGCCCCCGTGCGCTTCCGCACCGCGTCGGGCGCGTGGATCAACAACATCGACGTCACGCACGCGCTGCATCCGTGGCCGCTCACGCAATACGCGTTGCACCAGGCGGCCGACGGCGCGTTGACGCTGCGACTCGCGCCCGAGGCCGCGTCGCACGCGCCCGCGGTGCGCGCCGCGCTGGTCGCGCTGTTCGGCGACCTGCCGTTGAGCGTGGACACGCTGGTGGCCGAGGACAAGGTGCTGCAGTACACCTCGGCGCTGGAACTGACCGCCCGCTGACGCGCGCGTCGCGCCCCGCGCCCGCGTGCGCACTCGTGCACACTCGCGCGGGCCGGTGCGGGCGCGGCACGCCCGCGAGGCGCTAGGATGGGGCGCTGAGACTGAACTCGTGGAGACCACAGGCATGCAATCGTTCCAACGCCGGCGAGTGCTCGCGTTCGGCGCCGCCGCGGCGGTGCTCGGCGCGTCGACCGATGCCTTCGCGCAGCGCAAGGTGCATCTCGGCGTGTCCATCCCGTCCGCCGACCACGGCTTCACGGGCGGCGTGGTGTGGTGGGCCAGCGAGGCGCGCAAGGAACTCGAGAAGCAGTTTTCCGACCTCAAGGTGACGGTGCGCACCGCGCGCGACGCCGCCGACCAGGCGAGCCAGCTGCAGGAGCTGGTCGACGCCGGCATCAACGCGCTGGTCGTGTTCCCGTGGGAATCGGCGGCGCTCACCAGGCCCGTGCAGCAGGTGCACGACAAGGGCATCTACGTGACGGTGGTCGACCGCGGCCTGCTCGACGCGAGCGGCCAGGACGCCTACGTGGCCGGCGACAACACCGCCTTCGGCCGCGTCGCCGGCGAGTTCATGGCGCGCGCGATGAACGGGCGCGGCGAGCTCGTCGCGCTGCGCGGCATCGACACCCCGCTCGACAACGAGCGCATGAACGCCTTCGCCGCGGTGATGAAGGAGCACCCCGGCATCCACCTGGCCGACACGCGCTACGCCAACTGGAACCGCGACGACGCGTTCAAGGCGATGCAGGACCTGCTCGCCCGCCACGCGCGCATCGACGCGGTGTGGGCGGCCGACGACGACATGGCCGCGGGCGTGCTCAAGGCCATCGACCAGGCGCACCGCGCCGACATCAAGCTCGTGTTCGGCGGCGCCGGCTCGAAGGGCATGGTGCGCGCGATCAAGGACGGCAGCGACCCGCGCTTGCAGGCCGACGTCGCGTACTCGCCGCGCTTCATCTACGAGGCGATCAGGCTGACCGCCGAGGCGCGCCTCGCCGGCCACCGGCTGCCGCCGCGCACGATCCTGCCGTCGACGCTGATCACGCGCGACAACGCGCGCGATTTCTACTTCCCCGATTCGCCGTACTGAGCCAGGCCCAGGCAGCCTCCGGCCCTTGGTTTCCTCGGTTGAAATCGCTTTCGCGCGTGCGATAGCATGGCCCGTCGAGCCCGCAGGGGCGTCGACGCAAACCGGGAGGGACATGAATCGCATGAAGATCGTCGCGCTGGGCTTGTGCCTGGCCATCGTGGGTTGCGCGGAGGACCCGATTCCGGCGCGGGAGCGCGTGGCGGTCGTCGAGCAGGGGACGCGGTTCGACATCACCGTGCCGCCGAGCCACGTCGTGCTGCAGGTGCCGCGTGGCGACCTGAGCAACATGCCGCCCTCGGGCCAGGGCGCCGCGGGCAGCCCGCGCTACTTCCTTCTCCAGGGCACGCAGGGCCTGTCGATGTCGGGCTGGATCGAGCCCGCGCGCATGTACAAGCCGCTGGCCGACCTGATGCCCGCCGATTTCAAGAAGCTCGCGGCGATGGGCTTCGGCAAGCCGCTGCGCGTCGAGACGCTGCGCGTCGGCGCGTTCGACGTCGTCGCGTACGACTTCGAGCTCACGGCCGACGCCACGCAGTCGAACGTTCGCGCTGCCTGGCACGACCAGGACACGTGGATCGACCTGCACCTGTCGCGCACAGGCCAGTCGGCGTCGGCCGCGCAGCTGCGCGCGGACGTGCTGGCGGCGGTGGGCGCGCTGCTGATCCAGCCCAAGCCCTAAACCGCGCAAGCCGCATCCGGGAAAGTCACGAGGCGGCGTTGCCGCGCGTGTCCGGATGTGACGGCGCGTGCCTCCCACCCAGGCGAGCCACGCGCGCCGTCTATAGCAACGCCACGGCGCGCTTGAAGGCGGCCTGAAGCCAACGCAAAGAATGCGATGCGGCTGGCCCCGGATGGCGCGAGGGCATCCGCGACGCGCGGCCGCACTGCTCCCTAGACTGTTTTCGGCCTACCCCGTGATGTATCGACGGGGGACAAGGCCGCACAACAACTATCGGAGACAACTGCAATGAAGACCCCCCACGCGGCACGCCGCCGCATTCCCTCCCGGCCGATCGCGAGCGGCCTCCTCCTCGGCCTGCTGATGGCCTCCGCCGCGCACGCGGCCACGCTGCACGTCGAGGCCGAGAACGCGTCGCTCAGCGGCGGAACGGTCGTCGCGAGCGACCACACCGGCTACACCGGTACCGGCTTCGTCGGCGGCTACACCGACAGCAACAAGGGCGCCGCGACCACCCGCTTCGCGGTCAACGCCGCGACCGCCGGCAACTACATCCTCAAGCTGCGCTACGCCAACGGCACCGGCTCGGCGCACACGCTCACGCTGTACGTCGACGGCGTCGCCAAGACGCAGGTCAGCTTCGGCGCGACCGCGTCGTGGAACGACTGGGTGACGCAGGCCAGCACGGTCGCGCTCACCGCGGGCAACCACACCGTGGCGTACGTCTACACGGCCAACGACACCGGCAACGTCAACGTCGACTCGCTGGACGTCGACGCCGTCGTCACCACCGCCGGCCATGTCGAGGCCGAGAACGGCACGCTGAGCGGCGGCACGTCGGTCGCGACCGACCACACGGGCTACACCGGCACCGGCTTCGTCGGCGGCTTCACCGACGCCAACAAGGGCAACGCGCAGGACGCGTTCAGCGTGTCGGCGTCGCAGGCCGGCACGTACTCGCTGACCGCGCGCTATGCCAACGGCACGGGCTCGGCGCACACGCTGACCGTGCTCGTGGACGGCACCTCGGCCGGCCAGGTCAGCTTCCCCGCGACCGCCAGCTGGGACACCTGGGGCACGCAGGCCGCCAACGTGACGCTCACCGCGGGCACGCACACCGTCGCGTACAAGTACACGAGCGCGGACAGCGGCAACATCAACCTCGACGCGCTGGACGTCGCCTTCGTGAGCAGCGGCGGCGGAGGCGGCAGCACCGGCGGCGGCGCCTCGGTGGGCGCGGGCGAGACCGAGACGTGGTTCATGTCGGGCGGCGCGTCGGCGCAGACGTCCACGTCCGGCTATACGGGTACCGGGTATGCCGCGGGCTTCTCGACCGCCGGCGCGCGCGCGATCCGCAGCGTGTTCATGAACGCCGACGGCAACGCCACGGCCACCATCCGCTACCTCAACACCAGCGGCGCGAGCCGCAGCCTGGACGTCTACATCAACGCCTCGCGCGCCGGCTCCGTGCCGCTGCCCGCGGCCTCGGGCTGGGCCACCACGACGGTGGCGCTGCCGCTGCGCACGGGCCACAACACCGTCGGCATCCAGGCGGCCAGCGCGGGCGCGGACGTCGGCGTCGACAGCATCGTGATCACCGGCGAGCTCACGCCCGCCGCGCGCGGCGCGACCGTGCGCTCGACGCTGTACGAGGCCGAGAACGCGTCCACCACCGGCACCAAGATGACCGCGGGGCGCACGCCGTTCACGGTGCAGTCGGAGTCCAGCGGCCGCAGCCTGGTGCGACTGTCGGGTACCGGCCAGCAGGTGAGCTTCACGCTGGCGCAGCCCACCAACACGCTGGTGGTGCGCTACTCGATCCCCGACTCGGCCGCCGGCGGCGGGCAGTCGGCCACGCTGGCGCTGTACGCCAACGGCACCAAGGTGCAGGATCTCAACCTCACGTCGACATACTCGTGGGTGTATGGCGCGTACCCGTTCCGCGGCGCGCCGTCGGACGGCTCGCCGCGCCACTTCTACGACGAGATCCACGTGCCGCTCGCGAGCTATCCGGTCGGCACCGTGCTGAAGCTGCAGAAGGACTCGGGCAACACCGCGGCGTACTACGACATCGACTTCATCGAGACCGAGGTCGCTCCCGCGGCATACGCGGCACCGGCGGGCGCGTTCTCCATCGCCAGCTACGGCGCGAAGTCCGACGGCTCCGATTCGACGTCGGCCATCACCGCGGCCATCGCGGCGGCGCAGCCCAGCGGCGGCACCGTGTGGATCCCGGCGGGCACGTATCGCCTGACCTCGCGCATCAACGTCAACGGCGTGACGATCCGCGGCGCCGGCCCGTGGTACTCGACGGTCGAACTGGGCAACGACGGCCACGGCGGCTTCTACGGCACGGGCAACAACCTGCGCCTGGCCGACTTCGGGCTGCTGGGCCACGTGACGCTGCGCGACCCCGACGGCCAGGTGCTGACCGACGCGCCGCTCGAAGGCAACTTCGGCACCGGCTCGATCTTCCAGAACCTGTGGTTCGAGCACACGAAGGTGGGCATGTGGATCGACTCGGGCACCAACGGGTTGTACGCGTCGGGCCTGCGCATCCGCGACACCTTCGCCGACGGCGTGAACATGCACGCCAACGTGCAGAACACGTGGCTGGAGCAGAGCGTGATCCGCAACACGGGCGACGACGCGCTGGCGATGTTCTCGGACGGCGCCGCGGTGACCAACTGCGCGTATCAGTTCGACACCGTGCAGTCGCCCGTGCTGGCCAACGGCATCGGCATCTACGGCGGCACGGCCAACCGGGCGGACTCCAACGTCATCACCGACACAGTGGTCGGCTCGGCGGGCATCACGATCAGCACGCGCTTCAGCCCGGTGACGTTCAGCGGCACGACCTACGCGCGCCACAACACGCTCACGCGCACGGGCGGCTACGAGCCCAACTGGAACGACCAGTTCGGCGGCCTGTGGCTGTTCGCGGACACGTCCGACATCGCCGCGCCCGTGATGGTGAGCGACACGTCGATCCAGGACAGCACCTACGAGGGCCTGTACATCAGCGGCTCGCACGCGGTGCGCGGCGCGGTGTTCGACGGCATCACGATCAACGGGGCCACGACGTACGGCATCCAGATCAAGTCCGGCGGCAACATCACGCTGTCCAACACGAAGGTGACCAATGCGGCGCAGGGCGGGATCAGCAACACGGGTGGGATGACCGTGACGCAGGGGGCCGGCGACAGCGGGTTCTGACGAAGAAAGGCGCGTGGCAGTTGGAGGGGTCTGGCCCCTCCACTGCGCCGCGCCACGGTCTCTGCCTCCGCGATGAGGCTGGACGCGGGGCACGGGCAAGGGCCTGACCCCGATCGCCAGGGCAGCGTTCGATCGGGGTCAGGCCTTCGCCTCGAATCGCGGCCAAGCTCACAGCTCGCGAGAGCATCGCAGCGCGATTTCGAGGAGAGGCCAGACCCCTCGGGCTTCAACCGCCCAGCACGTCCGCCAGATAGACGCCCTGCGACAGCCCGGCCTTCACCTGCCGCGCCGCCTCGTCCGCGCGCACCTCCAACTCGCCCGCTTCCAACGCCGCATACGACTGCGCGACGACATCCTCCGGCGTCGCTTTCGGCACATCGAAGCCGCGGATCATGTCGGTGTCGATGAAGCCGCAGTGGAAACCGGTCACCTGCGTGCCCTGGCCCTTGAGCTCGATGCGCAGGCTGTTCGTGAGCGCCCAGGCCGCGGCCTTGGTGACGCCGTACGCGCCCAGCAGCGGCGTGTTCACCCAGCTGAGCACCGACAGGATGTTGAGGATCGCGCCGCCGCCGTTGCGGGCGAGGACGGGCGCGAACGCGTGGCTGGTGTGCAGCACGCCGTACACGTTGGTCTCCATCTGTTCGCGCAGCAGCGTGGTGGCGTCGCCGCCCGTGACGCCGCCCGTGCGGCCGATGCCGGCGTTGTTGACCAGCAGCGTCACGTCCGGGCACTGCACGGCCAGCGCAGCGACGTCGGCCACGCTGGTCACGTCCAGCTTCACGGGCACGACGCCCGGCAGCGTCACCTGCGACGGGTCGCGTGCGGCCGCGTAGACCTTCGCGGCGCCCAGCGCCAGCGCCTGTTTGGCGAACTCCAGGCCGAGGCCGCGATTGGCGCCGGTGACGAGGACGACGGAACCTTGGATCTTCATGATGCTTCCTTCAACGATCAAAATATGATGAAAAACATATTCGGGGACACAAAAAACCTCGCGTGTCCGACGGGTCGAAAGGCGAGGGCGGGTGGGAACGCGCCTACGCGTCGTAGCGCGCGAGCAGGTTCTTGCGCGTGTCGGCCAGCACCGCGCGCGAGGCAGCGGGGTCGGCGTCGGCCAGCGCGCGCGCGAGCTGCACCGCGCCCAGCAGCGCGCTGGTGACGGCCCAGGCCGCGTCGGGCGCGCTGCGTGCGGGCAGGGCGCCCTTGACGAGACCGTGCAGGTTGGTGACGAGGCGGCGCGACGGCTCGGCCACCTCGGGCACCTGGCGCGGCATGTCGCTGGCCAGCAGCGCCACGGGGCAGCCGTTCTCGCAGTCGAGGGCATGTCCGGGCGACAGGTAGATGTCCAGCAGCGCGCGCAACGGGCTCGCGCCGCCGGCCTGCAGACGCGCCATCTGCTCGCGCAGCACGCGCACGATGTCGACGCCGGCCTGCGCCACGGCCTCGGACAGCAACGCGTCGCGCGACGCGAAGTGAGCGTAGAAGCCGCCGTGCGTCAGCTGTGCCTCGTTCATCACCTCGGTGACGTTGACGCCGTGGTAGCCCACGCGCCGCACCGCGCGCGACGCGGCGTCGACGATGCGTTGGTGGGAAAGGGCCTTGCGGCCGGTCAACTCGGGCATGGACGGTGGTCGATCAAAATATGATGGAGATAATATTAACAGGCGGGCACCGGGCCGGTCGGATCGATTGACCCCACGCCGCGAACGGTCAGGCCCCGCGCCCGCGGGCGTCACGCGCGGGGGCGCGCGTCAGCCCGCGAGTCGCTCCACGCACAGATCCACCAGCGCCCGCAGGCGCCGCAGCCGCCGCAGGTCGCGATGGAAGCCCACCCACACGTCGCGCCCCGGCGGCGCGGAGTCGGTCCTGACCAGCCGCAGCCCCGGCATCGCATCGCCCAGCGGCCGCGGCAGCACCGCCAGCCCCACGCCCTCGGCGCACATGCGCGCCTGCGCCTCGCGGCTGTTGCTGGTGAAGGCCACGTGCGCCTTCGGCAGCGACTGCTTGAGCCACTTGGCGTCGGGGAAGTCGCGGTAGGTGGCGTCCAGCGTGATCAGCGCGTGGCCCGCGCCGTCGGCCGCCAGCGCGCGCCGGCTGCCCTTGGCCGCGTACAGGCCGTACGCGATGGTCGTGAGGCGGCGCTGGATGACGTCGGGCTCGGCGAACGGCTGGATGCGGAACGCGAGGTCGGCCTCGCGCCGCGCGAGGTTGAGCAGGCGTGCGTCGGTGACCAGCTCGACCGTGACGCGCGGGTGCGCCTTCACGTACTCGGCGAACACGGGCGCCAGCATGTGCACGCCGAACCAGTCGGACGATGACACGCGCACCTGCCCGTCGAGCGCCTCGCCCTGGCCCGCCAGTTCGCGCTCGAAGGCCAGCGCTTCTTCCTCCATGCGTTCGGCGTGGGCCAGCAGCGCGGCGCCCTCGTCGGTGAGCACGAAGCCCTCCGCGCCGCGCTGGAACAACGCGTGGCCGACGGCGTGTTCCAGCGCGCGCAGCCGCCGGCCCATCGTCGGCTGGCTCTGGCCGGTCAGGCGCGCGGCGCCGTTGAGCGAGCGCGCGCGGGCGATCGCGAGAAAGGTGCGGACGTCGCTCCATTCCATGTTGGCCTCTACAGAAGTGAATGAAAGTCGTGCAAGGTTGTCAATTTACATGCATTCGTGAAGAGACAAGAATTCATTCCATCGCAACCCCTCACGAAAGAACGCCATGTCCTCCACGATGCGCGCCCTGGTGCTCGAATCCGCCAACGCCCCGTTCGTCTCACGCCAGCTCGCGCGTCCGGTCGCCGGCCCCGGCCAGGTGCTGGTGGAGATCGCCGCCAGTTCCGTCAACCCGCTCGACACGAAGATCCGCGCTGGCGCCGCCGGCCATGCGAAGCATCCGCTGCCCGGCGTGCTGGGCATGGATCTCGCCGGCACCGTCCGCGCGGTGGGCGCCGGCGTCGAGCGCTTCCGCGTCGGCGACCAGGTGTACGGCCTCACCGGCGGCATCGGCGGCCTGCAGGGCTCGCTCGCCGAATACGCCGCGGTCGACGCCGACCTGCTCGCCCACAAGCCGGCCAACCTCGCGATGCGCGAGGCCGCGGCGCTGCCGCTGATCGCCATCACCGCGTGGGAAGGCCTGGTCGACCGCGCGCGCACGCACGCCGGCCAGAAGGTGCTGGTGCATGGCGGCGCGGGAGGCGTCGGCCACGTGGCGGTGCAGATCGCGGTCGCGCTCGGCGCCGAGGTCTTCGCGACCGTGTCGCCCGCGCAGTTCGACGTCGTGCGCCGCTTCGGCGCGACGCCCATCGACCACACGAGCACCACCGTCGAAGACTATGTCGGCCAGCATACTGGCGGCGAGGGTTTCGACGTGATCTACGACACCGTCGGCGGCCCCGTGCTCGACGCCTCGTTCCGGGCGGCGCGCGAGTACCACGGCCACGTGGTGAGCGCGCTCGGCTGGGGCACGCACGCGCTCGCGCCGCTGTCGTTCCGCGCGGCCACGTACTCGGGCGTGTTCACGCTGCTGCCGATGCTCACGGGCCGCGGCCGCCAGCACCATGGCGAGATCCTGGCCGAAGTCGCCAGGCTCGTGGAGGCCGGCAAGCTGGTGCCGCTGATGGACGCGCGTCGCTTCACGCTGGACACGGCGCTCGACGCGCACGACATCGTCGCCAACGGCCAGGCGCGCGGCAAGATCGTGGTCGACGTTCGCGCGTGAGCGCTCAGACGCCCGTGCGCGGCGTCAGCGTGAGGAAGTCGACGCCCTGCGTGCGCGACGACTTCAGGTCGAAGTGCGACAGCGACGACTGCCCCAGCAGCGACACGCAGTGCTGGCACAGCACCGCCGGCACGTTGCGCAGCCGGTAGGGCCCCACCGTGATCGACTCGATGCTGATGCCCTGCGCGGGCACGCGGCGCCCGTCGGCGGTGGTCATCACCACCATGGGCTGCACCACGCGGTACGACGCCTTCGAATCGGCGAGCAGCTCGGACGTGACGCTGCTCACCGTCGCGCCGGTGTCCACCACGAAAGGCAGCGGCCGGCCGTTGCCCAGCGAGACCGGCGCGTAGTAGTGGCCATCCATCTCGGGCAGTCGCAGCGACGTCGACGTGGCGTCCGCGCCGGACGCCGCGCCAGGCGACGCGAGCGCCGTCTCGATGGCGATGCGCTGGCCCGCGAAGTAGCCGTGGCGGCCCTTGGACTCGGCGTCGGCGTCGAAGCTCTCCAGCAGCGACAGCGCCTCGTAGCGGCGGCCCCTGGCCATCAGCATGCGCGCGAGCTCGCCGCGCACGTCCACCAGGTTGGGCACCAGAGACAGCGAGCGGTACGACCACTCGATGGCCTCGTCGGTGCGGCCGACGCGGCCCAGGCTCTCGGCGTACCACGCGAACAGATCGTAGGTGCCTTCGCCGCTGTCGATGGCGCACTGGTACTCGGCGACGGCGTGCGTGTCGTCGTCGCGCCGCGCCATCACGTGGCCCAGGCGCGCGTGCGCCACGCCGTCGTTGGGGCGCAGCTTGACGAGCCCCGCCAGCGCCTCCTGCGCGCCCGCGAGGTCGCCCGCGCGCTCGCACGCGTCGGCGCGAGCGCGAAGCTCGGCGGACGTGAGCGGCGGTCCGAAATGCTTGCGCCACAGCGCCGCGACGTCGGCGCGCGACGCCATCGCGCCCACGCCGATCAGCGCCATCAGGCTGGCCGCGAGCACGAAGGTCTTCACGTGCGAGCGGTCGCTGCCGCTGTCCCAGTGGGATCGCTGCGGCGGGGTGGCGGCTGGGAGGTCGTTGGTGGACTCGGGCATGCTGCGTCCGATTATCGGCGTGGCGACGTGCCGCCGGCCTCAGCGGCTTCCCGGGGTCAGCGCGCCGAGGTACGCGCAGAACATGTCGGCCATCGCGTCGGACCACGCGGCGATCTCCTTGGGCGTGCGCGGCGTTTCGGAGAACGCCTTGCCGACGTTGCTGAGCGTGGACTTCAGCATCTGGCCCGCGAGATCCCGCTTCGCCTTCGTCACGCCCGGCAACGCCTCGCGCATGAACTTCGCGATGGTGCCGTCGCTCGCGGCGCGCACCTCCTCGGCCTCGGGCGCGTCGCGGTACAGCGGCGCCGCATCGTCGAGCGCCACGCGCATCGCGGCCTCGTCGCACTCGGACTTCACGAACGCGTGCACCAGCCGGCGCAGGCGCACCAGCGGCGGATGGGTCTTGTCCTCGAGCGTGTCGCGCAGCATCTGCGTGGTCTGGCGCCACTCGTCGCTCTGCAGCCGGAACAGGATGGACGCCTTGTTCGGGAAGTACTGGTAGACCGAGCCGACGCTCACGCCCGCGCGTTCGGCGACGCGCGTGGTGGTGAATCTCTGCGCGCCTTCCTGGGCGAGAACCTGAATGGCGGCCTCCAGGATGGCCGCGACGAGGTCGTTGGAGCGGGCCTGCTGAGGGCTCTTGCGCGAGGAGAGCTGGGCGCGTTGGCGGTCGGTCATGGGCGGTGTCCGGAATGCGAATTGGAAACGCGAAGGATTGTTCATATTATTCATGCACCTCTCCAACACTGCAAGAAACCACATGAACACGCTCCATTCCCATCCCGTCGCGCCGCTGCTGCAGCGACTGTTCACCGAAGCCGAGGAGGCCCGGGTCGGCCTGCGCGCGATGGCCGCGGCCCTGCCCGCGGGCGAACTCTCTCGCCTGATGCGCAGCAAGACCGACTACCTCGACTTCTACAGCCGCCTGAAGGACCAGCCGTTGCCCGTCTCGCCCGCCACCGGCACGCTGCTGTACATGCTGGCGCGCAGCACGAACGCACGCCACGTCGTCGAGTTCGGCACGTCGTTCGGCATCTCCACGCTGCACCTGGCCGCGGCGTTGCGCGACAACGGCGGTGGGCGGCTCGTGACCAGCGAGTTCGAACCGTCGAAGGTCGAGCGCGCGCGCGCCAACCTCGTGGCGGGCGGGCTCGCCGATCTCGTCGAGATCCGCGCGGGCGACGCGCTGCAGACGCTGCGCGCCGACCTCCCGGAGTCCATCGACCTGGTGCTGCTCGACGGCGCGAAGTCGCTCTACCCCGAGATCCTCGACCTGCTCGAGAGCCGTCTCCATGCCGGCTCGCTGGTCATCGCCGACAACGCGGACGACAGCCCGGACTACCTCGCCCGTGTGCGCGACCCGGCGCGCGGCTGGCTGTCCACGCCGTTCGGCGACGACGTGGAGGTGTCGATGCGCCTCGCCTGATCTTTCGAACCCGCGCCGCCCGTCGCTGAACGGGCCGTAAGCGTCTGACGTCAACCAACGCACTCGATCTTCCCGCTGGGCGATCGGAGTGCGTTCGTGCGCGCCCGATCGTCGAGCCTGCCCTGGAAAAATCCATGAACGTCTCTTCGACGACGCCGCGCGGCCTGCTGCCGCTGACGGCCATCCTCTTTCTTTCGTATCTCTGCGTCGGCCTGTCGCTGACGAGCGTGTCGCTGCAGGTGACGCGGCATCTCGGCCTGCCCAATGCGTGGTCGGGCCTCGCGGTGGGCATCGCCTTCGTGGCGACCGTGCTCACGCGCGGCGTCGCGGGCCGGGTCTCCGACCAGCGCGGGCCCAAGGTGGCCGTGACGCGCGGCCTCGCCATCTACGTTGCGGGACTCGCCATCTGCGCGCTCGCGGGCCTCGCGACGCCCGAGCCGCTCGCGGCCTTCGCCACGCTGCTCGTCGGCCGCGTGGTGCTGGGCCTCGGCGAAAGCCTGGTCACGGTGGGCGTGGTCGCGTGGGGCATCGGCCTCGTCGGCGCCGCGCAGTCGGGCCGCGTGCTGGCGTGGATCGGCGCGGCGCTCTATGGCGCGGTCGCCGCGGGCGGGCCGCTGGGCGTGCTGCTGTTCTATCGGTTCGGCTTCGCCGGCGCGATGGGCCTCGGCGCCGCGTTGCCCGCGCTGGGCCTGCTGGCCGCCGTGCGCCTGCGCGGCATCGCGCCGCTCGCGGGCGCCGCGCGGCCGTCGATCTGGCACGTGGTGGCGCGCGTCGGCCGGCACGGCGCGATCGTGTGCCTGCAGGGCATCGGCTTCGCCGCGATCGGCGCGTTCTTCGCGCTGCACTTCGTGCGCGAGCAGTGGCCGTTCGCCGGCCTCGGGCTGACCGCGTTCGGCGTCGGCTTCGTGCTGGTGCGCGTGCTGTTCGGCCAGTGGCCCGACCGCTTCGGCGGCCTGCCGGTGGCCATCGTGTCGCTCGCCGTGGAGGTGGCCGGGCAATGCATGATCTGGAGCGCCACCGGCCCGATGGGCGCGCTGGCCGGCGCGTTCCTCACGGGCCTGGGCTGCTCGCTCGTCTTCCCGTCGATGGGCCGCGAGGTGGTGCGCGTGGTGGAGCCGCACCTGCGCGGCACGGCGCTCGGCGCGTTCGCGGCGTTCCAGGACGTGGCGTACGCGCTCACCGGCCCGCTGGCGGGGCTGCTCGCCGATGCCGCCGGCGTGCGCAGCGTGTTCCTGCTGGGCGCCGGCGCCGCGGCGGCGGCCCTCGTGCTGGCGCTGGGCCTGCGCCGGCGCGCGGGCGTCAGCGCGTCCGCATGACGCGCGCGTAGTCGGCTGGCGTGCGGCCCACGAGCTTGCGGAAGTCGGCGATGAAGTGGGCCTGATCGAAGTAGCCGAGGTCTTGCGCCAGCGCGGCCCACGCCACGTCCTCGCCCGCCTGCACGCGCGCCAGGGCCTCGTGCAGCCGATAGCGCTGGATGACCCACTTCGGGCCGGTGCCCACATAGTCGCTGAACAGGCGTTGCAGCGCGCGCAGCGTCATGCCGAAGCGCGCGGCGAGTTCGTCGGCGGCGTGCAGCTCGCGATCGTCGACCACGCTGTCGACGATGCGGCCGGCGAGCCGCGAGCGCTCGTCGGCGGGCGGCAGATGCGCGCGCAGGAAGTCGGAGGCGATCGTCGCCGCGGCGGCGTCGTTGTCCGCGGCCAGCACCGCGTCCAACGCCACCGCGTCATCGCCGAACAACTCGGGCAGCGCGATCGACGCGTCCGCGATGCTCGCCACGCTGCGCCCCAGCAGCGGCCGGAACGCGCCGGGCCGGAACTTGATGCCGAAGGCCATCGAGCGGCCCGCGAGCGTGCGCGTCCAGCGCCCCGCGTGCACGCCCCACGCGGCCGCCTCGCCGGGCTCGATCACGATGTGCACGTTCGGATGCGGCAGCGTCTCCTGCACTTGCGGCGGCAGGCCCTCGAGGTTCCAGCGCACGCTCCAGAAGTGCTCGATGCGGTCGGCGAGTTCGCTTGGTGCGTCGAAGCGCCCGTGCGCGAATTCGCCGACGGGCAGGCGGTGCAGCACGCCGCGCGGCTGTCGCGTTTTTCCAATCGGCGTCATGGGGCGGCTGGTTCAATGGGCATCGTTCGAATCGATGATGCCATGATGACCTCCCACCGATGCCTCGCCGCGGTCGCGCTCGCGACGTCCGCCATGTTCACGTTTGCAAAGGAGCCCGCCATGCCCGCGCACACTGCCACCGGACCGTTCGACGTCAAGCTCGCGCCGCAGGTGCTCAGCGACGTGGCCGGGCACAGCGGCCTCGGCCGCATGTCGCTCGACAAGCGCTTCCACGGCGCGCTCGAGGCCACCAGCACCGGCGAGATGATCGCGTTCCGCAGCGCGGTCGCGGGCTCGGCCGGCTACGTCGCGATGGAGACCGTGCGCGGCACGCTCGACGGCCGCGCCGGCAGCTTCGTGCTGCAGCACAGCTCGACGATGACGCGTGGCGAGCCGCAGCAGTCCATCACCGTCGTGCCGGATTCGGGCACCGACGCGCTCGCCGGACTCGCGGGCCGCATGGTCGTCGAGATCGCGCCGGGCGGCGCGCACGCGTACCGCTTCGACTACACGCTGCCCGACGCCGGCCGCTGAGCGCCCATCAGCGCACGCGCCGTGCGCAGCAGGCTGTGCTCCGGGCCCGAGAGCAGCGCGTCGATGCAGATCGCGATCGGCGACCAGCGCTGGCCGCCCGGCAGTTCGACTTGCATGAACGGGTCGGACTCGTCGCCCTGCGCGCCGTCGACCCAGCGGCCGCGCGACTGGCGCAGCAACACCGCGCCGGCGTAGCTGCCCATTGCGTAGATCGACTTGACGACGGCGTCGAGCGCGGCGCCGCTGGCGTGCAGCTCGGCGATCGCGCGGTCGATGTGCACCAGCGAATCGATCGAGCCGTCCATCGACACGCGGTAGACGCGGGCCATGTCGCGCATCGCCTCCTTGGCGTAGTCGGTGACCGTGGCGCGCGTCGGCGCGATGTCGAGCCGCAGCGCGCTGCCGGAGGGGCGCGGCGCGGGCGGGGGCGCGGCTTCCTCGCCCGCGAGCGGGACGAGTTCGAAGTCGAGCGCGTTCGTCGCGGGCGCCGCGGCCAACGGCGTGGGCGGCAGCGGCGCCTCGGCCGGCGCTTCCGCGGCCGCGGGGGCGGTGCCGCCGCGCTGCCAGCACAGGAAGCGCGCCCGCTCCGTCGCGGCCAGCGCGCGCTTGAAGGCGTCCTGGTCGAAGCCGGCGAGCTTGCCCAGCCGCTGGGCGAGCAGCTCGACGCCCTGCACGCGCGGGTTGACCATCGTGCTGGCGGTCTTGCCGCTGAGCACGATGTGCAGGTCCGTCGCGCTGCGCACCATCACCGCGACCTCGCGCAGGTCGGCCCAGTCGACTTCGTCGACGCGGCCGTCGGCGTGATGTCGCGTGACGCCGACGTCGTCGTAGGTCACGGTGTCGGCGGGCGATGTGGCCGCGGCGTCGCGGCCGATCAGTCGTTTCAGGAAACTCATGGCGCCTGCTCGTTCGTCGACGGGCTGGCCTGGGCCTGGGACGCCAGCTGATGGCCCAGCAGCGTGGCCGCCGAGCGCAGCACGCTGACGCCCGGGCCCTCCTGCATCGCGCGGATGCACAGCGCGATCGGGTTCCATTGGCGGTCGTCGTCCAGGTACACGGACAGGAACAGGTCGTCGAAGTCCTCGGGATCGTCGTCCAGAGGTTCGCCCCACTGGCCAGGCGCCTCGCGCAGCACGACTTCGCCGGCATAGCAGGCCAGCGCGTAGAGCGACTTGCTCATGCGGTCGACCTTCAGCCCGTGCTTGCGCCAGCCCTGCAGCACCGCATCGATGTGCTTCAGCGACGCGACCGACCCGTCCATGCGGACCTGGTGGATCTCCTGCATCAGCTGCACCGTGTCCGCGGCATAGGCGGCCGCCGTGGCGCGCGTGGGTGCGATGTCCAGGCGGATCGCGCCCATCTCCACGGGCGCGGGCTCGCGCGGGCGCGCGACCGGGGGCGCGGGCGTGCGCGAGTTCGATCCGACCTCGACGCCCATGTTGGTGGTGGTTGCGGCACGCGCCGGCATGCCCGGTGGGCGCCAGAACACGATGCGCAGCGGGTCGGTGCGGCTGATGGCTTCCAGGAACGCCTCGTGGTCGTAGCCGCTCATGCCCGCGATGCGCTTGACGAGGCGGTCGGCGCCGTCGATGTGCAGGTCGGCGAGGATGCCGCCGGACGCGCCGGTGAGGATCAGCCGCGGGCTGGGCAGGCCGTCGGCCGCGCGGCGGTTCATCAGCGCGACCTCGCGCAGCTCGCGCCACTCGAGGTAGGTCATGCGGCCATCCGGCTCGCGGCGGGTGACGCCGTCGGTGTCGAAGTAGACGGCGTCGATCAGCGGATCGGCCGCGGCATCGCGCTTGAACAGGCGGGACAGAAAGCTCATGGCGGAATTGTCGATGCTGTGTTCAGGCTGAGCCGTGAGCGTGTTCCCAGGACAACGCGAATTTGAGCAAATATTTGCGCAATCGATCGGCGTCGTTGACCACGCTGCGGCGCTCGCGCGAGCGGTCGAACAGGCGCCTGCCAGCCTCCGACAGCGTTGTCGATTCGCGGCAGACGCGCACCACGGCCTCCAGCTGGAGGCGGTCGAACAGGTCGATACCGGACAGGGTGTCCTCGTCGATCAGCGACGACAGGTCGACCGCCGTACCCGTGGCCGTATCGGCCTGGCGCGCCCACAGCCAGCGCAGCCGCGCGATTTCGGCGTCGACCAGCGGCGCGGAAATGCGGCCGCCGTCGGCGAGCGTGGCCAGTCGCGTGACGCTGGCCGAGAGGTCACGAAAGTTGCCGCGCCACTCGGCCTCGTGCGACTGCGCGAACTTCAGGTAGCGCGCCTTGGCCTCGGCGTTGAAGCGCACCGCATGGCCCGACTCCGCGGCGGCGCGCGCGAGCAGGTGCTCGACGTTGGGCTCGAGGTCTTCCGGTCGCTGCGCCAGGCCCGGCAACGTGTACGACCACAGGTTGATGCGCGCGAACAGGTCGTCGCGGAAGCGGCCGGCGGCCACGTCCTCGCGCAGGTCGCGGTTGGTGCCGACGATCAGCTGGAAGTCGCTCGCCACCTCGCGGTCGCTGCCCACCGGCAGGAAGCGCTTCTCCTCGACGGCCTTCAGCAGCATCGCCTGCTCGTCGAGCCCGAGCTCGCCGATCTCGTCGAGGAACAGCACGCCGCCGTCGGCGGTGCGCAGCAGGCCGGGGCGGTCGGACGTCGCGCCCGTGAACGAGCCCTTCTTGTGACCGAACAGCGTGGAGGCCGCGCCGTCGCCGCGCAGCGTGGCGCAGTTCACCTCGACGAAGTCGCCGGCGACCTGGTGGCGCGCCTTCTTCAGCTCGAACATGCGGCGCGCGAGGTGCGACTTGCCGGCGCCCGTGGGGCCGGTGAGCAGGATGGGCGCGCGCGATCGCACGGCCACGCGCTCGATCTCCTCGATCATCGCGTTGAAGCGCGCGTTGCGCGTGGCGATGCCGCTCTTGAGGAAGGCCAGCGCCTCGGTCTGCGCCTGCGCGAAGCGGCGCGCGATCTCGTCGTAGCGCGAGAGGTCGAGGTCGATCAGCGTGACCGAGCCGGCGTTGCCGCGCGTCTGCTTGCGCGGCGGCGCGGTCTGCAGCAGCACGCCGGGGATGAAGCGCGACTCCACCATCAGGAACATGCAGATCTGCGCGACGTGCGTGCCGGTGGTGATGTGCGCCAGGTACTGCTCGTGCGCCGGGTCGAAGCGGTAGCTGCGCGCCCAGTCGTAGAGCGCGGCGTAGACCTCGCCGAAGTCCCACGGGTCGGCCACGTCCATCGGGATCAGGTTGACCGTCGTCTCGGGCGACACGGTGGCGATGTCCTTCTGCAACTGCAGCGCGAGGCCCACGTGTTGCGTCGAGTGGAACAGCTCGAGGCGGTCGACGACGCGGTCCTCGTGCTGCGTGAGCGACAGCGTGGGACGCCACTTCTCCCAGCGGCCGGCACCGTGGCCGGCGTCGAGCTGGGAGCCCAGGAAGCCGATGACGACGTTGCGCTTGGTCATGTCTGGTTGGATAGGGTGCTAGCTTTGATTCTAGTCCAGTCACGGAGGTGTAGAACGACTGGAAACTGCTGAATCTTATTTCGTCAATTAAATCAACGAGTTATGAATTCATGAAGCCGCCGCGCCGTGCTTGGCACAGGCGTTGCAATAGAACGAGCACAGACACAGTTGAATGCCCAGAGGAGAAGTCATCATGGTCAACAAGAACCTGTTCCAAACCATCAAGGGCGCGTTGCTGCCCGATGCGACCGCGACGAACGTGTCGCAGGCGCCGGCCTACGCCTACACGCCGCGCCACCAGCTGGCGCAGCTGGCCGCCACCGGCTGCCTGGGCCACACGTTCCACGCGAGCGCCGAGGCGCAGCTGGACGCCGTGCTGGCGCTGGCCGCGCAGGTCGAGCCCGCGTTCGTGGCGAAGACCGCGGTGTATGCGCGCCAGGCTGGCCACATGAAGGACATGCCCGCGCTGCTGGCCGCCACGCTGGCGGTGCGCGACGTGGCGCTGCTGGCGCAGGTGTTCGGCCGCGTGGTCGACAACGGCAAGATGCTGCGCACGTTCGTGCAGATCGTGCGCAGCGGCGCGGTGGGCCGCAAGTCGCTGGGGTCGCGTCCGAAGAAGCTGGTGCAGCAATGGCTGCTGAACGCGAGCGAGAAGCAGCTGCTGGGCGCCAGCGTGGGCAATGCGCCGTCGCTGGCCGACGTGGTGAAGATGGTGCATCCGAAGCCGGATGAAGCCTGGCGTGCCGCATGGTTCGCGTGGTTGATCGGCAAGGAGGTGGACGTGTCCGCGCTGCCGCCGATCACGCAGGCGTTCGAGCGCTTCAAGCAGGCGCGCGCGGAAGGCAAGTCGACCGAGTTGCCGGACGTGCCGTTCCAGATGCTGACCGCGCTGGACATGTCGTCGGGCCAGTGGGCGCAGGTCGCGCTCAACGGCTCGTGGCAGATGGTGCGCCAGAACCTGAACACGTTCGCGCGCCATGGCGTGTTCGAGCGCCAGCGCATGGTCAAGCTGGTCGCGGCGAAGCTGCGCAATGCCGAGGCCGTGGCGAAGTCGCGCGTGATGCCCTACCAGCTGCTGGCGGCGTTCAAGGCGACGGGCGACAACGTGCCGGCGGAGATCCGCGAGGCGCTGCAGGACGCGATGGAGCTGGCCGTGGCCAACGTGCCGTCGTTCGACGGCCGCGTGGTGGTGTGCCCCGACGTGTCGGGCTCGATGAGCCAGGCCGTGACGGGCCATCGCGGCTCGGCGACGTCCAGCGTGCGTTGCATCGACGTCGCCGCGCTGGTGACGGCGGCGGTGCTGCGCAAGAACCCGTCGGCGCGCGTGCTGCCGTTCGAGCAGGTGGTGGTGAAGCTGTCGTTGGACGGCGGCGCCCCGGTGATGGCCAACGCGCAGGCGCTCGCCGGCATCGGCGGCGGCGGCACCAACTGCAGCGCGCCGCTGGCCTTGCTGAACAAGGAGCGCGCGTCGGTGGACGTGGTGATCCTGGTCTCGGACAACGAGAGCTGGGTCGACGCGAACCGACGCGGTGCGACGCAGACCCTGCGCGAGTGGGAGGCGCTGAAGCAGCGCAACCCGCAGGCGCGGCTGGTATGCATCGACCTGCAGCCGGGCGCGACGACGCAGGCCGCGGAGCGGCACGACATCCTGAATGTCGGCGGCTTCTCGGACGCGGTGTTCGAGCTGGTGTCGCGCTTCGCGAAGGGCGAGGCGGACGCGGATCACTGGGTCGGCGAGATCGACAAGATCGCGCTGGCGCCGCAGTAGGAGAACGTTGAAGAGCTTGTCGCGTGGCGAATGCGGATGGGACTACATCCAACCAACGAAGTCCCCTCCATTGTTGGTCGCCACGCGGGGAGGCACGGTTCGAGCGCGAATGCTGGCAGGACTACACATGGACGCCTGGAGGTTCGATTCCTCCGCCGGGCAACCGGCCAAGGCGACGTCTTGCCGATCTTGTCGCGCCTTTTTTTGATGTCACGCAACGAATGCCGGTGGAACTACACCTTCCAACGGTCGAGGTCGCCGGTTCGAGTCCGGCCGGTCCCGTCATCTGTGGGACCGTAGCTCAGGGGATAGAGCGCGAAACGTTTCACCAATCCTTGTCGTTGCGGGACCTCTCTTTCAGGAAGAATGAAATCATGGAACAGAACTACGAGATCGAAGAGATCGCCGGCGGCGTGCCGGTGAAGATGTGGACGCGTGGCGTGCCCGTCGAGCCCGAAGCGAAGGCGCAGCTGGCCAACGCGGCGCGCCTGCCCGTCGTGTTCAAGCACATCGCGGCCATGCCCGACGTGCACCTGGGCATCGGCGCGACGGTGGGCTCGGTGATCCCGACGCTGAAGGCGATCATCCCGGCCGCGGTGGGCGTGGACATCGGCTGCGGCATGATGGCCGCCAAGACCACGCTGCGCGCAGAGGACCTGCCGGACAACCTGGGCCCGCTGCGCTCGGCCATCGAGCGCGCGGTGCCGCACGGTTCCAACCCGCGCAGCCGCGGCCGTGACCAAGGCAGCTGGGAGAACCCGCCGGAGACCGTCGACCAGATCTGGGCGACGCTGGCCGGCGAGTTCGATGCGCTGTGCGAGATCCATCCGCGCCTGAAGAACACGAACAACCGCAAGCACCTGGGAACGCTGGGTTCGGGCAACCACTTCATCGAGGTCTGCCTCGACGAGGCGGGCTTCGTGTGGTTCATGCTGCACTCGGGTTCGCGCGGCGTGGGCAACGCGATCGGCACGCACTTCATCGAGCTGGCGAAGAAGGACGCGGAGCGCCACGAGCGCAACCTGCCCGACAAGGATCTCGCGTACTTCGAGGAAGGCGCGCAGTACTTCGGCGACTACGTGCGCGCGGTGAGCTGGGCGCAGAAGTTCGCGCAACGCAACCGCGAAGTGATGATGACCAACCTGATCGCGACCGTT
>FSXQ01000298.1_pt1 | contig 48146 bp, 36 predicted proteins | sample 1638011 | NCBI WGS metagenome assembly FSXQ01 (sample SAMEA3914789, study PRJEB12502) | metagenome | biome: forest; material: soil | place: Canada | collected 2011-07-03 | depth 0.3 m | reverse complement strand
TTCTTCGCGAGAACGGCATCGGCACGCCTCGGACACGACTGGTGAGCCGGCGCACGATGCCCCGGTTCGAGGACAACCTTGACTACCCCGTCGTTCTGAAGGTACCCGACGGTTCGTTCAGCCGTGAGGTGAAGAAGGCCGTCGACTTCAAGCAATTCCAGGCCATCGCGCAATCGATGTTCAAGGAGTCGGAGATCGTCCTGGTGCAAGACTTCATGTACACCGAGTTCGATTGGCGCGTCGGGGTGCTCGACGGGGAGCCGCTCTTCGTCGCCCGCTATTTCATGGTTCGCGACCACTGGCAGATCATCAAGCATGCCGGAGACGGCCAGCACGCCGAAGGACGCACCGAGGCGGTCAAGATCAGCGAGACGCCGCCCGAGGTGCTGCGGGCCGCGACCGCCGCCGCGCGCCTGATCGGGGACGGCTTCTATGGCGTCGACCTGAAGCAGAACGCAGCCGGCGTCTTCGTCATCGAGATCAACGACAACCCGAACCTGGACGTGGGCGCGGAAGACAAGGTGCTGGGCGACGAGATCTATCGCCGATTGCTGGGTCATCTGCTGGCGAAGTTCGAAGCGCGCGACGCAACCACGGCCCCTCAGCTCGCCTCTGCCGACAAGACCTTGAAGCTCGCCATCCCGGCGCGCTCGGCACTCGAATCCATCGCACTGAACGTGCCGTCAATCCGGGCCAGTCATTGATGAAATCTTTGTAGCCGCACCCTCAATTTTGACGACATCTTGATGCGCGCACGTCTCCAATGGAGACTTCATCGGCACTCGGAGCCAACTCATCATGGAGCCAGGAGTGGACGTCGTTTCGGGGCGGCGCTCGGCTGCGGCATGGCTGCGTCGCGTCGGCAAGGCCATCAAGAAGTTCTTCGGCCCAATCGAGCCGGGCGGGTCGCCCGCGTCCAGCGAGGCGAGGAGGCGCGTCGCTGGCCCGACCTGCGTTTGGTACGGACGGGCCATGTTCTGTCTGTACCTTCCCGAGCCGTTTCCGGGGCCCGGAAGCAATGCGCAAGAGGTACGCGAGATTCGACGCGACCTAGATCTGCACTCGAGTCCCGAGTTCGATGACGCCGTTGTTGGGCAGCTTGAAGAACTCCACCGCGCTGCCTGAATTCCTGCTCATGGCAGCGAACAGGCGCTCGCGCCAATGCGCCATCCCGGCGCCCTTGGTGGGAATGACCGTCTCGCGACTGACGAAGTAGCTGGTGCGCATGGGCTCGATCTCCAGACCGAGCGGACCGCAGAGCGCCAGTGCGGCGGGGACATCAGGCGAATTCATGAATCCGTAGGCGATCTGCACCTGCCAGAAGTCGGGTGCTACCTGCGTCGCCTCGACGCGTTCCTCGACGGGAACCCAGGGCACGTCATGGAACCGAACGGTGAGGATCACGTTCTGTTCATGCAGGACGCAGTTGTGCTTGAGGTTGTGCAGCATCGCCTGCGGCACCCGGTCGACGTTGGCCACCGGATAGATCGCGATGCGCGGGGCGCGCTGCAGCGCGGCGTCCTGGCTGAGGGCGGTGACGAACGGCACCAGTTCGGGATCGTCCGCCGTGATCTGCTCGACCAGCAGTTCGCGGCCGCGCTTCCAGGTCGCCATGGTGGTGAAGATCACCAGGCCCATCATCAGCGGGAACCAGCCGCCATCGAAGAACTTGAGCGAACACGATGCCACCAGGACGGCGTCGAAGACCAGGAAGATGCCAGTCGCCGCCAGGGCGAGCGGCAGCGGAAACTTCCACGCATGGCGCACGATGAAGAAGGTCAGGATCGTTGTGATCAGCATCGTCGCCGTGACGGCAATGCCGTATGCCGCCGCGAGCGCCGAGGAGCTCTGGAAGCCGACGACCGCCAGGACGACGGCGGCCAGAAGCGCCCAATTGACACGCGGCACGTAGATCTGGCCGGCCTCCTTGGCCGACGTGAACAGGATCTGCATCCGCGGCAGGAAGCCGAGTTGGATGGCTTGCTGGGTCATCGAGAACGCACCCGAAATGACCGCCTGGGATGCGATGACCGTCGCGATCGTGGCGACGATCACGGCAGGTACCAGCAGCGAGGACGGAAACAATCGGAAGAACGGGTTTTCGAGCGCCGACGGCTCGCGAATGAGGAGCGCACCCTGGCCCAGGTAGTTCAGAGTGAGGGAAGGCAGCACCGCCCCCAGCCAGGCGACCTGAATCGGCTTGCGGCCGAAGTGGCCCATGTCCGCATACAGCGCTTCGGCACCTGTCAGCGCAAGCACAATGGCGCCCACGGCCGCGAATAGATGCCAGCCGCGCTCGGCCAGGAAGGCATAGGCGTGGATCGGGTTGAAGGCGGCCAGAATCTCCGGACGCTGCACGATCTGCCCGGCGCCGGCAACCGCGAGGGCGCCGAACCACAGCAACATGATCGGACCGAAGAGCTTGCCCACCGTCGCCGTCCCGTGGCGCTGGATCAGGAACAGCCCCGCCAGCACGCCGATGCTGACCGGCACGACGAATCGGGCCAGGCCCGGCGTGACGATCTCCATGCCTTCCAGGGCGCTCAAGACCGAAATCGCTGGTGTGATGACGCTGTCGCCATAGAACAATGAAGCCCCGAAGACGCCCAGCATCAGCAGTGCAACCCGTCGCCTTGCGGTCGTGCCGGCGGCGTGAGCGGCGAGCGCGGTCAAGGCCATGATGCCGCCCTCACCACGGTTGTCCGCTCTGAGGATGAGGATGACGTATTTGAGGGTCACCACGAACATCAAGGCCCAGAAGATGACCGACGTGGCGCCGACAATGTGCTGCTGGTCGAGCGGAATGCCGATCTGGGGGCTGAAGACCTCCTTCAGCGTGTACAGCGGGCTGGTGCCGATGTCTCCGTAGACCACACCGAGCGCACCGAGCGCCAGCGGGAAGAGGGCTTTGCGGCGGGCAGGATGGTTCATGTCGAGAAGCCCTCAGCAGGGATGGTCATGTTCATTGCAGGACGTAGGGCGAGTCGCCAGGTACCAACTTGGGCGCGTGCGGCACCGAGCAAGGCGCCACGATAGCAGCCCGGATGCAGCATGAGAGACCGGTCGAGCGCCGGGTGGACATTGGCAGCCCGACCGTCATTGCGACTTCTTTATGTCCAGGCCCCGAATCTACGCAGATTCTTTAGGGCGACCTTGCTCCAATCGAATCCTGCTTCACTACGACGTGGCCGCCGCCCAGATGATCGACTTCGCAATACGCCGCTTGCGCCCGAGCGATTCTCTCGAGGGATTGACGCAATTGCTGCATCGAGCTTTCAGCGAGCTTGCGCTTCGGGGCATCGAGTGCCAATGCGCCAGCCAGTCCGTGGCGCGAACTCGAGAGCGCGTCGGGCGAGGCGAATGCTTCATCGCGGTCAGTGGAAGCCAGGTCATCGGAACCATCACGCTAGAGGCCATGGATCGCAACTCCAGCATCTCGGCCTACCGCGATCCCGCCACCGCGAGCGTGCACCAACTGGCAGTCGACCCGGCCAGGCAAGGTGAAGGGATCGGGAGATCGTTGATTGCCCATGCCATCGCATGGGCACGCGCGCGGCGCTACGACCGTCTCGCATTGGACACGCCCGAAGGCGCGCTGCGACAGGTGGCGTGGTATTTCGATCGTGGCTTCGACATCGTCGAGACGGCGCATGTGCCAGGCCGCCGCTACGCCAGCGTAGTCCTGGCAAAACGGCTTGCGAAGATCGTCAACAGCGCCTATGCGGGAGCGCAGATGTCCCGAGTCTCGCTCCAGGTCGCCCGGTCGTGATGCAGATCGTCGTCGCGGTCTTTGAATCGCCGTTGAAGGCGAATGAAGCGGTACACATTCTGCTGCAAGCCAGGTTCACGGCCGAACGACTACCGCGAATTTCGCGCGAGCCCGCGCGGACCTCTCCCTCACGTATCTTCCGGCTCCTGGACAAGATCGCCCGGAAGTTTCGCGATTTCATGGACGCGGATATATATCTACAGCCGTACGCACGCGCACTCGCCAAGGGACGCTTCGTCGTCAAAGTGCACGCAGCTCATGCCCCGGAGGTCGTCGCTGCCATGAGAATTCTCGAGGTTGCCGGAGGCAAGGAGATCGATACTCTTGCAGACGACTGGGTCGACAACTAATCTGCGCACTACATCGTCTTCTGCAAAGGCCGCGCGTAGCCGCCCAATCTTCGATTCCACGACACTTCCGCGACGATGCTTCAGTTGGCGTTCCGCGTACGCTCCTTCACATCGCGACGCGACTTTCGGGCCACCTGCCAACGTTCTCGGCAGCAATGGCACGCAGCGACGGGACCCGTGAGGAGGCCGCCTACCGCTTGTTGGTCTGCAGCCCCTCGTGCTTGCCAGCCTGCCTCTAGGATTTCGTTGCCGCGTGGCTGCAGGCGCGGGCGAAGGTCTTCAGCTTCGGAGGGTTTGCCGCCGGCGAGCCTCGGTTCCACGGGCCTTTCGGGTCGACGCGAACTTCGTAGCGAACCTTTCCATTTTCGATGGCGGTCACTCGGCGTTCTTGATTATTGGACAAGGCGTAGACGCCTCCAACAACGACTTCGGTTTCGGCGATTGGCATGATGACTTTCTGTTCAGGGCATCCCTATTGAGCCGCTTGTTCGCGGCTCGATGCGTCCGGGCGGTACGCACCGACACGAAGGAATCGTGTCCAAGTTGAAGGGCCGGCATCCAGCGGGCCCACAAAGGAGACCGACTCGACTGGCGCCGGTCTCGCTCGCGCTGTCAGGCCGCGAGTCTGGCGTCCAGGGGGCGCGGAGCGCCCGGCAACTGCTGCGCCCAGCGAGCGAATATCCGGCTGGCCAAGGCGTTCAGATGGCCCATGCGCTCCGCCAGGGCACGCTGCATGGCAATGCGGTTCTGTACTTCGGGCCCTTGGGCCAGGGCCAGCCTGGTGCCCTTGCGGGCGCACCAGGCGACGAGGCTGACGGGCGTGAGTTCCAGCGGACACAACAGCCCGAAGTGGAGGCCGAGAGCGAATCCCTTGTTGTGGCATCGCCTGTCCGCCAGGAGGCATTCGGCGCCGGACGGCAGTTCGATGCTGTGCTCGTGGGCGTTGAAGACCTCGAGAGTGGGTGGCGCGTCGAACCAGGTGCGCGCCAGCGGCGCGAGCCAGGACGGCGTCCAGCCGTAGCTCGGAGAGTGCAGCGGTGCGACGGCGCCTCCAGCGGCCATGGTCAACAGCTGCGCACCATAGCCCAGGCCAAGCACCGGCACCTCACAGGCCAGGCTCTCCTTACAGAGACTCAATTCGGTGCGAACCCAGTGCACCGGGTCGAGCACACTGTGCTCGCTGCCCAGCACCACGACGCCACTGAACTCCTGTGCGTGCTTGGGTACGACCTGCCCCTTGTCGGGCCTGATCAATCGGAGAGGCACGTCGAGCTGTCGCAGGCAGTCGTGCAGACTGCCCGGGCCCATGTGGTCCTCGTGTTGAAGTATGGCTACCGGCTTCATGGTGCTCGCCAAGATTGGTTGTTCTGGGGCAGCCATCTTGTCTGCAATCGAATCAAAAGTTCGTAGAGATGGTGGCCTTGGGCATAAAGAACTTGTCAGGACGTCGCGCGAGGTCAACATGAAGAGCTCGGATCGACGCGAGGCACAGTCAATACCATTCATCGATCGAGCGTAGCCGCACGCTCCAAGGCCTGCGAACCTTTCGTTTTCGTGACCAAAACCCTCTCGTGGTTCTGTTAGCGTGGGCGCCATGAAGAGCAGCACCGCCCCGCAACTCCAGGTCGCCGAATCGCGCCGCGGCTTCACGTGGGTCGACGGCGTCGTGATGCTGGCACTGCTGACGATCTTCTGGAGCGCGCTGCACTTCGGCAAGGGCATGCTGGTGCATTTCGATGCGTCGACCCAGCCGGCGATCGATTCCAGCATCTGGCAGATTCCGTACTACGCCGGCCGCACGTTGCTGCGCATGTGGATCGCCTTTGCGTTCTCGCTGATCTTCGCCATCAGTACCGGCTACCTGGCCGCGAAGAACGCACGTGCCCGGATGCTGATCTTGCCGGCGCTCGACGTGCTGCAGTCCGTCCCGGTGCTGGGCTTCCTGTCCGCGACGGTGACGGGATTCATGGCCTTGTTTCCCGGCAGCCTGATGGGCGTCGAGTGCGCGGCGATCTTCGCGATCTTCACGGGCCAGGTCTGGAACATGGCCTTCGGCTTCTACCACTCGATGGTCACGATTCCGCCTGACATGCAGGAGGCGGCGACCACCTATGGCATGACGCGCTGGCAGCGCTTCACGACGGTGGAACTGCCGGCGTCGGCGCACAGCCTCATCTGGAACTCGATGATGTCGTTCGGCGGCGGCTGGTTCTTCGTTGCGCAGAGCGAGGCGATCAGCGTGATGAACCGCGACATCAAGCTGCCGGGGCTGGGTTCCTATATGGCGCAGGCCATCCAGAACGGGGACAACACGGGGTCGCTGTGGGCGGTGGTTGCGATGATCGTGCTGATCCTGGTCAGCGATCAACTCGTCTGGCGTCCGCTGCTCGCGTGGGCGGACAAATTCAAGATCGAGCTGACCGGGTCGCAGACTCCGGCGACCTCGTGGGTTTACAACCTGCTTCGTGGCGCGTACGTCTTCACCTGGCTGGGCGACCACGTCGTCCGACCACTGATGGAGCGCACCTGGCGCGTCGGACGCCGCCAGGTGCGGCGGCTCGCCCCGCTGAAGGTCGTCCGCGGAGATTACGTGTGGCGAGCCATTGGCGGCGTACTGCTCCTGTGGCTGGCCTATGAAATCCTCACGGGCATCGTCGCGGCGGCCGAGGAGTTGCGCGGCGCGCTGTCGTGGCCACTGTTCGGGCACATCGCCTGGCTCGGCTTCCTGACGATGCTGCGCGTCGTGGCGATGACCGTGCTCGCAACGATCGTCTGGACTCCGATCGGCGTCTGGATCGGATTCCAGCCGCGCGTGGCCCGCTTCGCACAGCCGCTCGCCCAGATCGGTGCGTCGTTTCCGGTGAACATGACCTTCCCGCTGGTTGTTGGCTGGTTCGTCGCGGCCAACATCTCGATCAACTGGGGCAGCATCCTGCTGATCGCGATGGGAACGCAGTGGTACATCCTCTTCAACGTGGTCGCCGGCGCCATGGCGATCCCGAACGACCTGAAGGAAGCGGCCACGGTCTACGGCTTGCGCAACTGGAACCTGTGGCGCACGCTCATCCTGCCCGCGATCTTCCCGTTCTGGGTCACCGGCGCTTGCACCGCGGCTGGCGGTGCCTGGAACGCCAGCATCGTCGCCGAACTGGCCACCTTCGGCAGCACGACCCTGAAGGCCGACGGGTTGGGTGCCTACATCGCCCAGGTGACCAAGACCGGTGAGACACCGCTCATCATCGCCAGCATCGCGGTGATGTCGCTGTTCGTCGTGTTGATGAACAAATTCATCTGGCGCCGCCTGTACGCATTCGCCGAGCGGCGCTTCCGCCTGGACTGACCATGAACACTGCCATCGAACCCAAGGTTGCACCGGCCGTCGCCGAACTCTGTGCCGTCTCGAAGTCGTACAAGACCGCCGGCGGCCACGAGTTGAAGGTGCTGGAAAACATCGACCTGGCCGTTCATCAAGGTGAACTGCTCGCGTTGCTGGGGCAGTCCGGATCGGGCAAGTCGACGATCCTGCGTTGCCTGACCGGCCTCGTCGAGCCAACCTCCGGCCGCGCGCAGGGCAGCGGCAAGATGCTGGCGGGCGTGAACCCCGACGTCTCCATAGTGTTCCAGACGTTTGCGCTCTACCCCTGGCTCACCGTCGAACAGAACGTCGCAGTCGGCTTGATGTCGCGCCGGATGAACCGCGCGGATCGGCAGGAGGCCATCGATCACGCCATTGACCTGATCGGGCTGGGCAACTACCACGCGGCCTTTCCGCGCGAACTCTCGGGCGGGATGCGCCAGCGCGTCGGCATCGCGCGCGCACTCGTCTCGCAGCCCAAGCTCCTGTGCCTGGACGAGGCCTTCAGCGCGCTCGATGTACTCACCGCGGAGAACCTGCGGCAAGAGCTGATCAGCCTGTGGCGCTCCAAGGAGAACGGGCTCAGCTCGATCTTCATGGTGACGCACAACATCGAAGAAGCCGTGGAAATGGCAACCCGCATCGTCGTCGTCTTCCCGCGTCCGGGGCGACTGGGTCTTGTGCTCGAGAACCCGTTGCCGTATCCGCGCGACACCAAGAGCCCGGAATTCCAGCGTCTGGTGAGCATCATCCACGAGTCGATCACGACGATGACGCTGCCCGATTTGCCTCCTGAGGCGCCGCCGGTCGCGGGCCAGGCGATCTCGCGCGCACGGTCGCGCATGGAGTCGATCCCGTTCGTGCCCGTGGCACAGATCCTCGGTCTCCTGGAGATCCTCAGCGGTACCTCGGAGCCGAGCAACATCTACGAGATCTCCGACGAGATCGGCAAGGAGTTCGGCGAGACGATTTCCATCGTCAAGGCGGCCGAGATCCTCGACCTGGTTGACACGCCGAAGCACGATGTGGAACTGACGGCCCTGGGGCGTCAGTTCGTCGCCGCAGACCGCGATGGGCGCCGCAAGATCTTCGCCGAGCAGGTTTTCAAGCTCCGGATCTTCCATATCATCATCGCGCTCCTGAACGAGTACGACGAGATCGACGCCGATCGCATCGTCAAGGACATCGCGAGCGCGCTGCCCTATGACAGCCCCGAGAAGACTTTCGAGACGATGATCGCCTGGGGTCGCTACGCCGGTCTGATGGACTTCAGCGCCAAGACGCGCAAGGTCTTCGTACCGAAAGACGACGACGCCGAGGAAGCGTCTACCGACGGCGCCTCGCGACACTGACGGCCAGCGCTCAGCGCGGCAGGTGCAACGCGAACTCGGCTCCGCCGGCGGCGCGGTTCGCCGCCGTGATCCTGCCACCGTGGGCATGGATGATGGCCTGCGACAGCGACAACCCCAGCCCCACGCCGGGCGTCGCCTCGGAGCGCGTCTGGGCCGCGCGGAAGAAGCGTTCGAACACGTGCGGCATGTCGTTCGGCGCGATGCCGGGGCCTTCGTCGCGGACGCTGACGATCGCGTCCGCGCCCTCGGCCACGATGCCGATCGAGATGGTCGAACCGGCGGGAGAGAACTTCAAGGCGTTGTCGAGGAGATTCGCGAGCACGAGACCGGCCGCAATGTGCGCCACCTTCGCCGTGATCGGCTCCGCAGGCTCGACGACTACGCGCATGCCGCGTTCGCGCGCGAGCGGCTCAATGCGCTGTACGGTCTCGCCAACAAGCGCGTTGACGGACACGATCTCGCTGGGCGCACGCCCCTGGCCGGCGTCGAGGCGCGCGAGCGCCAACAGTTCCTCCAGCACCAGCACCAGCCGCTCGACCTCCTCGAGACAGGATCGCATAGCCGCCACATAGTCGTCCGGCTCGCGCGGACGCCGCAGCGTCACCTCGAGCTCCATGCGCATCCGCGACAGGGGTGAGCGCAGCTCATGCGACGCGTCCGCCGTGAAGCGTTGCTGCGTCTCGAAAGCGCGCTCAAGCCGCGCCAGCATGTCGTTGAGCGCGTCGACCAGGCGCCCCATCTCGTCATTGGTGCCTGGGTGCGGCAGCCGCGTGTTCAGATTGCTCTGGCCGATCAGCAACGCCTCGCGGACGACTCCGTCCATCGCGCGCAGGATCCTGCGCGTGAGCAGCTGGCCGACGCCGACGACCGCCGCCATCAGTGCGAGGCCGGTCGCAATGAACAGCAACGTGGCGCTCTGCATCACGTGGTTGGTGTCGTCGAGGGAGCCCGCCACCTGGACCGCCCAAAGCTTGCCGCGCGCATGGACAGGCACTGACACCAGGCGGGTGGGCTCCTCGCCGAAGTCCGTGCGCGTTTCGAATATCACATCATCGCGGCCCAGCCGTTGCAACAGGTCCGCCGACACGGGCAACCGTGAGCCACCCAGGTTCGAGCTGCGCGAGACGACGTGACCGTCGGCATCGATGATCTGCACCAAGCGGTCCAGCCGCATGTAGGACGGCGGCGCGGGTCCCGGCGCGGTCTCGTGCACGCCGACCGGGTCGTCGCTTTGCTCGAGCATCGCCTTTTCGGTCTCGGCGAGGGCCACCAGGGCGGCGTCGAGCTGGCCGTGGACGGCTCGTGACAGGGCCCAGTATGCGCCAAGCGCGATCAGGGCGAAGACGAGCACGATGGCAGCGAGGTGTCCGAGCGCCAGACGTGCACGGAAGCTAAGCACCGCGATTCTCCGGTTCAGCCAGCTTGTAGCCTCGGCCGCGCACGGTCTGGATCAGCGCCGGCCGGCCGGTGCCGTCCACCTTGCGTCGCAGGTTGCTGACGTGAACGTCGATCAAGTTGTCGATGCCGATCAGGTCGACTTTCCAGACCTGTTCGACCAGGCGTGTGCGGCTCACGACGCTGCCTGCGTGTCGCATCAGAAGGTTCAGGATGGCGTACTCCTTGGCGGTCAGAATCAGGAGTTCGTCGCCGCGTGTCACACGCTGCGAGCCCGGATCGAGCGACAGGTCGGCAACTGTCAGCACGGGCGGACGCGTCATGCCCGATCGGCGCAGGAGCGCATGCACGCGGGCGAGCAGTTCCTCGAAATCGAAGGGCTTGGTGAGGTAGTCGTCGGCCCCGACGCGCAGGCCCTTGACCCGATCCTGCAGTGCGTCGCGGGCAGTCAGCATCAGGATGGGCGTCGCGATGCCCCGGGCGCGCAGATCGGCGCACAACGTCAAGCCGTCCTTGGCCGGCAGCATCCAATCGAGCACGATCAGCTCGTGCGTGTCCAGCACGGCGCGGCGCTCGCCATCCTCGGCCGTGTGCGCGACCTCGACGTCGAAGGCTTCCTCGCGCAGCCCGCGGGCAAGCAGTTGCGCGGCTTTGACGTCGTCTTCGATCAGCAGGATTCTCATGAACTCGTGGTGACGGCTTCCTGAAGAAGGATTCAGGCAATCTTTGCGGGATCTTCAGGCGGCCGCGGCTATTCTCGATAACTCTCGACGATACGCCAGAACGCACAAGGACTCATCCATCCAACCCCTCATTCCAAGCACTCGTTCTCTTCGCTAGCCGAGTGGCGGATTGGCTCGTGGAGCCGGTCCGTCGCCAGCGACTCCTGTCCATCAACGCGCACGATTCAACGCTGTGACTGATGTCCCTTGGCTGGTTCTTCACGCGGGATTCATCGTCGCGCTGGGCGGCTTGTTCGAACTCGAATTCTTGCTGATGCTAGGCGGCGTGGCAGCGTACCTGGGCAACGCACCGCTTGGCGTCATGCTGGTACTCGGGTTCCAGGGAAACGCACTCGGCGAGCCATTGTTCATTTCGCTCGGCCTGCGACGTCATCACCAGGCGGTGATCAACGGCGCCCGATGGGCCCGGCGACTCGGCCTCACCCGGCGCATCGTCGCGCGTCGCGGTGCGTTGATGCAATGGCTCTTCGTGGTCTACAACCTGCTGGGCTCGGCCTGCCTGTCCATGGTTTTCGTCGGCGGCGGCTACATGTTGACCGCCGCGCTCGCTACCGCGGGCGTTGACGTCGACCAGCACGTGCCAGCGCTCGCGTCGATCCTGGGCGGACTCACGATCCTGGCGTGGGTGCGTCATCACGCGCGCGTCCAGAGACTCAATCAATAGCGCTGCGCGTCTCCGCAAAGCGCGACGTCGGCCAAGACTCCGACACCTTGCTGTGCGGCGTGCCCGAACACGCCTCTGACAACTCGATCAATTTCCTGTCCTATGAACTCCAGCCCGAAATATTCAATCGCCGTGCTCGGCCTGATGGTCATGCTCGCCTTTTCCGACGGCCCGTTCGCCGCGACGACCGAGGCTTCGCCGATGGTCTTGCATCAGGGCGATCGGATCGTCGTTCCGGCGGACTCCCCGTTGCGCAAGCGCCTCGTCGTCGCCGAAGTCGGTGCACAGGGCGGCGCCCACGGCGTCACGGTTCCAGCGATGGTCGAAGCCGATCCGTCGCGCGTGGTGGCCATCCTGCCCCCGCTCACCGGACGGCTGATCGAGCTCAAGGTCGGCCTGGGCGACACGGTTCGGCGCGGCGAGCCTCTGGCGATCATCAGCTCGCCCGACTTCGGCCAGGCGCAGGACGATGCCGTCAAGGCGGCCGATGCGCTCGACCTGGCGAACCGGGCGCTCGCCCGCGCACGTGGCGTCATGACGGCGGGCGCCAATGCGACCAAGGACATCGAGGCCGCCGAGAGCGCTCAGCGCCAAGCGCTTGCCGAGGACCAGCGCGCCCGCGATCGGCTGGCGACGCTCAGCGGCAGCGCCCATGTGGATCCGCATGCGCACGGTCTGATGGTGGTCGCACCGGTGGCCGGCAGCATCACGGCGTTGAATGTCGGAGTCGGTTCGTACCTCAACGACGCGACGGCGCCGCTGATGACCGTTTCGAGCCTCGACCGCGTCTGGATCACAGCCCAGGTGCCCGAGCAACTCATGGCCGGCATCGCGCCGGGTGGGGCCGTCGACGTGACGCTTGCTGCGTATCCGGGCCAGGCGCTGCACGGCAAGGTTGCACGCGTGAGCCCGGTGCTCGAACCCGATACCCGGCGCGCCAAGGTGCGCATCATCTTCGACAACGTGGATGGTCGGCTCAAGCCCAACATGTTTGCCACCGCCGTGTTCGCCATCCCGCAGGCGGCGACGGTCACCGTTCCGCCGTCGGCGCTGCTGATGAACAACGACAGCACTACCGTGCTCGTGGAAGTGGCGCCTTGGACGTTCACGCGCCGCGTCGTCGAGCTTGGCAGCGAGGACGGCGAAACCGTGCGCGTCGTCGGCGGACTCAAGCGAGGCGAACGCATCGTCACGCGCGGCGGGGTGCTGCTGAATGATTAACCAGTTCATCGCGCTGTGCTTCCGGAGGCGCTCGCTCGTCTGGGTGCTGACCCTGCTGATCGTGATCTACGGCTATGTCTCGTGGACGCGAATGACCGTCGAAGCCTATCCCGACATCAGCGACGTCACCGTCCAGGTCACGACCCAGGTGCCGGGCCTGGCGGCCGAGGAGATCGAGCAGCAGATCACGACGCCCCTCGAGCGCGGCCTGGCCAACACGCCCGGACTCGTCACGATGCGCTCGAGCAGCACGTTCGCGCTGTCGCTGATCACGCTCGTCTTCAAGGACGGCACTGACGAATACTTCGCGCGGCAGCGAGTCTCCGAGCGCATCGCCGCGGTCACGATGCCCGCGGGTGCCGCACCCGGCCTGGGGCCGCTGGCCAGCCCGGTCGGGGAGATCTATCGCTACACGCTCGAATCGGACAGCAAGAACCTGATGGAACTGTCGGAAATCCAGCGCTGGATCGTCATTCCGGCGTTTCGCCAAGTGGCGGGGGTGGCCGACGTCAACAACTTCGGCGGCTTCACGAAGGAATTCCAGCTCGAACTCGATCCGCGCCAGCTGGATCACTACGGCCTGGCACTCGATGACGTCGTCACGGCGATCAACAACGGCAGCCAGAACGCCGGCGGCGGCCGAATCTCACGTGGCGAGCAGAGCTACGTCGTACGTGGCATCGGCCAGGCCCACAGTCTGGATGACCTGGGCTCGATGGCCGTCGCACAGAACAACGGCAACCCCGTGCTGCTGCGCGACCTGGGCAAGCTGCAGATCGGCCACCAGGAACGCGAAGGCATCCTCGGCAAGGACAGCAACCCCGACACCGTCGAAGGCATCGTCCTGCTGCTCAAGGGCGGCAACCCGTCGAAGGTGCTCGAAGGCGTGCACGCCAAGGTCGACGAGCTGCAGAAGCGCCTCGCGCCCATGGGCGTGAAGCTCGTCCCTTACATCGACCGCGACAACCTCGTGCACCTGACCGTCGAGAAGGTCAGCCACACGGTGATCGAAGGTGTCGGCCTCGTCTGCGTCGTCCTGATCCTTTTTCTCGGTAGCCCGCGCAGTGCGCTGGTGGCGGCCATCGCGATCCCGCTGGCACTGGTCACCGTGTTCATCGCGATGAACCTGTCGCACATGCCGGCCAACCTGTTCTCTCTCGGCGCGATCGACTTCGGCATCATCGTCGATGGTGCGATCGTGGTGATGGAAGCCATGCTGCGCCGGCGCGAGGAGCAGCCGACGCAGGAGCTCAACGAGGACGACGTGCTCGAGACGACCGGCCACGTCGCCCGCCCGATCTTCTTCGCCACATTGATCATCGTGGCGGCCTACTTTCCGCTGTTCGCGTTCGAGCGCGCCGAAGGCAAGCTGTTCCAGCCAATGGCCTTCACGGTCGGGTATGCGCTGTTCGGTGCATTGCTGGCCTCACTGGCGCTCATCCCCGGGCTGGCCTTCGTCGCCTTGAGGAAGCCACGCAAGATCTTCCACAACCGTCCGCTCGAGTGGATCACCGCACGCTACCGTGCCGCGCTGGCGTGGCTGCTGCAGCGGCCCTTCGTCATCTACATCGCATCGGCCTGCGTCCTGGCGGCGGTGGCCAGCTTCGGAATGACCGCGGGTCGCGAGTTCCTGCCCGAGCTCGACGAGGGTGCGCTGTGGCTGCAGGTCCAGATGCCGACGGGGTTGTCGCTCGACCAGGCCAGCGACATGGCCAGCGAACTGCGGCGCACCCTGCACGAGTTCCCGGAGGTCTCGTATGTCGTGACCCAGCTCGGACGTAGCGACGACGGCACCGACCCGTGGACGCCCTCGCACATGGAGGTACCCGTGGGGCTGAAGCCTTACGCCGAGTGGCCGAACCACGAAACCAAGGCCGAGTTCGTGCGGCGACTGAACGCACGCCTGCAACAACTGCCGGGCTTCGATGTGGGCATCAGCCAGCCCATCATCGACGGCGTCAACGACATGATCGGCGGCGCTCACAGTCCGCTGGTGTTGCGCATCTATGGCGCCGACCTGGCCGAGAACCGTCGCATCGGCACGCAGGTGGTCGACATCCTGCACACGATCCGCGGGACCGCGTCGGCGTCGCTGTTCCAGGAGCCGGCGATCCCGCAGTTGGTCGTCAAGATCGACCGCGAGGCGGCGGCGCGTTTCGGTATCCCGGTCTCGGACATCGCCACGCTGATCCAGACCGGCATCGGCGGCGCGCCCGTGACGAGCCTGTATGTCGGCGATCGAAGCTACAACGTGACGGTGCGGTTCCCGCACGCCGCCAAGACCAACCTGCAGGACATCGGTGCGCTGACCGTCACGGCACCCGGGGGCGCGCGGATCCCGCTCGCGCAGCTGGCGGACATTCGCTACAAGACCGGCGAGAGCACGATCTCGCACGAGATGAACGAGCGCCAGATCACCGTGCGCGTCGACAACCGCGACCGCGATCTCACCTCCTACCTGGAGGAGGCCCAGCGCCGCATCGACGCCGAGGTGAAGTTCGATCCGCAGCAGCACCACCTCGAGTGGGCCGGCCAGTTCGAGAACGAACAGCGCGCGCAGGCGCGACTCGTGTTCATCCTGGGACTCGTGTTCGTCATGATGGCCGTGCTGCTGTTCCTCCAGTTCGGTAAGGTGCGCCAGACCCTCCTCGTGCTCGGCGTCGTGCCGATGGCCGCGCTCGGCGGACTGATCGCGCTGCGCCTGACCGGCGAGACGCTGAACGTCGCCACGGCGGTCGGCTTCATCGCGCTGTTCGGTGTCTCCGTCCAGAACGGCATCATCATGGTGGCCAACTTCCGGCGCGTGCGCGGGTCTGGCAAATCGCTCGACGAAACCATCCTGCAAGGCGCAACGGAGCGCCTGCGCCCGGTGCTGATGACGGCGACCGTGGCGTCGATCGGCATGCTGCCCGCGGCGCTGGCCACGGGCGTGGGCACCGACGTGCAACGCGGCGTAGCCACCGTGGTCGTCAGCGGCCTGATCGTGTCGACCTTGCTGACCTTGCTGGTGCTGCCCACGCTCTATTTCACGATCGAGCGATTCTTCGAAGCCCGGGTGCTGGATCGCCAGCAACGACGGAGCCGGTGATGACGATATCCACTTCCCAAACCATCATTCGCTGCGCGCTCTCCGCGGCAGCCGTGCTCGTTCTGGCCGGCTGCGCCGTAGGCCCCGACTACCACCGCCCCGAGCTGCCGGTTGCGCAGCACTACACCGAGGCAACGACCGATACCCAGCTGCAGGCGGATCGGCAAGGTGCACCCGCCGAGCTGCCGCAATCGTGGTGGGAGCTGTACCGCTCGCCGGCTCTCGACGAGTTGGTGCGTGCCGGCCTCGCCAACAACCCGAGCGTGGCCTCGGCCCAAGCGGCGCTGCAGGTCGCGATCGAGAATCGACGCGCCCAGCAAGCGGCGTTCTTCCCGACGGTCGGTGTCGCCTACACGGCAACACGCCAGAAGGTCGCAGCTCCGCTGGCCAGCCCGCTCGCGTCGAACGCGGATCTGTTCAACCTCCACACGGCGCAAGTCAACGTCTCGTACGCACCGGATCTGTTCGGCCTGAATCGGCGCCAAGTCGAATCGCTCAAGGCGCAGGAAGACAGCCAGCGGTGGAACGTCGAGGCGACGTACTTGACGCTGAGCTCGAACCTGGTTGTGGCGGCCATCACCGAGGCCGGCCTACGTGCCCAGGTCGATGCGACCCGGCGATCGGTCGAGCTCCAAACGGATATCCTGCAGCGCTTTCGCAAGCTGCAAGCCTTGGGCCAGAACTCGACGCTGGACGTGGCACAGCAGGAAGCTCTGCTCGCCGCTTTGGAGGCAAGCCTGCCACCGCTCGACAAGCAGCTCGCGCTGCAACGCGACCAGCTCAAGGCGCTGAGCGGCGTGCTGCCCGACGCGGCGCTCTCCGAGTTCAGGCTCGACCAGCTGACGCTGCCGGAACCGCTGCCGCTGACACTGCCGTCCACACTCGTTGAGCATCGGCCGGACGTGCTGGCTGCCGAGGCGCAACTGCGCTCGGCGAGCGCCGACATCGGCGTGGCCGTCGCCAATCGCCTGCCCGACGTGACGCTGGGCGTGAACTCGTGGGGCTCGTCGGCCTCGTCGATCGCCAAGCTGTTCGGGCCGGGGACGATGTTCTGGACGCTGGCAGGAAGTGCCAGCCAGTCGCTGTTTGACGGCGGCGCACTCAAGCACCGCGAAGCGGCGGCACGCGCGGCGTACGACCAGGCAGCGGCTCAATACCGATCGACGGTCATCAATGCGTTCCAGAGCGTCGCCGATGCGCTCCAGGCCATCGATGCGGATGCCGCGGCATTGGCCGCCTCGCGGCGCGCCCAGGACGCGGCGGAGCTCACCCTGGCAATCACGCGCCGCCAGCTCGAACTCGGCGACGCGAGCTCGCTGGCGGTGATGTCAGCCGAGCAGAGCGTGCAGCAGGCGACTGTGGTCACCGTGCAGGCACGTGCGAACCGGCTGGCCGATGCGGCAGCGTTGTTCCAGGCGCTGGGCGGTGGTTGGTGGAATCGACCAACGGCTGCAAGCCAGGTCTCCGTGCGCGTCTCCGCCGATTGACGCCCAGCAGCTGCAAGCGCCAAATCCATTCAACGACATCGACACAATGCCATGCACATCGAACGACACGAGACCGGGCCGCGCTTCAGCGAGATGACGATCGCGACCTTCGGGGACAGCAAGCTGATCTTCATCGCCGGCCAGGTGGCCGAGAACACGTCGCTGGACATCGGCGGCCAGACGCGCGAGGTGCTGGGCTTCATCGACCGGCTGCTGGAACACGTCGGCGCGCGCCGTGAGCACATCGTCTCGGCCCGGATCTACCTGGCCTCGGTCGGCGACTACGCCGAAATGAACGCGGTCTGGGACGAGTGGGTCGTGCCGGGCCACACGCCCGCGCGCGCGACGATCGGCGCCAAACTGATCAACAGCGCGTACAAGGTCGAGATCGAGGCGACGGCGGCATTCACGCCGGGCGAAGATCACGCGCATGACGACAACTGCGTCAAGCCCCATTCGGACGCTGACTTGCGCTGACACCGAATCCTAGCGTTGCCCGATCTCGATCCAGATTGATTGCTTCACCCCGCTTTATCGGGACGATGAGCTTGCATCGCACCCTGAAGCGTTGCATCGTCAGCCGCGAGCGACGGCACTCGCGATCAGTTCGCCGCGTGCATGCCTCAGCACGACCCACGACCCGGAAAGTGCGAGCACACCCATGACAGCGGCGACCAAGAGGTCCGGCCAGGCGCTCCCGGTACCGAAGACTCCGGCGGCGGCAAGGATGACCGCGAGGTTTCCCAATGCGTCGTTGCGCGAACAAATCCAGACCGAACGCATGTTCGCGTCACCTGAGCGAAAGCGGTACAGCATGAGTGCGACGCCGCCGTTGACAACCAGGGCGGCCAAGCCGACCGCCCCCATCAAGGTCGGTTCCGGTGGAACCCCTGTGCGCAAGCTCCACAGCGCCTTGCCAAGCACGAACACGCCGAAGGCACCCATGCATGCGGCCTTGAAGACGGCAGCCTTCGACCGTGCGGAAAGCGACATGCCGAGCACCGCCAGGCTGATGGCGTAGTTGCCCGCGTCTCCGAAGAAGTCGATGGAGTCAGCCAGCATCGACACTGAACCTGAACGCCAGGAGGCCCCGAACTCGACCACGAACATGATGACGTTCAGGGCAAGGGCAACCCACAGCGCCCTGCGATAGCGGGGGGCGACGGTGGGTGGGTGGCACGAAGTGTTGGAGCAGCAGCCGGCGGACATGACAAAATTCACCATCAGGATGGAATACCGATTGGAAACCCTCTAGAGGATAGAGAGTCAAGCGAACCGGACAGAAAATGGGGTCTTGATGCGGGCTCGGGGGCCCGTATCCCCGGCCGGGCTTACGAGAAGGTCATGATGTCCGCAACAATCACTGCTGTGCTGGACTCCATCTTGACGTGTCCCCAATGCGGACACGCCAAACCGGAGCGCATGCCGACCGATGCCTGCCAGTTCTTCTACGAGTGTGAGCAGTGCAGGACTGTACTGCGACCGTTGGCTGGCGACTGTTGTGTGTTCTGTTCCTATGGCTCGGTCAAGTGCCCGCCGGTGCAGATGCAACGAGGTTGCTCAAGCTGCGAAACCTGATGACATCGCAGGCGCGAGCCTTGTCTCAGACTTCTGCGCCAACTTCCACACCACGCGCATCCCGCGACCCGCGTTGTCTCAGACTTCAGGCTTGCTTCTCAGTACAGCGGGAACACGTTCTTCATAGGTGCGGTTGTCTCAGACTATATTGGCACTGAACACTCGTTGATGTTCAGTGCCAATAAAGTCAGAGACAAGGCCACCTATGAAGACGGGATCGGTCGGCGGGATCTTCGCGACGATGAAGTCTGAGACATAGGAGCTGCAAAGTGCAGCTCGGGCGCCAGGTTGGCGCCAAAGTCTGAGACAACGTCTGCGAGAAGCAGCAAATGTGCGCCGCCAGTTGACAGTGCTGCCAACAGCGCCCCATGCGCTCACTAGCTCGGCTACTTCTTGGGGACGCTCAGTCCGACTACCTTGTGTCGGCCGGTCGTCTCATCTACGACGACTTCCGGAAGTTCAAGGCCTGGGCACTCCCCTATTCCAAAAGGAAGGGCCTTCTTAATCGTCTTTCGGCGAGACTCAAGCCGGTGCCACACAACCGGCGTCGTTCATCGAACGCTGGCTGGGGGCCGGGACGCATGAATGAAGCCGCACTTCGTCGTTGGCGCCGGTTCGTTCATTCTGATGCCAACGATCTGACGCGATCGAAGTCGCACCCAGGAGGTTTGAGATGGACTTGCAACTTGACGGGAAGCTGGCACTGGTCAGCGGCAGCACCGCCGGCATCGGCTACGCCATCGCGCGAACGCTGTCGCAGGAAGGCGCGCGCGTCATCGTCAACGGCCGCACGCAAGCCGCTGTCGACGACGCGGTGGACCGCATCCGCGCGGAGACCGGCGGCAGCGCGGTGGGCGGCGCGGGGGACCTGAGTGATGCGGGCGTCGCGCACGACCTGGTCGGGCGTTACCCCGGCATCGACATCCTGGTGAACAACCTCGGCATCTTCGAGCCCAAGCCTTTCGAGGACATCCCCGACGAGGACTGGCGGCGCTTCTTCGACGTCAATGTGCTGAGCGGCGTCCGCCTCGCCCGGCTCGTCCTGCCGGCGATGCGGAAGGCCAACTGGGGACGGATCATCTTCATCTCGAGCGAGAGCGCGGTGCAGATCCCCACGGAGATGGTTCACTACGGCGTGACCAAGACAGCCCAGCTGGCAGTCTCGCGCGGTCTGGCGGAGTCGGTGGCCGGCACCGGCATCACCGTCAATAGCGTGCTGCCGGGGCCGACGAAGTCGCGCGGCGTCACGGACTTCGTCGGCGACATGGCGCGCGCCAACGGCCAGGACTTCCAGCAGGTCGAGGCCGATTTCTTCGAGCACGTGCGGCCGACGTCGCTCATCAAGCGCTTCGCGACGCCACAGGAGACCGCATCGCTCGTAGCCTACGTCGCCAGCCCGCTGGCGTCGGCCACGACGGGCGCGGCGCTGCGCGTCGACGGCGGAGTGGTCAAGAGCGCGTTCTGAGCGGCGAGGCCACGACGTGCGCGGCTAGAGCGTCTCGAGCAGGCACCTCGCGTCGCGCAGGTCGGCCGTCTCCAGTCCTTCGGTGAAACGGCAGAAGACGGGTTCGAGCAGGGCGCGGGCCTGCGGCGCGCGCTCGCGGGCGCGCCAGAGCGAGGCAAGGCTCGTCGCGGTGCGCAGTTCCCAGGACGCGGCCTGATGCTGGCGCGCGAGTGCGAGCGATCGCTGGAGGAGCGCTTCGCCGCGCGCCGCGCCGTCGGTCGAGTTCTCGCGCAACGTGCGTTCGCCCAGCCGGCGCAGCGCCTCCGGCGCGCACCAGCCGACGGCGCCGCTCTCGACCCGGGCCACGCAGGCCGCCGACAGCCAGCGATCGTCCAGGGTCGCGAGCTGGTCGGTCAGCAAAATCTCCGTCTCGACGAAGAAGCCGGGCGCCTGCGTCGCGGCCGACGCGATGCTCGATCGCAGCGCGATCACGTCGCGAAATCGCTGGATCCAGTGGAGCCAATGGTCGAAGCCCAACAGGCCCTCGATCTCGTCGAGCGCGGCGGACAGTTCGCGCGCGCGGTCGTCCGCACCGCTCCAGAGCGCCACCATGATGGCGCCCATCGAGATGGCTTGGCAAAGGGCCATCGGCGAGTCGGTGCGTGCATGTTCCATGGCGTCGCTGGCCATTTCGCTCGCGCGCTGAGGGAAGCCCTGCATCCAGAGCGCGCGCGCCAGCACCACGCGCATGGACACCCGCGGCGCCACCGGCGATGGGTTGTAGGCCAGCGGGATGGTGCGCCACGCCTCACCGAGCACGCGGTGGGCATGTTCGGACGCCTCCGCGTGCCGTCCGATGAAGTGCAGGGTCTGGGCCTGGATGCGACGGGCCACGTGCAGGGCTACGGCGTCGCCGCTGGTGTGGCCGAGCTGCTCCAGTCGCGCGGCCCACGTCGCCGCGACATGGAAGTCGCCGCGCCAGACGGACAGGGCCCACATGCTGTTGAGGGCCGTGAAGCGGTGCACGACATCGTTCGCGTCGGTGAGCGTCGCGGCGGCGCTGACGAGGTCCGGAGCCAGGTTGAGCAGCGCCGGACCGCCACCCGTCCCGAGGCAGCCAATGAGGTAGTTCAACCGCATGCGGGGCGAATCCTTCGCTGCATCGAGGCCGCGGATATCCAGCGCCACGCCCTGCGCCTCGAGCGCCTCGACCGCGCGTTCGACGCGGCGCGTGAATTCGTCGATCAACAGCATCTCGCGGCCCAAGGCGAAGCCGGCGATCGTCAGGTCGACGCCCAGAGCGAGATCGCCGCCTGGCAGGAAGGCCCAATCGAGCGCGGCGCGCAGGTCGTCGATCAGCGGCGCGTGATGCTTCACCCACTGCGGACGGGTCATGCGATTCCAGGCGCGCTCCGCGTCGGCGAGTGCCGAGGACAACCAGAGTGCGTGGCGCCGCCTGACCACGTGGCGTTCGCCGGCGTCCTCCAGCTTCGCGCCGGCATAGACACGCGTGGTGTCGAGCAGGCGCAGCCGTTCGATCTCGCCGCGGCGCACCGGCGCCACGAGCGATTTCGCGATCAGGTCGAGGAGCACGTCCTGCACGTCGTCATCGGCGATCACCGCGTCGGCGACGACCTCGATGGCGGTGTCGATCGCGAAGGCGCCGCGAAACACGGATAGCCGCCGCAGCACCTGCTGCTCGGCCGGCGACAGCAGCTGGAAGCTCCAGTCCAGCAGGCCGGCGAGAGTCTTGTGCCGCTCAGGAGCGCTGCGCCGCCGTCCTGGTAGGCGCAACAGGCGGCTTTCGAGCTGGCTCGCCAGCCCGGCGAGCCCGAGGGTGTCCACGCGCGCCGCGACGATCTCGATCGCCAGTGGAATGCCGTCCAAGCGAGCACATAGGGCCGCGACCAGCGGGACGTCGGCATCGCGCAGCGCGAAGCCGGGGTCGGCGGCACTGGCGCGCTCCACGAACAGGCGCAGCGCGGAGAACTCGGAGACCTGGCGCGCGGAGACGACTTCGCCTGGCAGCGGCAGCCGCATCGGCGGCAGGCGATGCAGCCATTCGCCGGCGGCGCGCAGCGGCTCACGGCTGGTGGCGAGCACCGCGCAGGTCCGCCCCGTGCCGACGAGCGTCTCGGCCACGTTCGATGCGGCCTCGATTACGTGCTCGCAACTGTCCAGGACCACGAGTGCGCGCCGCTCGCGGGCCCAGTGCTGCACCACCGCCAGCGCGTCCGCGCCGACCGCGATGCAGCCCACCGCCGTAGCCACGCGGTGCGCCACGAGGCGAGGATCGACGATGGGTGCCAGGTCGACGACGTACACGCCATCGGGATAGCTCTCCTGTGCGGCTTGCGCGGCCGCCAGGCCCACCGTGGTCTTGCCCATGCCGCCGGCGGCCAGGATCGTGACGAAGCGATGCGAGGCCAGCTGCGCGACCACGCGTGCGATCGCGTCCTCGCGTCCGATGATGTCGGTGCGCGGCGGCGGCTGCGCCGAATTCGAGTGGCTGTGTCGCGTCGCGTCCACCAGTGCGAAGCGCGGCACGGCGTCCTCCGGATACCACGCGACGTACCACGCGGGCGACCAGCGACCCAGCGCGACATTGATGTCCCCCACGAGTTCGCACAGACGGTCCTCGTCGACCGCGGGCTCGCTGGACACCATCAGCCACAGCCGCTCCGCGGCGACGCCCTCGGTGTCGCTCGCGATGGCCGCGAGCAGGTCGAGCGCCGTGTCCGGCAGTTCGACCACGTGTCCTTCGAACTGCAAGGCACGTGGCGTCCGGGTCAGCACGAACGGCCCGATGGAGAGGTTCTCGGTCACGCTCACTCTGCGTCGTCTTCGTTGGGAAGGGCCGGCTGTGCCGTGTCGTCGTGGTTGATCGGCCAGGCAGGGGTGGCGGATTGCGTCGAAGTCCGCGAATCCCGGCCGCCTGCTGCGTCCGCACGACACATGTTCTCATCGAGGCCGCGAGCGAGGCGTGAATTTGCGTGAATCCGTGGGCAATGCGCCGCCGCCTGGCGTCCGCAGCGCGTATCGTCCACTCCGCGCCGGCCACTACGGAGCCGGCATGAAAGGCATTGCCGATGAATCTGCCGCCCGAGGCCGAGCGCGACGTCGCCGTGCGCATGGACCGCCTGCCCGTGACCGTCATGCACGCGCTGGCCCTGTCGATCTGCGCGCTGGGGATGATGCTCGACACGCTCGAGATGGCCTTCGGTGGCGTGCTCGCCGCCGTGTTTTCCGCGCCTCCCGACCGGCTGCCGGCGGGCCAGCTGTCGCTGCTGCTCGCGGCGGTCTTCGTCGGCGCGGTGATCGGCGCGCCGCTCCTGGGCTGGTGGGCCGATCGCCACGGTCGGCGGACGGCGCTCGTGGCCCTGCTGCTGTGGATGGCCGCCGGCTCGCTGGGCGCGGCCGTCATGCACGGCGCGGCGGCGCTGACGCTCTGCCGCTTTCTCTGCGGGCTGGCGCTCGGAGGCTATCCGCCGATCGTCATCGCCTACCTGACCGACCTGCTGCCGCCCCAGCGCCGCGGCACGCTGATCTTCTGCAGCCTGTCGCTGGCGCTGCTCGGGCCGCCAGCGGCAATCTTCCTGGTTCGCTGGCTCACGCCGCTGCAGCCGCTGGGCATGGAAGGCTGGCGTTGGGGCTTCCTGGTCGGCGCGGCGGCCTCGGTGGTCGGCGGCCTGATGTTCCTGCTGTTGCCTGAATCGCCGCGCTGGCTCCAGGCCCGCGGCCGCGTCGTGCAGGCCGACGCGGCCTGCCGCAGCTTCGAGCAGTCGCGCGTGCTGGGCGGCGTGCCGGCGGCTGCGGCCACGCGCGCGGCCGCCGGGACCGCGGGAATCGACGACGCCGTCCACGCGGGACGACGCTGGCCGTGGGTCGCCGGCCTGTTCTCGCTGAGCCCGTGGTCCACCGTCGCCTTCCCCATGCTGACCGGCGCGGTACTCACGCAGAGGGGTTTCAAGCTGGATGAGGCGCTGTTGATCTTCGGGCTGTCGTCGTTCGGGCCGTTGCTGGGCACGCTGGTGGCCTCGACGATCGCCGACCGCATCGACCGCCGCCTCGCCATGGGCACCTGCGCGCTGGCCATGCTCGCGTGCGGGATCGCGTTCATTTTCGGCAGCGGCACCACCTCGCTGGTCGTGGCGATGGCGCTGTTCAACCTTGCGATCTCGCTGTACGTCACGCTGCTGACGACCTATGGCGCCGAACTGTTCCCGACCGGTTCGCGAGCGTCGGCCACAGCCGGTGCCTGGGCCCTCAACCGCCTTGGCGCCGCCCTCGGTCCGCTGCTGCTGGTGCCGATGCTGCGCAGCGCCGGTCCGGCCACCATGTTCGCGGTCGTCGCGGCGAGCCTCGTCGCGACGCTGGCGGTGCTGGCCGCGGCACCGCGCGGCCGCCAGCGGCAGGCGGTCAGCTGACAGCATCCCAGGCCTCCAGCAAGCACTGTGCGCGCCGCAGGTCGGCGCAACCCAGGCCTTCGTCGAACCCGGCCACGGTGTCGGCGAGCAGGCGGCGCGCGGCCGGGCCGCGGCCGGTGCGGTGCCAAAGCGTGGCGACGCTACTGGCGGCGCGCAGCTCCCAGGCGCGCGCCTGCTGCCGCCTCGCGAGCTCGAGCGCACCTTGCAGCACGCCCTCCGCTTCGGCCTGCCGCTCGTCCATCGACAGCAGTCGTTCGCCGTGCACGCGCAGGACTTCGGGCGCGCACCAGCCGACGATGCCGGCCTCGACGCGCGCGACCTGCGCCGGGCCCACCAGCTCGCTCACCAGCGTGCCCAGCATGTCCGACTGCATCGCGCTGGGCAGGCTCCAGCCCGGACCGAGCCGCTGGCGAACGGGTTCGACATCGAGACCGCGCAGCGCGAGCACCCGGCAGTAGCTGTCGCACCAGGCAAGCCAGAAGCTTTGCAGGTGCGCCAGGTCGTGGTCGACGAGCCGCGCCAGGAACGACAACGCGCGCTCGTCCTCGCCGCGCCAGAGCAGGATGGGGATGACCGCGAGCGCCAGGCTCTGGCTCAGCGAGAACGGGTGGGCGTCCTCGGCGTAGGCTAGCGTGTCGAGCGCGCGTTGCAGCGCACGGTCGGCGTGGCCCTGCAGCCACAGGATGCGCGCCTGCACCAGACCCATCGACACCTGCGCGGGCTGCTGGGCATAGGGACGGCCTCGGTGCGGCGCGCTGGCATGTTCGAGCACGTGCTCGGCGTCGCTCCAGGCAACGCCGTGCTCGCCCAGGTAGTGCTGCCCGAGGGCGCGAAAACGGCGCCCGATCAGGCGCGCGTCGGTGCCTGCCGGATCGTCGGAGGTGACCGGCATCGCCTCGAAGCGCGCGGCGAGTTCGAGCACGCGCGGGTAGTCGCCGTTGCCGAACGTGTTGATGCACTGGGCCTGCAGCGCGGACAGGCGCTGCATCGGGGTGCCGATGCGCCGTGCGAGCTCGTCGAGCTGCACCGTGAGCCCGGCCGGCATCTCGCGGCCCGGAAGCAGACTCTGGCCGCCCAGTGCGCACAGCAGCGTCAGCAGCCGCAGCTCGATCTGTGGCCACGCGCAGTCGCTGGCCCGGACGGCCGCTAACGCGTCCAGTCCCCGCGCGAGCAGTTCGTCGTTGAGGCCCAGCTCGAGAAGCAACCGGCCCGATTCGGCAACGAGCTCGGCGCCCAGCAGGCGATCTCCGCCGGGGCCGTCCGCCCACTTGTGCGCGGCGCGGATGTCGGCCACGAGCATCTGGTGCTTTGCGCGCCAGTCCGCCACCGTCACGCGCGGGTCACCCAGTTCGGCGTTCGCGCAGGCCAGCAGGTCCCGGATGCAGGCCGCGTGGCGGCAGCCGATGTCGTTTGCGTCGTCGTCCGCCATGAGCCGCTCCCATGCGTAGAGTCGTTCGATGAACAGCAGCCGGTAGTGCTGCGAATCGCCGGGCTCGTGCTCGACCAGCGAGCGCGACACCAGGTCGAGCACGCAGGTCGTGACCTGGCCCGCGGAGATGCGGTCGCAACTGGCGAGCTGGGCCGCGGCCTCCAGCGTGAAGGACGAGCGGAACGCCGACAGCCTGTACAGCACGCGGCGCTCTTCGTCGCTGAGCAGCCCATGGCTCCAGTCCAGCAGCGCCTGTAGCGTCTGGTGGCGCGGCAGCACCGTGCGGCGTCCACGCCGCAGCAGGCGGAAAACGTCTTCGAGGCGCTCCGCGAGCGCGTGGATGCCAAGGCTGCCGACGCGGGCCGCGGCAAGTTCGATGGCCAGCGGCACGCCGTCGAGATGGCGGCAGAGTCGCACGACGGCCGCGAGATTGCCTGGCGCCAGCTCGAAGTCGTCCGCGCTCGCCGTCGCCCGGTCGACGAACAGGCGCAGTGCCGGGAAGCCGAGCGCGTCGGCGACGCTCAAGCCCTGTTCCGCGGTGGGCATCGCGAGCGCCTCGAGGCGATGGACGGTTTCGGACTCCGCCTCCAGCGGCTCACGGCTGGTAGCCAGGATGCGCATGCGCGGCGCCGCACGCAGCACGCGCTCCGCCAGCGCCGCTGCCGCGGCGATCAGGTGCTCGCAGTTGTCCAGGACGATCAGCAGGTCGCGCGCCGCCACCGTCGCCTCCAGCGTCGGCCAGGACGACTGCGCCGGCACTGGCACGCCGATCGCGGCCGCCAGGGCCGCTGGAACCAGCGCCGGATCGCCCAGCGGTGCCAGGTCGACGAACAGCGCGCCCTCCGCGTGCCGGCCGGCGGCGGCCTCCGCCAGGGCGAGCGCCACCGTGGTCTTGCCGATGCCGCCGGAGCCAACGATGGTCAGCAATCGGTGGTGCTGGAGCTTGATCGACAGCGCGGCGAGAGTCGCCTCGCGTCCGACGATGCTGCACAGTCGCGACGGCAGTGCCTGCGGAACGGCGGGGCCCGTCGACCAGGAGGACGCAACGGGCGCCTGCGTCGGCGTGACGTCCTGTGGCTTGTCCTTCGTGCTCACGGACATCACGAACTTGTAGCCGCGGCCCGGCAGGCTGGCGATGTAGTGCGCGCCGCCAACGCCATCGCCGAGCGCCTTGCGAAGCGCGGACATGTGTACCCGCACGCTGGACTCGACCACCACCGTGTGCGGCCAGACTTGCGCGAACAGCGCCTCGTGGCTCACCACCTCGCCAGCGCGCGTCACCAGCGCGATCAGCAGGTCCAGCGAGCGTCCGCCCAGGCGCACGGCGCGATCCTCGTCGAGCAGCAGCTTGCGCGCCGGATCGAGCGAGAAGCGGCCGAAGCGCAGGCACGTCTCGAAGACGTGTTGCTGCGCAGGAGCCGGATCGTCGATCATGCCGAGGTTTCGCGCCGTCCGGCAGGTTCAACAGCGGAACACCGCGTCGGGACCGGCACGGCGCGACCTGCGTGCGCAGACGTCCTCGCTCCCCGTCCTCGCGGTGCCATCCGATCCCCTTGGTGCGACGCATGGAGCGCGTCGATGCGGCGCTCGTCGGCGTCGATCATGATGCAGCCCGGCGCCGCATCCACGTGAATCGGTGTGAAAACTGGTGAGGTCGGCGAGCGCGATCAGGCCAACTGGTCGACGAGCGACTTCGCCGCCACGAGGTCGGCGGTCGACAGTCCTTCCTCGAATCGGTCGTAGGTGTCCGACAGCAGCCGGCGGGCGTCCTGTCGCCGGCCCTGGTCGCGCCAGAGCCGCGCCAGGCTGGTGGCGGTGCGCAGTTCCCAGGACAGTGCGTTCTGCGAACGCGCGATCGCCAGCGACCGCATGAACCGGGCCTCCGCGGCAGCCTCGTTCCCGGGCGCGGCGCGAAGCCCGTTCTCGGCATCGGCGCGCAGCACTTCCGGAGCGCACCAGCCGACATGGCCCCCGTCTACGCGCTCGAGGCCCGTGGAAGACACTGCGCCTTCGACGAGCGTGCCCAGCATGTCCAGCTCGGCCGGGCCCGACAACTGCTCGACGGCAGGCAGCCCGACGCCCAGCGACGGCGCGGCGCCCTTGATCCGGGCCGCCAGCACGTGCTGATAGCTGCGCGCCCAGGACTGCCAGAAACTGTGCGAGTGCCGCGTCGCATGCGCCTGCAGCCGTTCCAGCAGCGCTGTGGCGCGCGCGTTCTCGCCGCGCCACAGCGCGATCGGAATGGAGCCCATCGCCAGGGATTGGCTGAGTGCCTGCGGATTGAATCCTTCGGCGTGGGCGTCGGCCTGCGCCGCGACGTTCACTGCCTGGTCGCAGGCGCCCTGCAGCCACAGCGTGCGTGCCAGCAGGATGCGCATCGACACCGCCTTGGGAATGTGGCCGATGTACTGGCGATAGGCGTTGCCCGCGGGGTAGCGGAGAACGCGATCGGCCAGCGGGCGCGCGGCATCGTGCTCGCCGAGATAGTGATGGCTCAGCGCGAGGAAGCGGTCGGACAGCAGCACGGCGACGGGCTCGTCCGGATCAGGCGCGTAGTTCTTGATGCGCCGCGCGACCTCCGCCACCTCGCGGTACTCGCCGGCACCGAAGGCGTTCGCACACAGGCTGAACATGGCCTCGAAACGTTGGGTCGCCGAGTCGAGCTGGTCGGCCAGTTCGAGCGTGCGCAGCAGGTTGGCACCACGTGAGAAGGCCCGGCCCTTGGTTTGCGAGGACAGGAAGCTTCGTGCCGAGCGCAGGCGCAATTCCAGGGCGGGTTGCGGCGGCTGCAGCGAGACGACGACATCCATCGCGGTGTCGACGCGGCTGCGGTATTCGTCGATCAGCCCGAGCTCGTAGACCAGGTCCAGCGCCGCGACCGTCAGCCGCACGCCCAGCAGCGGCTCGCCGTCGGGCGAGAAGGCCCAGTCGAGCCCGGCGCGCACGTCGTCCATCATGCGGCCGTGGCGCTGCAGCCATTCGCCGATGGGCAGCGTGTCGCGCTGCTGCAGGGTCTGGGTGAGCACCCGCTGGAAGTGCTCGGCGTGGGCCGCGGCCAGTCGGTGGCCGTCGCCGCTGCGCGCCAGCCAGTCGGCGGCATAGGTGCGCGTGGTGTAGAGCAGGCGATGCCGCACCAGCTCGCCGCTGACGTCGACCGCCACCAGCGACTTGCTGGCCAGGCCGATGACACCGTCGACGACCGCCGCCGCCGGCAGGTCGGCGCTGGCCAGCACAGCCGTCGCGTCCTCCAGCGTGAAGGTGGACGGGAAGATCGACAGCCGGCGCAGCACCACGCGCTCGACGTCGGTCAGCAGATCGTGGCTCCAGTCCAGCAGGGCCTGCAGGGTGCGATGACGCGGCAGCACGGTGCGACGTCCGCGCGTGAGCAGCGCAAACATCTCGTCGAGCCGCGTCGCGAGTCCCTGCAGGCCGAGGCTGTCGATGCGGCCGGCGGCCAGCTCGATCGCCAGCGGCATGCCATCCAGCTGGCGGCACAGATGGCTCACGACGGCAAAGTTCGCTTCGGTCAGTGCGAAGCCGTCGGAGTTGGCGCTGGCGCGTTCGACGAACAGTTGGACGGCGGGGTACGACCGGCATTGCTCGATGTCGGTCGAGTCCTCCGGCACCGGGGCCTCAAGCGCAGCGAGCCGGTGCACCCACTCGCCCTCGCATTCGAGCGCTTCACGGCTCGTGGCCAGGATTTGCACGTCCGGCGCCTCGCGCAGCATGCGTTCGGCCAGCCTCGCCGCGGCGTCGATCACGTGCTCGCAATTGTCGAGGATGACCAACATCCGGCTCCGCGACAGCGGCTCGCGAAGGGTGGCCCAGGGGTCGGCGGCGCTCACCGAGATCTGCAGCGCCGCGGCGAGCGCCATCGGCACGCGCGCCGGGTCGGCCAACGGGGCCAGGTCGACGAACCAGACGCCATCGGAATAGCGCCCGAGCTGCTCTTCCGCCACCGAGAGCGCGACCGTCGTCTTGCCCATGCCGCCTGGCCCGACGATAGATACGAGCCGACGCGTGGCCAGCCGCTCGCCGAGCGCCGCCGCGACCGAGGAGCGGCCGATCGCGTGGTTCAGGCGCGCGGGCAGGTTGTGGTTGCGGTGTGTCGGCGACCCCGGCGTCGACGGGGCGGCGACGATCGCCGGGCCCGCGGGCTCGCTGGCCGCGTCGACCACGGCGACCGGCACCACGAAGCTGTAGCCGCGTCCCGGCACGTTGGCGATGTAGCGCGCGCCGCCCACGCCGTCGCCCAGGATCTTGCGCAGCGCTGAGATGTGCACGCGCAGGCTCGTCTCCTCGACGATGGTGTGCGGCCACACCCTCGCCTCGAGCTCCTGGCGGCTCAACACCTCGCCGGAGCGCCCGGTCAGCGCCGCGAGCAGGTCGAACGCACGACCGCCCAGCCGCAACGGCTTGCCGTTCTCCAGCAGTTGCTTGCGCGAGCGGTCGAGGACGAACGGTCCGAAGGCCAGCGCCGGCAACGCACCACGCGCTTCCGTCTGCATTGTTTGCTTGTCGATGGGGGCCCGTCGATCGGGCCGGGGAGCCTCTGGGGCGAGGTTGAAATATACCCGTGGGCACTCCTCTTGGCGAGCGTGGTCATGCCGCGGCGTGGGAGGTCGCCGCGCCTGCATGGCCTCGCCTTGCGCGAGGCCGCGCGCGTCCCTGCGGACGCGAATGCGCGCCGCGTTCGAGTCAGCGGGGATGCGACGCCCAGAACTGCTGGATGGCGCGCACCATCTCGTCGGGACACTCGTCCGGCAGGAAGTGCCCGCAATCGTCGAGGACGACGCCCTGCACGTCTGCGGCGACCGGCGACAGCGACTTCTCGAGCGCGCTGCCGACACCTCCGCTCGCCCCGACGGCCAGCACGGGCATCGCCAGCGGCTTCTTCGCGCGCGCACGCGCCTGCTCGAGGCCGGAGACCGAATAGTTCACGCGGTAGTACGCGAAGCCGGCGCGTGCGGCTCCAGGCGCTGCGAACTGGCGCACGTAGTCGTCGAACGCCGCGCCGTCGATCCGCCAGCGCCTGATCGCCTTGGTCTGGAAGAGGAATGCCAGGTACTCGCGCTCGCGGCCCTGCACGAGGATCTCGGGCAGGTCGTCCAGGCGGTTGAACGCGAAGTGCCACGTGCGCAAGTTGGCGGCCTCGTCGGGGATGCCGGCCACCGCCGGCGCGACCGCGGGCAACAACGCTTCGCTGAGGACGAGCCGGCGCACGTCGGCCGGGTAGTCGGCCGCCAGCGCGTGGCCCACCCACGAACCGATGTCGTGGGCGACGACGTCGACGCCCCGCTGCGCGTCGGCCACGTGCTGCGAGCGGATGAACTCGTGCACGTCGCGCGCGAGGTTGTCGAGCTCGTAGCCGGCGGCCGGCTTGTCGCTATCACCGAAGCCGCGCAGGTCGATCGCCCACACGCGCCGCCCCGACTTCGCGAGCAGGGGCATGACGTGTCGCCAGGCGACGAGGCTCTCGGGCCATCCATGCAGCAGGAGCACCGGCTCGCCCTGGCCGAGGACCGCGTAGTGCAGTCGCACGCCGTTGACCACCGCGTCGCCCTGCACGAGTCCCTCGAGATCCGTGGCCTCGGCGGGCAACGCGCTCAGCGCGAATGCCAGTGCGGCGGCGCCCGCCTTCAGGATGCCTGTCATGCGTGCTCCCTGTGAAAGTGTCCGCGTCAATCGGCCGCGGCCTGCGCGATCAGCACCGCCACGTCGTGCGGGTGCGACACCATCACCACGTGGGACGCCCCGGGGATGACCACCGTCTTCTTCGCATGGGCCCGGTCGGCCATCCAGGCCATGGTGGCCGGCGGAATGTTCAGGTCAGCGGAGCCGTAGATCGCCCACGACGGGAGGGTCTTCCAGGCGGGCGTGCCCGCCGCCTCGGCCAGCGCCGCCGCCTTGATCGGGCGCTGCGTTACCGCCATCGCGCGCGCCTGCGGGACGGGCACGTCGGCCGCGAACTGGTGCGGGAACTTGTCCTGCTGGATGAAGAGATCTTCGCCGCCGTCGGCCAGCTTGACGGGCGGCGCCAACGTCGGCGGCAGCGTCGAGCCGGGGAACTTGCCGGTCAGTGCAAGGCAGCTTTCCCCGGCATCCGGCGAGAACGCCGCCACGAACACCAGCGCCTTGACGTTCGCGGCGCCGTTGGCCGCGGCCGAGATCACCGCGCCGCCGTAGGAGTGGCCCACCAGCACCACCGGGCCGTCGATGGACTTCAGCAGCGCCGAGACCGAAGCTGCATCGCTGGCGACGCCGCGCAGCGGGTTCGCCGCCGCCACCACGCGGTAGCCGCGCTTCGCCAGGTCGTCGACCACGCCGTTCCAGCTCGCCGACTCGGCGAACGCGCCATGCACCAGGACGATGGTCGGCCGGGGATCCGCTGCGGCACCGGAGGGCGCGGAGAACAGGGTGACGGCGCAGGAAAAGAAGATCCCTTTGACGAGCTTGAACATGACGTGTCCTTTCGATTCTGTTGGGCGCTCGCGGCCAGTCTGCGGCGACGGCGCACCGCGGCCATCGGCCTTCGGCCGGTCGCTCGGCTGTTCCTTCGGGAAGATGTCCACGGGCATGCGGGTGGCGCGTGGCCGAATGCCCTGCTCGGCCGGCGCCTCAGCCGAACCTGCGCGCTTGCCGGTCTCCTTGCGGCGCAAGTTCGTCGAGCAGCGTGCGGGCGCTGACCGGGTCGGCGGTGTCAAGGCCTTCCTCGAAGCGCCCGACGACCTCGGACAGCAGCGCCGCCGCCGCTTCCCGGTCCACGCGCTGCCACAGGCGCGCCAGGCTGGTCGCGGCGCGCAGCTCCCAGGCCAGCGCTTCCTGCTCGCGCGCGAGGCGCAAGGCACGCTCGATGGCCGCCTGGGCCTTGACGAGCGAGATCGTGCCGGCAGCAAGACGGGCGCAGGCGTCCGCGCGGAGGACCTCGGGCGCGCACCATCCGACCAGCCCGGCGTCAACGCGCGCGACGGCCTCCGCGGTGACGAGATCCTCCGACAGCGTGGCGATCAAGTCGACCTCCATCGGATTGCTCGGAAACTGCCAGGCGGAGGTAGCGAAGGAGTCGTCGTGGAAAGTGTCGTCCCGCTCGCGCAATTCGATGGCCCGCTGGAAGCTGCCCGCGATCGAGCGCCAATACCCCAGCGCGTTCGCCTGCGTGTGCTCGACGAGTCGCGCGTTCAGTTGGCGGGCGCAGGCATCGTCGCCTCGCCACAGGGCGATCGGGATGGCGGCCATGGCGAGCGCCTGGGCCAGCGCGAACGGATGGCTGTCCGCCGCATAGCCGACGGCCTCCAGCGCGACCTGCATCCCGCGATCGGACTCGCCCTCGATCCAGTGGATACGCGAGCGCATGATCCGCATCGAGACGGCCCGCGGCACGTAGCCGACGAACCAGCGATCCCTCGGCCTGGCCTCGAAGTTGGCGACCCGCTCGATCAGGCGACGGGCGGCTCGATGCCGGCCCTGGAAGTGCCACGCCATCAGGAGAAAGCGGTCACACAGGATCACCTGCAACGACTCCCAGCGGCCCGTCGCCAGTGGGCGCAGCCGCTCCACGAAGGCCACGACCTGGTCGTAGCGGCCCTGTCCGAGCGAGCCCACGAGCAGGCTGTGCAGCGCATCGATGCGATCTGCCTGGTCGCTGGCCAGGTCGCACAGGACCGACATCCGCGCGAAGAGTTCGACTTGGCGACTCGTCGAAGTGGGTGACTGCCCGCTCAGGAAGCACCACCCCGAGGTCAGGCGCAGCTCGAGGTCGGGCTGAGGTGGATCCAGGCGAACGACCTTCTCGAGCGCTGTCTCGACGTGCGCCCTGAACTCGTCGATGGCGCCAAGGCTGAAGCGCAATTCCAGCGTCTCGCTGGTGAGCGCGATGCCGATGGCCTCGTCGCCTTCGGCCGAGAACGACCAGTCGAGCGCCGCGCGGATGTCGTCGATCATCCGGCGAAACCTGCCCACCGCCTCGGCCGTCGGCTGCGTGCCAAATTCCTGCGCCCATGCACGCGCCATCTCGCGAATGTGCAGCGCGTGGCGCCGCGAGATGGCGTTCAGCTCGCCGCTCTCCACGAGCTTCTGCATCGCGTACTGGCGCGTCGTGTACAGCAGCCGGTGCTGCGGCACGTCCGTGCTCATGTCGATGGTGACGAGCGACTTGGCGCTGAGGCTGACGACGCCGTCGATCGCGGTGGGCTCAGGCAGCGGTTCGTCCGTTACGACGCTGGCGGCGGAGTCCAGCGTGAACCCGGCGCGGAACAGGGACAGTCGGCGCAGCACGACGCGCTCGCTCTCCGACAGGAGATCGTGGCTCCACTCCAGCAACGCGCGCAGCGTGCGATGGCGCGGCAGGGCCGTGCGGCGGCCCGTCATCAACACGCGGAACAGGTCATTGAGCCGCGCCGCGAGCCCCTGCAGGCCGAAGGTGTCGACGCGGCCCGCGGCCAGCTCGATCGCCAGCGGCATGCCGTCCAATTGGACGCAGATCTGGCGTACTACGGCGAGGTTGCGCTCGGTGAGCGCGAAGCTGTCGGAGTTCGCCATCGCACGCTCGACGAACAGTTGCACCGCCGGAAAGGTGAGCGCGGTGGCCGTGTCGAGCACGTCGTCGGCGCCGGGCGTCGCGAGCGCGGCGAGGCGGTGGACCCACTCGCCCTCGGCGTCGAGGGCCTCACGGCTCGTCGCGAGGATGTCGATCCCCGGGCAGGTCCGCAGCACGCGCTCCGACAGCGCCGCGGCGACGTCGATGACGTGCTCGCAGTTGTCGAGGACGATGAGCATCCGGCTGTCGCGCAAGCTCACGCCCAGGCTCTGCCAGGGGTTGGCCTCCGGCGTGGGGATCCCCAGCGCCGCGCCGAGCGCCGACGGCACCTGCGACGGACTGCCCAGGGGCGCCAGGTCGACGAAGCAGGCACCGTCGCGATAGGCGTCCTGGCAGGCCTCCGCGACCGCGAGCGCCACCGTGGTCTTGCCCATGCCGCCGGCACCGACGATCGACACCAGGCGCCGGCTCTTGAGCTGCTGCGCCAGCGTGGCGACGACGTCGGACCGGCCGATCGCCCGCGTCAGGCGGGGCGGCAGGCTGTGCCTGGCGGCGGCCGGCTCCTGGCTCGCGAGCGCGGGCCGCGCACCGGCCTTGAGCGCGACCGGCGCGACGAACCCGTAGCCGCGCCCCGGCACGTTCGTGATGTAGCGTGCGCCGTTCTGGCCGTCGCCCAGGGCCTTGCGCAACGCGGACACGTGCACGCGCAGGCTTGTCTCCTCTACCACCGTGCGCGGCCAGACGCTGGCGACGAGCTCGTCGCGCGAAACGATCTCACCGGCGCGCCCCACCAGGACGCACAGCAGGCTCAGCGCCCGGCTGCCCAGGCGAACGGGCTGCCCGTTCTCCAGCAGCAGCTTCTGGCCGGGACGCAACTCGAAGGCGCCGAAGACCAGCGCGGGCTCGTCGGGCGGTGGGACGTCCATGGGGTCGAGTGGCCGCGGTGCCCCTCAATCGTCGAACCGGACGGTCACGACGACGGTGCGCGGTGCGTTGTAGTACGCGGTGTCGATGCCGAACGGCGGGATCACGTTGCGCGACAGCGCCAGCGTGCGGTCGAACAGGTTGCGCACGCGCAGCGACACCGACCAGTGACGATCCGGCGCCAGGTAGCCGACGCCCAGGTTCACGATGCTCTGCGACGGCGTCTTCAGCGTGCCGCTGTTGGCAAGGTCGCCGTATTGTCTGGTGAGGTACTGGATGCCGGTGTCCACGGAGACGGCGGAGCCATCGGGCAGCGGCACCTGGCTCGCGAGCGTCGAGCCGAGGCTCAGGTGAGGCGCGTACGGAAGTTCGTGTCCTACATAGTTCGCCGCGGGCGCGCCCGTCGGGTTCCGGAAGGCCGCGACGCGGCTGCCCAGCCATTCCATCGACAGTGTCCAGTCGGTGTTGCGGGCCAGCCTCGCGTCGAAGTCCGCGTCGACGCCCCAGGTGCGCGCCCGGCCGGCGTTCACCAGCACGGCATCGGTGACGAGCACGCCGTTGATCGTGAGGTTGCTCAGGGACGCCAGGTAGTCGCGATAGTCGTTGAAGAAGGCGGCGGCGTTGGCCGTCAGGGCGCCGCCGAGGAAGCGCCCCTTGGCGCCTGCCTCGTAGGCAACGACCTTTTCGGGATTGGAGGCGACCGTGGCAGAGAGACGCGAGGACGCCGCCCGATTGAAGCCGCCGAACTTCGCGCCCTGCGCCACGTTGGCGTAGACGAACGTGTCCGGATCGAGCTGGCTGTCGACGCCGAGGCGCGGCACAACGCCGCTGCGGGTGGTGGACAGGCCCTCCGCGTCGTAGACCACGCTGGTGTGCTGGAAGTCGGCGCTGGCGTTCCAGAGCGCGTTCGAGCCCGTCTGCCGCGTGCGCCAGGCGCGCGCGCCGAACGTGACGCCGGTGTCCTCGGTCACGGCGTAGCGCGCCTGGCCGTAGAGCCCGAGGTCGACGGTGTGCTGGTGGGTCGTGGCGTCGGTGGTCGATGGGGCAGGCCGCGACAGCGCGAACGAGGTGGTGAAGCGATCGAAATCGAAGCGGTCGTCGACCAGCATCAGGCCCGTCGTCCAGTTCCACATCTGGCCCTTGCCCTGCGCCTGGATCTCCTGCGAGAACGTCTTCTGCTGCACGGTCTGCGACAGCTCGTAGCGCTCGACCTCGAGGCCGCTCCAGTCGGCCACGGTGGGATCGTCCTTGTACATGCGCCAGGCCGTGATGGAACGCAGAGTCGTGCCGGGTGCGACCCGGTCCTCGAGCTTCAGCGAGACGCCGCCGGCGTCGCGCTTGAACGCACCGGCGTCACTCGAGTTCCACGACACGTGGGGCGCCGCACCCGGGTGGTTCAGCGGATAGTTGATCGTGTTGGTGTCCGAACGATCCTGCAGGCCGTCCACGGCCAGCACTGCGGAGACGTCCGGCGTGAAGCGCTCGCGCAACTTGGCGCGGAACTGGGTCGCGTCGAGCTTGTTGATGCGCTTGTCGAGCGTCGCGTTGTAGCCGAATCCGTCGTTGCTGCGCCGCGAGACGACGAAGCTGCCGGCGAGCCCGTCGTCCGCCGGGCCGAGGCCGCCGCTCACGAAGCCGTGCAGCTCGCGTGCGCCGTAGTTGCCGGCGCCTACCGACGCCCAGGCGCTGCGCTCCGTGCCCGGATCGGCCGAGACGATCTTGACGGCACCGGCGCTGGAGCTCTGGCCGTAGAGGGTGCCCTGCGGCCCGCGCAGCACCTCGATGCGCGTGATGTCCGGCAGGTCCCACAACGCCGTCGCATAGCCGCGCACCAGCGGAACATCGTCGAGATAAATGCCCACGGCCTGGCTCATCGCCGGGTTCGAGACGCCGACGCCGCGGATGCCGACGGCCTGGGGCATGTTGCTGTAGCCGTTGGGGACGGTGACGCCGGCGATGACGCCGACCAGGTCGTTGAGCTGGTAGATGCCCTTTGAATCGATCTGCTGGCGATCGACCACGCCCGCCGACACGGGCGTCTTGCGCAGGGCGCTGTCCGTGCGCTCCGCCGAGACCACGACCTCCTGGACGGTCGAGGCGGCGTCCTGGGCGACCGCGGCCCCCGGGATGGAAAGCGTCGACCAGGCCACGACGCCGAAGGCGTGAAGACGGGCGGGTTGTCGAGGCGAGCTCTTCTTCTTTCGCATGTAGGGGAATTCCGTGGAAGGTTGCGGGAGGCAGTCCCCCGCAGCGGCAATCATGGTCCAGCTCCCGTCGCGAACCGCGTTAAAGGGTGTGAAACATCGTGAGGGACAAGCCCCTCGTGGGCTCGCAATCCACCTGCATCGTGCGCTGTCAGCGGACGATGCCGGGCGCCGGCCGTCGGCGGCGCCCCGTTAGCGGGCGTGAAGCACGCCGCGCGGGCATTCACCCGGCTTTACGCCAATTCACTCGCCAGCGAACCCGGGCGGGGCGAATGATCGTCCCCAGGGCGCGACGAGCGCTCCATCCCGATCAACCCGCCAGGATCGGCGCGCGTCGACCCAGAGCACGCCGGCCGGCATCACTCGATGAGGCACATCATGAATCGCTTGAAAGGCAAGGTCGCCCTGGTCACCGGCGCGAGTTCGGGCATCGGCCGGGCGACGGCGAAGCTGTTCGCCCAGGAAGGCGCGAAGGTGGTCGTGGCCGCGCGCCGCCAGGAGCAGTTGGACAGCCTGGTCGCCGAGATCGTCGAATGTGACGGCGAGGCCCTCGCGCTCGCCGGCGACGTGCGCTCGGAAGCGTTCGCCGAGGCCCTGGTGCAGCGCGCGGTGGGCGCATTCGGCCGCCTCGACATCGCCTTCAACAACGCCGGCACGCTGGGCGAGGCCGGGCCGACCACGGGCGTCTCCGAGGCCGGCTGGAGCGACGCCATCGCCACCAACCTGACCAGCGCCTTCCTCGGCGCCAAGCACCAGATCCCCGCGCTGCTGAAGGCCGGCGGCGGCTCGGTCATCTTCACGTCGACCTTCGTCGGCTACACCTGCTCGTTTCCGGGCGTGGCCGCCTACGCGGCGAGCAAGTCGGGCCTGATCGGCCTGACGCAGGCGCTGGCCGCCGAATACGGACCGCACGGGCTGCGCTTCAACGCGATCCTGCCCGGCGCGGTCGACACGCCGATGTACCGCGCGATGAACGACAGCGAGACCTCGCAGGCGTTCGTCACCAACCTGCACGCCCTCAAGCGCGTCGCCTCGTCCGAGGAGCTCGCGCGCTCGGTGCTGTACCTCGCCTCCGACGACTCGTCGTTCATGACCGGCGCTGCGATGCTGGTCGACGGCGGCGCCTCCATCACCCGCACCTGAACCTTCCACGACCCCAAGGAGTGACCATGCCCCACGCCCAGCCCACGCCCGGCAAGCTGCTGCTCAGCCCGTCCGACCACACGCTCGTCCTGATCGACTTCCAGTCGCAGATGGCGTTCGCCACGCAGTCCACCAGCATCGTCGAACTACGCAACAACGCCGCCCTGGTCGCCAATGCGGCCAGGGAGTTCGGCGTCTCCACGATCGTCACCAGCGTGGCGGAGAAGTCGTTCTCCGGCCCGTTCTTCGACGAAGTGCTCGACGCTTTCCCCGGCGCCGAGGTGATCGATCGCACGTCGATGAACACCTGGGAGGATCCGCGCATCGCGGCGCAGGTCAATGCCATCGGCAAGGGTCGCCTCGTCTTCGCCGGCCTGTGGACCTCGGTCTGCATCGTCGGCCCGACGCTCTCGGCCCTCGACCAGGGCTTCGAGGTCTACGTGATCACCGATGCCTGCGGCGACGTCTCGCGCGAGGCGCACGAGCGGGCGATCGAACGCATGGTGCAGGCCGGCGTGCGGCCGATGACCTCGCTGCAGTACCTGCTGGAGCTGCAGCGCGACTGGGCACGTTCGGAGACCTACGACAAGACCATGGGCGTGGCCACCCGCTACGGCGGCGGTTATGGCATCGGCATCAACTACGCGAAGCGCATGTTCGGTGGCCGGGAAGGCCATTGAACGCCCGGCATCCCAGATCGCACTCGAGGAGACCCGCATGACCATCGCTCCGATCCAGGTCCTCGTTCACCACGAGGACACGTTGCTGCAGGCGGGTCTCGCCGCCTTGCTCAGCCGATTCTCCGACCTTGCCGTGATGCCGGACGACGCTGGTGCCGTTGACGTCGTGATCGCCGACTACGCGCAAGGGCTGCACCGCATCCGCCAATACGGCGAGCGGCGGGACGGGCCTCGCGTCGTCGTGCTCACGCGCCGCGACAGCGAACTCGACATCCGCTGCGCGCTGTCCCAGGGCGTGGACGGCTACATGATCGCCGGCGGCGAGGTCGAGCGCATCGTCGACGCCGTGCGTGCGGTGCACCAGGGACTGCGCCACCTGGATCCGGTGGCTGCCCACCGGATCGCGGAGAGCATGTTCCACGAGCCGCTCACCGGCCGCGAGACCGAAGTGCTGCAGCTCGTCGCGACGGGCTGCGCCAACAAGGTCATCGCGGCACGGCTGCAGATCGGCATCGGTACCGTCAAGACCCACATGCGCTCGCTGCTCGACAAGCTCGACGTCGCCAGTCGCACCGAGGCGGCGGCGGTGGCGCATCGCCGCGGCCTGCTGCGCGAGGTGCAGAGCGCGACGATGTAGCTCTGGGACGCGTCGCGAAGACGCGCTCCGACGTCGGGCACTCGACGTCGGCAAGGTTCGCCGCCTCGAAGGGCGCGCAGGAGCGATTGCCGGCGACGTCCTCCAGCCGGGGATGCAGCATCAGCACGTGCGCCCCGGCGCTCCAGGGCTGCGCGGGGACGAAGCGCCAGACGGTCTCGCCGTCCCGGAAGGTGGACGAGCCCGCTACGCGCTCGCCGCCGGGGGCGCGGACTGCCAGCAGGCGGACGCTGGAGTCGGTCAGCGGCGTGTCGAAGCGGACTTGCAGCGCCGCGCGTGTTCCCGCGCGAGGCGCGTCGATGGCCATGCCGGGGCCAGCGAGGGCCTGGCGGGCCGGCGCATCGACGTGCCAGCGTTTGCGCAATGGCGTGCCCAGCTGCGGATCGTCGACGACCAGCGTGACCGTCTCGCCCGCGCGCAACGCGCGCCCCAGCGCGAGGTTCGCGCCGACACCCGTCTTGACCCGCCCCGGATGCAGCAGCAGCGCGATCGTGCGGCCGCCGTCGCCCGGGAGCGGCAGGTCGAGGAAGGCGCCCGGGATGTCCTGCCCGTCGCCATCGAGGAGATCGACGTGGTCCATCGCCAGCGGGCCCGGCAGCGGCCGCGCCAGGTGCAACTCGATGCGCAGAAGGTTCTCAGGCACGGTGTCGCTCGAGGGCGTTACCGACGCCGCCGTCGCGGCATGCCCGGTCGCCGCGATCGCCAGCGCGAGCGCGGCCCCGCCGTGGCGGAGGGCGTTCACGGCTGCGAACGCTTCGCGAGCTCGGGGTAGCCCTCGTCAGTGCGCATCACCACGTGCGCACTGCGGAACGGGTCGCCGTCGCGATAGCGGAAGTCGTCGAAGTCGTACTCGTTGACGAAGTCGCTGACCCGCAGGAACGCGCCGACGCGGAACGACACGAGCTGCATCGCTCCGGTGGCCGGATGACGGCGCAGCGCGCCGATGAATTGCGGGTCCTGCAGCGACACCTGCGCCAGCCCCGTCAGCGGCAGGTAGGTCGCCTTCAGCCCCTCCAACGGGCTGGTGGGCACCTGGATCGGCGTCGACAGCGACGGCTGCTTCGCGGCGGCCGCGATCGCCGACAGCGGCATCAGGTCGGCCGACTTCGCGGAATTCGCGAGCAGCAGCTGCGCGCCTTGCGGCGTGTCGAACGTGATCATGCCGATCGGGGCACTGCCCCAGCCGAGCTCCGCGATCGTGGTGCCCTTGACGTGCGCGCCGTCCACGAGTGCCTTCAGCGGCATCACCACCAGCGGCGTGCAGGTGTAGGCCGCGACGAGGCTGGGCTCGCCGTCCAGCGTGACCACTGCCATCTTGCGGATGGGAGCGCGCGTCTCGAGCTGGTCGTGCACCGGGTGGTACATCTCGACCGTCGTGGCGGTCGCGTTGTCGTCGAACGGGAAGTCGTAGATCCGCAGCGTGGAGGCGAAGTTGCCGTTGCCCAGGCCGGCGACGTAGAGTTTGCCGTCGTGGTACGCGAGGTCGGTGACGGTCAGCGTCGACTCGGGGATGTCGCGCCAGAACTTCTTGTCGACGGTCGGGGCGTCGGCGATGTGCGTCGTGGTCTGCGCGAGCTTGTCCAGGTGCACGACGTTGACCCGGCCCTGCCCGTCGACCGCCACGACGGCGGGCGTGGACGCGGCGCCGCGATCGATGGACAACGCGATGTAGGCCGTCTCGGTGCCGGGCCGGAAGGCCATGTCCTCGAAGCGGAGCTGCTCGGGGCGCGCGTGCAGCGCTTTCGCGATGGGCGCGGACACGTCGCGCAGGTTGAACGGGTGCGGCTGCGCGGGCGCGGCCGGCGGCAGCTTGAACGCGTGCAGCTCCTGGCCGCGCCAGTCGGCGACGACCAGCGTGTCGCCGTCGGGGAACACCATCGGGCCGACGGAGCGGACGGGGCCTGCAGCGGCCACGCCGCAGGTCGCGGCCAGCAACGCGGCGGCCAGCGCGGTGCGCGCCAGCGTGAACGATATCGACAACATGAAAGGATCTCCTTGGGGGCCGGTCTCTACCAGCGATTGATGAAGCGATCCATCCGGGCGGCCTCCTTGACCGACCGGGGATCGCAGGCAAGTTGCGTGGCCGGGCTGCGGCCGGACAGCAGGTCGTGCGTGCGCGTGAACCACTCGGCAAGCTCCCAGTCGTCGTAGACCGGGCGCAGGGTCCGCACCACGTCGCGGGCCGCCGGGCTGAGATCCAGCGACGGACGCTCGAACTGGAACAGCGGAATCCAGATCTCCGATCGCCAGCCGACGCTGACCACCTCGCGGCCTGCGATCCAGCGAGCGAGCCGGGAGAGCGGCTGGTCCCAGTGCGCGCGCATCAGGCCGCAGAGCTGGTCGGCGGGCAGGCAGCCGCCCTGGCGCGCGAGGGCGGCGCTCAGGGCGGCGAATCGCCGCTCCTTCGCGACCTGCCAGGCGAGCTCGAGCGCCTCGTCGGGCAGCGCCGACGCCGCGGCGTCGCGCGCGGCCGCGCACGGCAGCGACGCGGGCGCGAGACGCCGGGCTCCAACGAGGGTGATGGTCATGGCCGACGCCGCGACGCTGGTCGTGGGCGCGGGTCAGTTCGCGGCGCCGATGAAGTCGCGGATCGCGGCGATCGTCGGTGCCGGCGCCTCCTCCATCAGCCAGTGGCCGGCGTCGGGCACGACCAGTTCGGTGACGTTGACCGCGGCGTTTCGCATGACGACTGCCTCGTTGGCCCCGAAGGACTTCGCGCCGCCGATCGCCAGCACCGGCATCGGCAGCTTGTTCGCCATCAGGGCCTTGTTGTCCTCGGCGTCCTGCGCGATGGCCAGGAACTGCGCGAACGCCGAATGCATCGCGCCCGGCTTGGCGTAGAACGCCGTGTAGTGGCGGCGCGTGGCCTCGTCGACCTTGGCCGGATCGCCGGCGAACTCGTTCCAGAAGCGGTCCAGGTAGATGCGCTCGCGGCCGGCCACCAGGCGCTCGGCGTCGGGGCCGCCGAACGAGAAGTGCCACAGCGCGGGGCTGCGCACGATCTGGTCCCACGGCGGGATGCCGGGCACGGGCGCGTCCATCACGACCAGCTTGTCGGTCTTGTCCGGGTACTTGGCGGCGTAGGCGTACGCCACCATCGTGCCGATGTCGTGGCCGACGATCGCGGCGCGGTCGATGCCCAGCTTCGCCAGCACCGCGCGAACGTCGGCGGCCTGTTCCACCTTCTCGTAGCCCTTGGCGGCGTGCGAGGACAGGCCCATGCCGCGCAGGTCCGGCACCACCACGGTGTGGTCGCGGGAGAGCACGGCGGCCAGCGGCGCCCACATGTCGCCGGTGTCGCCGAAGCCGTGCAGCAGCACGACGGCCGGGCCCTGGCCGCCGACGCGCACATGGATCGTCGCGCCGTCGGTGGCGATCTCCTGCATCTTGAACGAGTGCGGGAAGGGCTTCACCCCGGCCAGTGCAGGCAGCGCGAGAACGAGCGCCGTGATGGCGCAAAACAGGGAGCGGAACATGGTGTGATCTCCGGGGGGTTGACGGAACGGAACCTGCGTCAGGTCGCGCTGCAGTCTCGGACGCGGGCCGCCGCGCGGCGTGTACTCGGGGCGGGAGCCGATGCTGGCGACGGCGGCAGGGCCGCGGCTATGCCCGCGGGAACAGGCCGCGCTCGGCCGACGGCCGCAGGGCGCCGCACGTCGTCCTACACAGGCCGCCGCGGCGCGGCGCGGCCACACTGCGAGCCACGATGAATCCCACCCGATCGCGACCGTGAAGCCCTACCTCGTCTCGCTGGCCGCCGGCATACTCGTGGGCGCCATCTATGCGCTGATGCGCGTGCGCTCGCCTGCGCCGCCGGTCGTCGCGCTGGCCGGGTTGCTGGGCATCCTGATCGGCGAGCAGGGCGTCGGCATGGCCCGCGCGATGCTCGCGCCGCCCGCCGCCGCCACGACGCCCGCAACCGAGACCACGACCCACTCCAACGGAAAAAGCCATGCCCCATGACCTCGTCCTGACCAACGGACGCTTCACCACCAACGATCCCGCGCAGCCCGCGCCGGAGATGGTGGCGATCGCGAAAGGCGTCTTCAGCGCGGTCGGCTCCGCGGAAGACGTGATGGCCGGCTGCGGCCCCGCGACGCGCCTCGTCGACCTGCGCGGCCGCCGTGCGATTCCCGGGCTCATCGACAGCCACATCCACCTGATCCGCGGCGGCCTGCACTTCAACATGGAGCTGCGCTGGGACGGCGTCGAGTCGCTGTCCGACGCGATGGCGATGCTGCGTGCGCAGGTCGAGGTGACGCCGCCGCCGCAGTGGGTGCGCGTGATCGGCGGCTTCAGCGAGCAGCAGTTCGCCGAGAAGCGCCTGCCCACGCTGGACGAACTCAACGCGGTCGCACCCGACACGCCGGTATTCATCCTGCACCTCTACGATCGCGCGCTGCTCAATCGCGCGGCGCTGCGCGTGGTGGGCTACACCCGCGACACCCCCGAGCCGCCCGGCGGCGAGATCGTGCGCGACGGTGCCGGCGAGCCCACGGGACTGCTGCTGGCCCGGCCCAACGCCAACATCCTGTACGCGACGCTCGCCAAAGCGCCCTCGCTGCCCCCTGACGAGCAGCTCAATTCGACACGCCAGTTCATGCGCGAGCTCAATCGCTTCGGTGTCACCGGCGTGATCGACGCCGGCGGCGGCTTCCAGAACTATCCTGACGACTACGCCGTCATCGAGAAGCTGCATACCGACGACCAGCTGACGCTGCGCGTCGCCTACAACCTGTTCACGCAGAAGCCTGGTGGCGAGATGGCCGACTACTCGCGTTGGTCGAAGATGGTGGAGCCAGGCCAGGGCGACGACCGCTACCGCATGAACGGCGCGGGCGAGATGCTGGTGTTCTCGGCCGCGGACTTCGAGGACTTCCGCCAGCCGCGCCCCGACCTGCCCGCGCGCATGGAGCACGACCTCGAGGAGGTGGTGCGGCTGCTGGTGAGCAAGCGCTGGCCGTGGCGTCTCCACGCGACCTACGACGAGTCGATCTCGCGCGCGCTGGACGTGTTCGAGCGCGTGAACCGCGACGTGCCGTTCGACGGCCTGCACTGGATCTTCGACCACGCCGAGACGATCAGTCCGCGCAACATCGATCGCGTGGCGGCGCTCGGCGGCGGCATTGCAGTGCAGCACCGCATGGCCTACCAGGGCGAGTACTTCATCGAGCGCTACGGTGCGCGCGCCGCGGAGGCGACGCCGCCGGTCGCGCGCATGCTGGCCGCGGGCGTGCCTGTGGGTGCGGGCACGGACGCAACGCGTGTGTCCAGCCACAACCCGTGGGTGTCGCTTGCCTGGCTCGTGACCGGTCGCACCGTCGGCGGCACGACGCTGTACCCGCAGGCGAATTGCCTGCCGCGTGACGTCGCGCTTCGCCTCTGGACGCGGGCCAACGCCTGGTTCTCCAACGAGCAGGGCCGCAAGGGCCGCATCGCGGTCGGCGAGTTGGCCGACGTCGCGGTGCTGTCGCAGGACTTCTTCGCGATCCCGGAAAGCGAGATCGTCCACACGCGCTCGCTGCTGACGCTGCTGGGCGGCCGCCCGGTCTGGGCCGAGGGCGACTTCTCGGACCTGGCACCGCCCGCGTTGCCGGTGCTGCCGGACTGGTCGCCCGTCAAGCGCTTCGGCGGCTACCAGGCGCGCCGGCTCGGGCAGCCCGGCGCGGCGCGCATGACGGCGCAGTGCGCGTGCGCCCAGGCCTGCGGTGTCCACGGCCACGACCATGCGGCCGCCCTGCGCCGCGGTGCGCCGGCGGCCGACGCCGGTGCGTTCTGGGGCGCCTTCGGTTGCGGTTGCTGGGCAGTCTGAAATGGCCTCGTCGCAAACCCCAGAGCCCATCGCACGCCTGCTCGAATCGGATGCGCTTGCACTGCTGGCGCGCATCGGCCTGACCTGCGCCTTCTGGTGGGGCGGCCTGTCCAAGCTGGCGGGCTTCGCAGGCGCACGTGCGGAGGCCGCGCATTTCTTCGGGAACGGCCCGGCGGCCACGATCGCGGTGGCGACGATTCTTGTCGAACTGGTCGGCAGCGGCCTGCTGATCGCCGGACGGCTGGCTTGGCTGGCCGCGGGCGCGCTGGCGGTCTTCACCGCGCTGGCCACCATCGTGGCGCACGACTTCTGGAACGTGACGGACCCTGCTGCACACTTCCGCGAGTTCAACACCTTTCTCGAGCACATCGGCCTGATCGGCGGGCTGGCGTTGGCGGCGATGCTCGCGTTCCGGCGTGCGGAGGCACCGCGATGAGCACGGCCTCCTCGGAGGATGCCGACAGGACGACGGCGCTTCTGCTGTCGTTCGTGGCGGGCTTCGTCGACACGTTCAGCTTCGTTGCGCTGTTCGGGCTTTTCACCGCGCACGTGACCGGCAACTTCGTGTTGATCGGGGCCGCCGTCGCGGGACACGGCCATGCGGGCGTCGTCGGCAAGCTGCTGGCTTTGCCCGTGTTCGTGCTGGCCGTCGCGGCGACGCGCTGGCTGCAGCGCCGCTGGACGGAATCGCCCGGCGCGTTCGTGCTGCTCCAGTGCGCGGGGCTCCTGGCGTTCATGGGTTGCGGGCTGGCGGCCGGACCCGTGGTCGATGCGGATGCCGCGGCGGCGATCGTCGCCGGCCAGCTGGGCGTGGCCGCCATGGCCGTGCAGAACGTGCTGTCCCGCAGCGTCTTCGTGCATCTCGGCCCCACCACGGTGATGACCGGCAACGTCACGCAAGTGACTATGGACCTCGTGGATCGTCTCGTCGCACCCGGCACCTCGGCCGGGGATGCTGCTCGCATTGGCAAGATGTGGCCACCGCTCGTTGCCTTCGCCGCTGGCGCGGTGGGCGCAGGCCTGCTCGCCGGGCGCCTGGGCTTCCCGGCGCTGGCGCTGCCAATCGCCCTGCTGCTGGCGATCTGGTGGCGGACGCGCTCGCCGTCCTAGCGGCTTGCCGTGGCGATCAGCGAGGCCCTTCCCAGCAGGGCGTCGCCCAGGCCTCGATTCAGAACGAACGCGAACAACGCGGCCGACCCCGTGCGCGGGATGCCGCCGGCCGTCGCCAGGCTGTCCGCGGCGTACGCGTAGATCGTGATCCGGTAGTGATGGGGCGCATCGCCCGGCGGCGGGCAGGGGCCGGCATAGCCGCCGTTCCAACCGACGGCGCCAGTGTCGCGGAAGTCCGTGTTGCCGCCATAGGCAGGCGCGGCCAAGTGGCTGGCGACGTTGGCGGCTCCGCGCGGCAGGCCCGTGGCGGTGCCCGGCAGATCGTAGACGGCCCAGTGCCAGAAGCCACCGTCGGGCGCGTCGAGATCGATCATCTGGATCGCGAATCGCCGTGTTCCCGCAGGCGCATGCGCCCACGTCAAGGCGGGCGAGAGGTTGCTGCCGTGGCAGCCGAAGGCGGCCAGCATGAAGCGGGCGTCGAAGCGGCTGGCCGCCAGGTCGGGGCTCGCCACGCTGAACGCGGGCGGGGCGGACTGCGCAGGTGGCGCGTAGCAGGCCACGGCGGCCGCCAGGACCGCGCTGAGCGCCGTGGCGAGCGTGATGCAGGCGGCGCTGCGTGTCCTCATCGGACGGCCAGGTTCCGGCCCGGCGATGGACGGCTTGCGTGGCATCTCGCGCTCCTTGCCGATTCGCGGCCTGTGCGGTGAGCCAACTTTCCATCGCCGACCAGGCAACGGGAAGCCACCGTCGGTGGACACACGCCTGTTCCGATGGGAAGGG
>FSXQ01004616.1_pt1 | contig 48218 bp, 43 predicted proteins | sample 1638011 | NCBI WGS metagenome assembly FSXQ01 (sample SAMEA3914789, study PRJEB12502) | metagenome | biome: forest; material: soil | place: Canada | collected 2011-07-03 | depth 0.3 m | reverse complement strand
GCCGTCCATCCACTGGCCGCCGACGCAGGTCTCGACGCAGTCGGAGATGACCTCGCGCGACACCAGGCTGTACTTCATGCCCTCGGTGCCCATGGCCATGCCGTCCGAGATGGTGGGCGTGCCGAACACCTGCGCATTGGCGCCCGCGGCCTTCAGCGCGTCGACGGCGGCGTCGGCCAGCGGCTGCAGGCCCGAGTTGCACGGCGTGATCGTGGAGTGGCCGTTGGCGACGCCGATCATCGGCTTGACGAAGTCGGCCTCCTGGTAGCCCATCGCGTAGTACATCGAGCGGTTGGGCGCGCGGGCGACGCCCTCGGTGATGTTCTTCGAACGGCGGTTGGCGGCGGACATGGGCGATCTCCTGCGACGATGGCGGGCTTTGGGCGACGGGCCAGTATCGACGTGGCCCCGGGCGCTGTCCAACGCGACTCTCGGAGGCCATCGACGCGCCGCGGGCATGCCCGCGCGGCCCCGCGCGGGCGCGCGGGACGCCCGTGCGCCCCCTCGCGCGGGCGAGCGTCGCGAGGCGGTCGCCCGAAACGGCGACAATCGCCGGCTGTTCAAGGAGTCGATGTCGATGGCGCTGATGCACCCGCAGTTCAACCCCGTGGCCCTGCAGGTGGGCCCGCTGGCGATCCACTGGTACGGCCTCACCTACATGGTCGCGTTCGGCCTGTTCGTGTGGCTGGCCGGCCGCCGCGCGGGCTACCCGTGGTTCCAGCGCGAAGGCTGGGTGCGGCGCGACGTCGAGGACCTGCTCTTCTATGGCGTGCTGGGCGTCGTGCTGGGCGGGCGATTGGGGTACGTGGTGTTCTACAAGGCCGACTACTACGTGCACCACCTCGCCGAGATCCCCGCGGTGTGGAAGGGCGGCATGTCCTTCCATGGCGGCATGCTGGGCGTGATCGTGGCGATGGCCGTGTTCGCGTGGCAGCGCCAGCGCCCGTTCCTGCAGGTGACCGACCTCATCGCGCCGTGCGTGCCGCTGGGCCTCGCGAGCGGACGCGTCGGCAACTTCATCAACGGCGAACTGTGGGGCCGCTTCGCCGACCCGTCGCTGCCGTGGGCGATGATCTTCCCCGAGTCGGGCTCGATGCAGCCGCGCCATCCGTCGCAGATCTACCAGTTCCTCGGCGAGGGCGTGCTGCTGTTCGTCATCCTGTGGATCTTCGGCAAGAAGGAGCGCGGCCGCGGCCAGGTGTCGGGCCTGTTCCTGATCGGCTACGGCGTGCTGCGCTTCACCGCCGAATTCTTCCGCGAGCCCGACGACTTCCTGGGCCTGCTGTCGCTGGGCCTGAGCATGGGGCAGTGGCTGTGCGTGCCGATGGTGATCGCGGGCATCGTCCTGTTCGCGTGGGGCGCGCGCCAGCCGCGCGGGCCGGCCGCGTCGACCGCGGGCGCCTGAGCCGTCTGCCGCATTTCGGGCCGCATCGCCGCGCGGTGCCGGCCCGAACTCCTGAGAGAATCACCCCATGCGCCAGATCTTCCTCGACACCGAAACCACCGGCCTCAGCCCCGACAGCGGCGACCGCATGGTCGAGATCGGCTGCATCGAGATGGACAACCGCCGCCTCACCGGCCGGCACCTGCACTTCTATCTCAACCCCGAGCGCAAGAACGGCGAAGGCGCGGTGGCCGTCCACGGCCTGACCGACGAATTCCTGTCCGACAAGGCGCTGTTCGCGCACGTGGCCGACGAAGTGCTGGAGTTCCTCTCCGGCGCCGAGATCATCATCCACAACGCGAGCTTCGACGTCGGCTTCCTCAACGAGGAACTGCGCCGCTGCGGCAAGAACAAGTTCGCCACCTACGTCAGCGGCATCACCGACACGCTGGCGATGGCGCGCGAGATGTTCCCGGGCAAGGCCAACTCGCTCGACGCGCTGTGCCGACGCCTCGAGGTGGACAACAGCAACCGCACGCTGCACGGCGCGCTGATCGACGCCAACCTGCTCGCCGAGGTCTACATCCGCCTCACGCGCGGCCAGGATTCGCTGGTGATGGACATGACCGACGAGTCCTCCGGAGGCGCCGGCGACGTGGGCGGCCCGATCGATCTCAGCGCCTTCGTGTTGCCGGTGCTTGCTGCCAGCGACGCCGAACTCGCCGACCACGAGCGCGTGTTGGGCGAGATCGACAAGGCGAGTGGCGGAAAGACAATCTGGCGTGCACAACAGCAAGAAGCTGTGGCATAATCCAAGGCTGTCCTGATGTGAGGACACAACCAGTTTTCGGGTGGTTAGCTCAGCGGTAGAGCATTGCCTTCACACGGCAAGGGTCACAGGTTCAATCCCTGTACCACCCACCAGACGCAACGCCCCGCAGGAGATTTCTCCGGCGGGGCGTTTTGCTTTGGGCGTATCGAACGTGCACGCTTCGCGCTTGGGCGCGGGCTCGGGATGCGTCTGCATGACGCTGGGGGCGTGGGCTTGTGCTCAAAGCGCTCGCCGTGCCGTCGCCCGACTCGCTGCGTTCAGAGGCAGCCGAATCCACACTCGCCATCACTGGAGCGAAGCCCCTACCGCCGCGCTGCCATCGATGTTCGCGCAAAATGAGAACAATTCTCATTTGCTTCGAATCCGTGTCAGCATCGTTCGTTCGCGCCATCTTCCTGGCGCTCTCCATCGCATTGGCCCTGCCCGCACCGGCTCACGCGCAGCAGGTGGCGTCCGACGTCCAGACCGCGTGGCGCCTCCTCGACTACATCGCCGTGGACTACGGCGGCGCGGTCTCGCAGGGCAAGGTCTCGTCGCCGTCCGAATACGCCGAACAGACCGAGTTCGCCGAGACGGTCACGACGAAGGTCACGGCGTTGCCCGAGGCGCCTGCCAAGACGCACTTGCTGGCGGGCGTCGCGCAACTTCGGCACGCGATCGAAGAGAAGGCCGATCCCGTGCGGGTCGCCGAAATCGCGCGCGACGTCGCGGCCGAATTGCTGGTGGCCTATCCGGTGCCTCTGGCGCCCAATACGGCCCCGTCCTTCGAGCGCGGGGCCGCGCTCTACAGCCAGACCTGCGCCGCCTGCCACGGCGCGAGCGGCGATGGCCACGGGCCGGCCGCCGCGGCCCTGGCCACGCCGCCGGTCGCGTTCGTCGACGCGGCCCGCGCGCGTGAGCGAAGCGTCTTCGCGCTGTACCAGGTCATCACGCAGGGTCTCGACGGCACGCCGATGCCCAGCTTCGCGCGCTTGCCGACGTCCGATCGTTGGGCGCTTGCGCTCTACGCCGGTCACTTCGCCTATCCGGATGCCGCGGCCAGCCAGGGCGAGGCCTTGTGGAAGTCGGATCCCTCGCTGCGCCGACTCGTTCCCGATCTCCAGGCAATGGTCGGCACGACGCCCGCCGCGCTGGAACAGAAGATCGGCCATGACCGGGCCGTTGCGCTCGTGGCCTATCTGCGCAGGCATCCCGAGGCGCTGGCGCAATCGCAGGCGCCGGGGTCGCTGGGCCTGGTTCGCGATCGCCTGGCCCGGAGCGTCGCGGCGTATCGGGCGGGCGATCGGCAGCACGCCGGCGAGCTCGCGTTGTCCGCCTACCTCGATGGATTCGAGCCCGTCGAACCGACGCTCGGTGCGCGCGATGCCGGGCTGCTGGCGCGCATCGAGGGCGACATGGGCGAGTTGCGCGGAGCGATGCAGCAAGGCGAGTCTTCGGAGTCGATCGCGCGTCGCGCCCAGGCGCTCGATGGCTTGTTCGATCGTGCCGAAGTCGCGCTGTCGTCCCAGGCTTCCAGCGGCGTGTCGACGTTCCTCGGGGCCGCCGCCATCCTCCTGCGCGAAGGGCTCGAGGCCTTGCTGATCGTGGTCGCGATGATCGCGTTCCTGCGCAAGGCGAATCGCTTCGAGGCGATGCCGTACGTCCATGGCGGCTGGATCAGTGCGTTGATCGCCGGCGCGATCACGTGGGCCATCGCGACCTGGATCGTCGGCATCTCGGGCGCGAACCGCGAGCTCGTCGAGGGCTTCGGATCGGTGTTCGCGGCCGTCGTCCTGCTGTGGGTGGGCATCTGGATGCATGGCAAGGCGCAGGCGGACCAATGGCAGCGATACATCCGCGAGAAGATGTCGAAAGCCTTGTCGGGGCGCTCCGCGTGGCTGCTGTTCGGGCTCGCGTTCGTGGTGGTGTACCGCGAGGTCTTCGAGACCATCCTGTTCTACGTCGCGCTCTGGACGCAGGGCAACGGTGCCGCGATGCTGGCCGGTGCGGGCAGCGCCTGCGTGGCGCTGGCGATCATCGCGTGGGTGCTCCTGGGCTACAGCCGCCGGTTGCCGATCGCCAGGTTCTTCGAGTACAGCTCGTGGCTGATGGCCGTCCTGACGGTCGTGCTGGCAGGCAAGGGGCTCTCAGCGCTCCAGGAGGCCGGCGTCGTGGGCATCGTGCCCTTGACCGCCGTGCCGCGCGTCGAACTGGTGGGCTTGTTTCCGACCGTCCAGACGGTGGCAGCGCAGGCCGCCGTGGGCGTTGTCCTGTTCGCGGGCTTCTGGTGGAACCACCGGCGGGGCGCGCGCGCCGCCTGAGTCGGCGCCATGGCTCTCGCGAGTCGTCCATCGTCGATCGCGGAGCGACGCATCGCTGTTCATCCGCCATCCCCTGCGAACCGTCCGCGGCGTCCGCCAAGGCGCCTTTGCGACGCAGCAGCGATCGAAGCCGCGCGTGCCGGCCGATGCCCTGACCGCGAGCCCGCTCGCGACCTCGGCGGCCAGCACGCACCACTCGAGGAACGAGAGCAGGTCGTGACACTGGTTGAGTTCATCGGCGCATTCCGGCCTCGCACAGCCGTTCGGCCTTCCAGGCCTGTGCGTTTCCGATGGACTAACGGAAGACGCAGGCGCCGGTCTGGAAGAAGGAGGCGACGCCGAAGGGCGAGCGTTGGGTCGACGCGCGGGTGACGGACGTCGACGCACCTTGACGGTGCCGAAGGCGGGGCGGGGCGAATGAGCCTCGCGATGGTCAATTCGACTCCCGGAGTGACACGTGTCACGCCCAGATGAACTGTCGACACTCCGGATGGAACTGGTTGCTGTCCGAGTGGAACCAGTTCCATGCTGGATATGGCGAGCTGGTGTTCGAGATGAACCAGCTCATCGCGCGATATGACTGGTTCCACTCGGAGTGCAGTTCACTGGACTCCGAGTCGAACTGGTTCGACTGCGAGGTCAGTCGTGTTCACTCGCGATGTAGCTGGCTTCCAAAAAAGGGAAGTCGACTTCACTCCGGATATAACTGGTTCATCGCCACATATGACTGAGCTATGGCGGGACATCATCGGCCTCGGTTGGAGAGCCGCCATCGGTCCGAAATGCCTCCACGTGCTCAGGCGTTTGCGATCGATTGCTCTGGCGTGTTCAAGCAGTTCGTGTCGGCTTATGGCGATTGTCGATGCCGAACTGCGATGCACGGGGTCGCTGGCCGCTTGCCCAGGCTCTCCTCACGCCTGCCGGAGCGGATTCCGGCAGCGAGACTCGACATGTCCAGTCGTTCGCGCAGAACGGGCGCCCCTCTCGAATTCGGCCTGGCTCTCCGGTCGCCCCCGTCCCGCGAGGCTCTTTATGCGGCCTTTTCGACAAGAGCATAGGGGTAATGTCGCGTAATCGAATTTGATCAGTTATGTCTCCAGACTAAGGTGCTGCAGCCAGACGCGCAGCGTCGAACGTAGATAAAGGGAGCACATGAAAATCACCGCCAGTCAGATGGCTTCGCTTAAGGCTGGTGCAAAGCGGAATTTCGCTCAGCGGCTTACGGCATATTATGAAACAGGATTTTCGGGGAAGCTTTCTCATTCAAGTGAATTAATTCCTCGAGGGCAGGCCCTGGAACAGGCGATTTTTGACCTGATCAATGCAGCCGAAAGGTTCGGAATATCTAAGGAACTGGGCGTAGGCCAGTTCGTCGCCATTGGATTGGGATACTCAAGAAACTTTTACGAAATCGAACGCGTCGTACGAATGCTGAAGGACCCAGCATTCAATGCTGAGCGAAATATTCAACGCGTCTTAAACGCCGTCATCGTGGCGGAAAACCGAGCCAAATAATGTTCAACAACTTTCTTGGCTTGGTGGCAAGCATGGTTGGCGGCTCGCCCGCAAACCCCTGTCTGGATGCCAATGGAGCAGTAATTGGCTCATGCCAGCATGGTTTTCATGCTTCGAAGGCATGCACGCGGGGTAATTGTCCGCATAAGGTAGATATGTCGGATGTCGATGACACCGACAGTCAAGCTGAAACGGTCGACTATGGGGACCATGTACAGTACTCCGCTAGCGAAGCCGGTAGGAACAGGTCCAATAGTGAGGACAGCTCCGGGGAACTGCTTCTTGACGAAAATCGCGATGCGGTCGACGTCGGTGCTTCGTCGTCGAGTTTCTCAACGTCAATGTCGCCACACAACGCCGAATATACCAGCTGTATCGCTGTTTTCTCGAGGGAATCGTCCGAAAATTTCGCCCGTGGATATGGAGCCAAGATTTTGGCTGACGACCACAACCGAGTAATTCCGTCAAGTCGAAGCGCAATCAGCGATGCTGAGGTGGACAAAAAGCTCTCGCTTTGTCCCACATCGATTGTGAATGGAGGCTTGGAGGACCAGGTGCAAGCTCTTTTCTTGGATAAAACGCTTCCGCATATAATCGCCGTGATCGAAGGGGCAGAAGATCCCGGTAGTTTGATCAATATTGCTGTTAACTTCGGGGTCGGTCAAATTACTTTGCCGTACGAAAAACTGCCTTTTATGCAAGGGACGAATGCGGCGCTTAGAGATGACAATAAACAGAGCATCACGCTGTACAGGCGAATTGATCTCGCGAAGGCTTATGAGGTTGGCGAGGTGACGGTGCCTCACGGCGCTGAATCAATCAAGTGCGCCGGTGTTCGTTATAGGGTGGGCAAAGAGATTTTTGAAACATTAATCGTTCATATGCCAAATAAATTTGTTGGCTCGGATGATCTGGATATCGCGACTATTAAATCATTTAAAAACTATGCAATGCTTGCCGCTCTTGGGAAACCCGCTATAACTGTGACTTCATTTATTGGGGACACCAACTTTAAAAAGCAGAGGCAAGAAAATTCAGCGCTAGGAATTGGAGGAAAAACCTCCGATGGCGGCAGTATTAATCCGCAGTGTAGTAGTTCGAGTTCGCCGACCCACTTCATGCAAGCCATCAGTCTCGGCTTCGGGAAGTCGCATGTAGTTTTGAAGCCATCACAGCTAAACAACGTATTACTACCTGCAGGCAAGAAGAAGATCGCGATTGATCATCCGAGTTTTATGCACCGCACCGGGCATCGGGGCCGGATCGAGGACCGCGAGCCGTCAAAACTGACGGCTTGGTATGGCTTTTGAGCATTGGAGCCGGCCGATCTTTCCTGGTGTGACGGAGCCAAGCTCGGTCAATGGCGGCCTTGCCCACCGCATTGGCCGCCCGGCTCTTGTCACGAAACCGCTCCCGCTTCTGGTCTTCGTTGACATGCGCGAACAAAGACGCGGGCAGCTCCGCGGGAATAAAAACCAGGCGCCTCAGGCGCACGCAGACACGGCTAATGGTCGTTGAATCTGTCCATGGTCCGACCGCACCGAGAGCATCGGTCGAACATCGTCAGCCGCGCGTCGGAGGATCACGATGCAATGTCCGGCAATAAATTGCTGGCCGTTCACGTCGATCTCCGTTCTGCTCCAGCCAGGCCGCCTGTCGCGAGCGACTGTTCAGGGGCGACTTGCGTCCTCGGGATCGGTGGCCAGAAGACCCCCGGGCGCCGACGGCCGGGCCACCATCGGAGTCCTCAGCGGCTCATGTAGAAGCCCATCGGAATCAGCTCGACGGCCCATCCGCCTTCTTCGCCAAGGGTGGCGGCCGGGTGCATCGATGCGATGCGCAGTGCCTCGTCTTCACTGTCCGCCTCGATGATGAACAGCCCGCCAACCACTTCCTTCGACTCGGTGTAAGGCCCGTCCGAGACATGCGTCTTGCCATTGCGCGGACGAAGCGTTCTCCAGTTCTCCAGATCGCCAAGCGACGCGGAAACCAGCACCTTGCCCGTGGCGCGCATCTTCTCGTCCAATGGCGGGCCCTGGCTGACCAATGCCTTGACGTCGTCCGGCACCATTGCGGCGAATTTGTCAGGGGTGAAGTACGCGAGGCCGAGGTATTTCACGAGCGATCCTTTTGGGTGGTCATGCACTGACGACGAAGATGAATGCCGGAAATCGACAAACCCTCGAAGAAATTCGCACGTCTCGACCGGTCCGGCCCTGGTTGACGGGTTTTCAGGTCGCCGCAGACCTGCCGCTCGCCAATGTCCGGAAGTGGCCGGCAACAGTCCGTGTCCGCAAAACCTCCATCAACCCTTCAGGCTGGCAAGCCTCGCCTCGACCTCGCGCTTGCCGATGCCTCGCAAGGCCGCTATCGCAGCCAATGCGCCTGGCCTCGGCTTCGACTTTCCCGTTTCCCAAGCATAGATCGACTGCCCAGTCGCACCCACCAACAGGCCGAAGTCCGCGGCGGAAAGGCCCAGCCGTTGACGGTTGTTTGCCAGACCCTTTGCACGGAAACGAAGCTCCGTCGAACCTTCTTCGACAGGTGCGTCATGCGCTGGTTGGCTTGTGCGCCTGGAGGTCGCAGCCTGGCCTTTGGCAAGCCGCTTGACCATGGCCTCCAACTCGTTGACGCGTCGCTTCAGACCCATGATCTCTGCGCGGTGCGTGGCAACAATCTTCCTGAGACCGTCACCGCCATCACGAACTTCCTTGCGGGCGAGACGGGTGATTTCGGATTTGAGTACGTTTGCGATATTGGGCATGTGCTTTCGGCCCTCCAGTGGCCGCTTCAAACGCGCTGGCCGCAGCTATCAGACTTTCATCTGCGCCGCGATCTCTAGGGCGTCTTCGACTTTGATCCCTAGGTAGCGGACTGTACCCTCCAACATTGTGTTACCCAGCAACAGTCGCACGGCTCGCAGGTTTCGTGTCTTCCGATATTTCAGCGATGCTTTGGTTCTTCTCATCGAGTGCGTCCCATCGGCGCACGAATCTGGGCATGCCTGGTTCAAGGTGTGGCCGCCTGCTTTGGAGCGTCAGAATCGCTGGGCTAAGCGTCGAGATTCGGCCAGAGGCAGCCGGTCGCGACCGACTGGCATGGGATAGGCTACCGAAAGTCCGGCAGCCGGACAGGTCGCCGGCTGCGCCCGCGCATGTCGGAGAGAAATTGACGGTCGCGGGCGGTGGCTGTCGGGTGAGGGGCTATCAGCCGGCATTTCAGCCGAAGATGCATACGGAGGATCCGTGACGGCAGTCAACAAGAATCGTTTTGCCTGGGCTGGCATCATGGTCGCCGGCCTCTGCTTCGGGCTGAGTGCCATGTACCTGTCAGCTTGGTTTGTCGTACCGTTTTTTGCGAACGTGTTTGGCGCCCATCTCATCCTTCGCAGAATCGTGTGTCCGAATTGCCGAGCGTCTCTGAAGTTTGAAGGTAAGAGACTTGTCGACCGACTTGGCGTGCCGTCAGCCTGGAGGCGGAAGAACTGTGCAGCGTGTGGCTGGGATCTGGCGAAAGAGCCATGAGTGTCGCTTGCGAGCGACCTGTTGCTGCCGGCCATGAACAGTCGCTCGCGACAGGCGGCTTACAGGGGGTCTGCCTGGCGCAGAACGGAGATCGATGTGTGAACGACGAGCAGACTTTTGCCGGACATCGCATCGTGATCGTCCGACGCGCGGCTGACCTGTTCTTCCAATTGGACGGTGGTGCGCTGGTGCCGAATGGGCTGGAAGCATCCGTCTCGGGGGCCAAGGCAGAATCACTGAAGGCAGTTGCGCAGTCCGCATGCAAGGTGCTGATTCAGCGCCAGGTCCGAAGCAGCCCCATGCCGTCGAGTCGGTAGTCGGCTGGCAGTTGCCGATTGACTGTGACTGTTCGCGAGGGAGGTTTCTCACTCATGCAGGCTGACTCGACAGACGACTATCCGTTCGCGGCCGAGTTTCAGGAAGCGATGGGCAAGGTGCAAGCCGAGTTGCAGCTGGCACCTGGCGACCTCTACGAGGATTGCTTTTTCCACCCGGTGGTCTGTGTCGAGGTGGACTACGATCACGACTCGATCAGCGGCGTCTCGCTGATCGATGGTTCCTACCCCAGGAACTGCAGCATGCGCTTCTGTGGCGTTCGCAAACTCTCCGTTGCCGAGGCTTGGGAGATTCGGCAGCACGGCGCTTTGGACAAGGCCGATCGCGATCGGATTCGGGCGGACAGGCGATGGTGACAGGAATGAGCGCCGGCCGAATGCGGCCACAAGCAGACGGCCGCGATGGTCAGCTTTCCGGGAGGTCGATCAGGCGACTACAGCCCGTCAGGGTCGACCGAGGTGCACTACTTGAGGGAAGATGTCGATGACTGAACCGGCTTGGACTAGCAGTGGGAAGACAATTGCTGCCCCGATCAAAGAGCTGCACACCTTCGAAGATCAGTCGCTAGAGGTGCGGATCTCAATCGATGGTGGTGACACTTCGCACCCAATTTCACTGGTCAGAAAGAGCGTGCACGAGGGGAAGTCGGATGCGATTCTTCGCAACTGTCAGGACGTTCCCACCCCAATTCGACATGGTGAGTAGGCAGCCGGAATCGGCCACAAGAAGACGTTCGGAAATGACCGGTCCGGGGTAAGGTAGCGCCATGCAAAGCGTATTCGTCCTCCAACATTTGCACGTGCTCGCCGAAGGCGAGGAGGACTGCAAGTTCATTGGCGTCTACACCTCACTAGAGAATGCTCGTCGTGCGATGGAACGGCTAAGCTCGGCGCCTGGCTTTCGTGATTTCCCCGAGTTGGTCGCGGATCCGGGTGCGGGCTCGGGCCAAGGCAGCGGCTTCTACCTGAACGAGCATCGCCTAGACGCGGACGGCTGGTCTTCGGGCTTCGAAACGGTGTGAGCAATCAACCTCCAGGGGTCGGTGACCGGCCAGTGCAGACGGTCACGGCAGATAGCTTTCGGGCATCGTTAACTGAACAGTGCTGCCGATACGGCATCAATCGCCTGGGCCGCATCGAACCACGATTCAAGAAAATGACGGGTAGGCGATATGGGTGTCCCTCCCTGTACGCACCGATCGGCTTAGGCCGCCCGATCTCAGAAAAGCCAACAGATGTCTTACACCCTCCACAGCCTGATTGTGATTGTCAGCCCGGCGGAATCGCGTGAACTCATGACAGAGGACGGTGATGCAAACACTGCATTTGAACTCAGCGAGTCACCGCTCTACACCGCAGACGAAGACGCTGCGCTTTACTATGCGTTGCATGCGCTTGCTCGAGCGCGTGCGCCAACACAACTTGGACTGTTCACCCGATTCTGGGCGCCGTCCGCCGAGTCGTTCCAGATCCAGGGGGGTCGGCACAAGGAGCGGCTCGCGGGCAAGGCCATGAAAATCGCAATCTCGGCGGTCGAAGCCTTGCTCCGAGACTTTGAGTCCAGCCCAGCTGAAATTGCAGCCATCGTGGCGGCAATTCTGCCTTATGGCGAGTCTGCCGAGGATCTGCAAGGGGCGCTGCGAGAGGCCGTCTCCTTGCCATGGCCACGCTCTCTTGAAGAGTCGACGGACGCGGTCAAATCGAATTTCAACAAGGGCGGCTTCCCGATGGGTGCACTGGTTGCGTGGTTGCGGGCGTTCCAGATGCGTCTCGTATACGCGCTAGGGTCAAGAAAAACCGTGGTTCAAATTGTCTGGAGCTAGAAAGCGCAACAGCGAGAAGACGCAAGGGACGGCCGCTTTCTGCCTGCCGCGACCGGCCGGTATCGGGTAGGCTCCGCCGGTGCGGAAGCCAGCCCGCCAGTGCTCGCATGACCGCTTCGGGGCGTCGAGATCGCGTCGCCGAAAGACAGCAACAGGTCAGAAGCAGAAGTCGACCCGGTGACCTTTCGAATGTCCGTTTTCGGGCGGCCAGTTCGTCAGGTGCAATGTCGGCTCAGGGTCGAGCGCGTGAGTTCGCGGCCCAGAATAGCGGTCGTTCGCGCGCCGGCCGACCCGAAGCCCGGTGGCACAGCTCCTGAGCGTCAGCAGTCCGACCTGGACCGGCCGTTGACGCGGCCATTCGAGCGCGGGGCGCCGGCTCGAGTCGGTTCAGAAATCGAAGAGCACTGGCCAACCCTCGAGGTCGCATCGCCAGGGACAGCAAAGCAGCGGAAGCTGACGCGCGCCAAGTCAGCCCCGCGGTCCGCTTGCACGCGTATAGCCGTCGGTCGGCTCGCGGCAGTGCTGGAGCCCCAGCGATCACCCGCTTGTCGTCATCTCGGTCGCCCCCGCTCGACCAGCCCGTGAATGTGCTCGATGCTGCCACGCACCCAGGGGCTGCGCGAACCGCAGAAGCAGAGCTCGATGCCGGGTGCGCCATCACCGCATTCAGCGCGATCTCCCGCGAGACGGCTTCCGCACCTCACCGGCGCGAATTCCCCGCGTGGAAATTCCCGCCCGCGGCGCTGTGTTTCAACCGCGCCGAAGACGCGCGTCTGGGCAGCCCGTGGAGGGACGAGATGATTTTCGCTCGCGAGCGTCGAGGTGCTGCGTCGGCGCCAGTCCTCGGTGCCCAAAGCGCGAAAGCTTCCAATGAGGTTGAAGGCAACGAGTCCCGTATCGCTCGACGATCCTCGTTGGTTTCAAGGCGTGCCGAACCTGGCCGTTCAAATGCTCGCGGCGGCGCTGCTTGTCGCGACGATGAATGCGGCGCACGCCCTCGAGCCATCGCGTTCCGTGCTCATCGTGTCGACCGTCGGGACGCTGCACCCTCTGCGCCAGGCAAGCAAGATGGCAGCGCGAGACTTCCATCGGCCCCGTCAGATCAGCGCGGCGCCACGGCCTCCTGGACGAACGCCGCATACGTGCGCAGCGGCCTGCCCAGGATCGCCTCCAGGCGTTCCGCGGTGCCGGCCTCGCCGTTCATGCCGATCTGCTGGATGCCGGCCATCATCAGGCGCATGTCGTAGGCCAGCCAGGCCGGGCTGAACGAGGCCATCTGCTGCTCGAAGGCCGCCAGGTCGTTGCCGCCGACGGCGATCTCGCGGCCGAGCGCGGCGCTCCACGCGTGGGCTGCCGTCGTGGCGGTCAGCGTCTGCGGGCCGACGAGGTCCAGCGTCAGTCCAGGCGGCGGCTCGGCCGCGCGATCGCGTCGCAGGAGTTCGGCGACGGCCACATCGGCGATGTCGCGCGCGTCGACCATCTGCACGCCGGCCTCGCCGATCGGCATCGGATAGACGCCGTGGCCCTGGATCACGGCCTGCACGCTCAGCTCGTTCTGCATGAAGTACGCGGGCCGCAGGACGGTGGCGGGCAGGGCGAGGTGCTCGATCATGCGTTCGACGGTGTGCTTGCCGGTGAAGTGCGGCACGTTCACGTAGCGGTCGGCGTGGATCACCGACAGGTACACGATGCGCTCGACGCCGGCCTCGCGCGCGAGGTTCAGCGCGACGAGCGCCTGCGTGACCTCGTCCGCGACGACGGCGTTCAGCAGGAACAGCGTGCGCGTCGACGAGAGTGCCTGGCGCAGCGATGCGACGTCGGTGAGGTCGCCGACGACCTCGGTGACGCCGGCCGCGAAGGCCTTCTTGCCGGGGTGGCGAACGAGGGCGCGGACGTTCGCGCCGGCCGCGGCCAGTCCGTCGACGACGAGGGAACCGACGGTGCCGCTGGCACCGATGACGAGGATGCTCATGATGATCTCCGAGAAGTGTTGAAGGGGTTCAGCGCGCGAAGTCGGCGACGACCTTGCCGCCGCTCGCGCCGAGGCGGCTGCGTTCGATGGCGGCGGGGATGCCCGCGAAGCCGACGACCTCGCCGACGCGCGACGCCAGCGCGCCGCTGGCGACCTCGGCGGCCAGCGTCTGCAGCGTCGCGGCGTCGGGCTGCATGACGAACCACAGGCCTCGCCGGCCCGCGGGCGTGCGCGCGAGGATCTCGGGCGACGCGGTGCCGACGATCGCGCCTGACTGGTTCAGCACCGACCACGAACGGTCGAGCACGTCGCCGCCGACGGTGGCCAGCACGAGGTCGATGTCGTCGACCAGCTCCTCGAAGCGCTGCGCGCGGTAGTCGATGACCTGGTCGGCGCCGAGGCTGCGCACGCGCTCCAGGTCGCGCGCCGCGGCGGTGCCGATGACGAAGGCGCCGGCCCGGCGCGCGAACTGCACCGCGAAGGCGCCGAGTCCGCCCGCCGCGCCGTGCACCAGCACTCGCGAGCCGGGGCGCAGCGGGCCGGCGAGGTGCAGACTCTGCCAGGCTGCCAGTGCCGCGACCGGGATGGCGGCGGCGTCGACGTCGCCGAGCGCGTCGGGCGTGCGGACCAGGCGGGTCTCGTCGACCGCGACGAGTTCGGCATACGCGCCGAGGCCACCCAGCGGGCCCATGACGCGGTCGCCGACCTGGAAGCGCGTCGCGCCGGGGCCCATGGCCTCGACGACGCCCGCGAGTTCGATGCCCAGCACCGCAGGCAGTTGCAGCGGGAAGGCATCGCGGACGAAGCCCTCGCGGATCTTCCAGTCGAGCGGGTTGATGCCGGCGGCGCGCACGCGCACGAGCACCTGGCCGGGGCCAGCCTGCGGAGCGGCGACGTCGACGACCTGGAGCGCGGACTCGCCGCCGTAGTCGCGAAGGAGGATGGATCGCATGGTGTTTCACCTTTCGTGTTGGGATGAACGAACGATAGGGTGTTGCACTGGATGTGCGAAGACTCGAAAATGGAGACGAACCGTTTCACAAATGGAACACTCATGGACTTGAACGCGCTCGCCGACTTCGCGCTGGTGGCCACCAACGGAGGCCTCGGCAAGGCCAGTCGCGCGAGCGGGCGCTCCAAGGCGACGCTGTCCCGGCGCATCGCCGAGCTGGAGGAGCAACTGGGCGTGCGGCTCGTCGAGCGCAGCGCGCGCGGGCTGAAGCTCACCGAGGCCGGCGAGGCCTTGATGGCGCGCACCGAGGGCGCGCTGCACGAGGTGGCCGACGCGCTCACGGCCGCGCGCGACGGACCATCGTCGCCGCGCGGCTGCCTCCGGGTCGCGGCGCCGGTGCTGTTCGCGCAGCTGTCGATGGGGCGGATCTGCGCCGACTTCTGCGCCGTGTACCCCGACATCACCTTCGACGTGGTGGCCGAGGATCGGCTGGTGGATCTCGTCGAGGAGCAGTTCGACGTCGCCATCCGTCCGAACCCGCGGCCCGACACGGCGCTGGTCGGACGCCGCTTCGCCAAGGATCGTCTCGTGGTGGTGGCCGCGCCGTCCCTCGCGATGCCGGCGCCCTCCGCCCACCCGGTGCCCGTGCCGGGCATCGTGATGACGAACTTCCGGCCCGGGCCGTGGACGCTGGACGGCGGCCGGCTCGTGCTCGACCCCGCGACCAAGCTGCGCCTGTCGTCGTTCCTCACGATCCGCGACGCTGCGGTGGCGGGCGCCGGCGTCGCCATGCTGCCGCAGTCGATCGCGGGGAGCCAGCTCGCGCGCGGCGAGCTGGTGCAGTGGGGCGCGATCGACAACGGAGACGTTGCCATGTGGGTGCTGCACACCTCGCGCCGCCTGCCCGCGCCCAAGGTGCGCGCGTTCGTGGACTTCATGGGCGCGCGCTATCCGGAGGAGCTGCTCGCGATGCAGGGCTGACGGCGGCGAGCTTCCCGCGCACGCTCACTCGCGCGCGAGCGCCACCACCGGATCGAGCCGCGCCGCGTTGCGCGCGGGCACGAAGCCGAAGACCACGCCGATCGTCGACGAGACCCCGAAGGCGCCGACGATGGCGGTGCCCGAGAAGATCATGCGGATGCCGACGTCCAGCCCGTTGAAGAGGCTGCCGGCCGCCAGCGCGAGGCCCACGCCGAGCGCGCCGCCGACCAGGCAGACCAGCACCGCCTCGACCAGGAACTGCCGCAGGATGTCCGCCTGGCGCGCGCCCACGGCCATGCGCACCCCGATCTCGCGCGTGCGTTCGGTGACGGACACCAGCATGATGTTCATCACCCCGATGCCGCCCACCACCAGCGCGATGAGCGCGATGCAGGAGATGAGCAGCGTGATCGTGGACGTGGTGGAGTCGACCTGCTTGCGGATGGCGTCGGAGCGGAGCGCGAAGAAGTCCTTCCGGCCATGGCGCTGCGCCACCAGCCGCACGATGCCGGCCTCGGCGGCCTCCATCGAGGCGCTGTCGCTGACCCGCACGTTGATCTCGCGCAGCGGCTGCTGGCCGATCAGCCGCGTGGTGGCGGACGTGTAAGGCATCCACACCTGCAGGCCGAACGACTGCTGGAAGAGGCCGTGTTCCTTCGACGTGGCGCCGACCACCTGCACCGGCACGTTGCCGAGCAGGATCACCTGGCCCAGCGGGGTGGCCGCGTCCTTGAACAAGGCCTTGCGCACGTTGTCGTCGATGACGGCGACGGGGGATTGCGCGTCCACCGCGTCGCGACCGAAGGGCCCGCCCGCGGCGAACGCGGTGCCGTGCACGCGGAAGTAGGCGTCGCCGACGCCGTTGACGGTGGCGCTGACGGCGACGTTGCCGCGGCGCAGGATCACGTCCGTGGCGTAGCCGGGCGTGACGGCGTCGACGTAGGGCAGCCGCTCCAGCGCCTGCACGTCGCCGATGGTCATGCTGAGCACCTTCGCGGACTCGGGATCGCCTTGGCTTTCGCCGGGGTACAGCCCGATGGTGTTGGTGCCCAGGGTGCCGAGCTCGCCCTGCAGTCGCTCCTGCGAGCCGGCGCCGAGCGCGACGATGATCACCACCGACGAGATGCCGATGACGATGCCCAGCATCGTCAACAGCGTGCGCAGTCGGTGCGCGGCCATCGCGCGCGCCGCCATGCGCGTGGCTTCGACGAGGCGGCCAAGCAGGTCGACGAGCGGGTGCGGACGCGGGCGCGGCCAGGCGGGGCGCCCGGGCGTCGCGGGTGGCGGGGCGTCGGTGGTCCGTTCGTCGCGCACGATGCGGCCGTCGGACAGCTCGATCACGCGGTCGGCGTGCGCGGCCACCTGCGGGTCGTGCGTGACGAGGATGACCGTGTGGCCCTGGGCGTGCAGCGTCTTCAGGATGGCCATCACCTCCTGTCCGCTGCGGCGGTCGAGCGCGCCGGTGGGTTCGTCCGCCAGGAGGACGTCGCCGCCGTTCATGAGGGCGCGCGCGATGCTGACGCGCTGCTGCTGCCCGCCGGACAGCTGGCCGGGTGTGTGCGCCGCGCGCGACGCGAGGCCGAGGCGGCCCAGCAGCGCGCGCGCGCGTTCGTGACGCGCGGGCGCGGGGACGCCCGCGTAGACCGCCGGCATCTCGACATTGTCGATCGCGGACACCCCGCCGAGCAGCTGATAGCGCTGGAACACGAACCCGAAGTGCTCGCGCCGCAGTCGCGCCAGGTCGTCCTGGCCCATGACGCTGACCTCCTGGCCGGCGAGCGCGTAGCGTCCTCGCGTCGGCCGGTCGAGGCAGCCGAGGATGTTCATCAGCGTGGACTTGCCCGACCCCGACTGGCCGACGATCGCGACCATCTCGCCCGCCGCGATGCGCAGGTCGATGTCGCGCAGCGCGGCGATGCTGCCCTCGCCGGACGGATAGTCGCGCCCGACGCCGTGGAGTTCGATCGTCGCGGTCATGGCTGCGGCGTGCCGTCCGGCCCGGACGGCGAGGCGGGTGCGGCCATGCTGGTGACGACGCGTTCGCCCAGGCGGAGCCCGTCCAGCACCTGGGCCTGCGTGCGGTTGTTCAGCCCGATGCGCACCTGGCGCTCCTGCACGGCGGCGCCGGGCGCGCTGGCCGGCGTGTCGACCACCACGCGCACCGTGTAGCGCCCGTCCTGGCCGATGGCGCCGAGCGCGGCGCTCGGGATCAGCAGGGCGTCGTCCACCTTGCGGGTGAGGATGGTGGCCTGCGCCGTCATCGCGATCCGCAGGTCGCCCTGGGGGTTCGGCACGTCGAAGATGCCGTTGTAGTAGACCGGGCTCGCGCCGCCGCCGGCCATGCCCGCGGCCGCGGCCGACGTGTCGCCCGCGATCGTGGTGGGGCCGGGCTCGATGGCGCGCAGGGTCGCCTGGTAGCGCGTCTCGGGGTCGCCCAGCAGCGTGAAGCGCACGGGCATGCCCACCTTCACCTTCGGGACGTCGGCCTCCGAGATCTGCGCGCGGACCGTCATGGTGTCGAGGCGCGCGAGCTTGATGAGGGTGGGCGACATCTGCACCGAGTTCACCGTCTGCCCTTGCTCGGTGACGATGGCGACGACCGTGCCGTCCATCGGCGCCACGACGCGCGCGTAGCCCACGTTGAGCCTTGCCGCGTCCTGCGCGAGCCGGGCCTGCGCGATCGCGGCCTCGGCGACGATCACGTTGGCGCGCGCGGTGGCGGCGTTCGCCTCGGCGGTCTCGCGGTCGGCGTGCGATGCGACGTCGATGGCGGCGAGTTCGCGCGCCCGCTCCAGCGCGAGGCCGGCCTGCGTGGCCGCGGCCTGGCGCGAGGCCAGGTCGGCTTGTGCGCTGCGCAGCGCGGCGGTCGCCCGCAGCAGGTCGTTGTCCTGCTGCTTGGCGTCGATCTCCGCGATCGCGTCGCCCTTCTTCACCACGTCGCCCAACGCCACGTGAAGCCGCTGCACCTCGCCGGTGGCCTGCGTGCCCACGCTCACCAGCCGCGCGGCCTCGATGGTGCCGGTGGCCAGCACGCCCACCTCCAACGTGCCGCGGACGACCGGGCTGGACGTGAATGCCGCCGCCGTGCGATGCCTGCCGCAGCCGCGCGCGGCGAGGGCGATCGCCGCCAGCAGCACGAGCGCGACCAGCACGCGTCCGCGCGCGAGCCTTCGAAGAGCGTTCAATTCGATTCCTTCCAACCGCCGCCGAGCGCCTTGTAGAGCGCGATGCGGTTCTGTTGTTCGATGAGGTTGAGGGCGATGCCCGACTGCAACGTGGCGTGCAGCGAACGCCGGGCGTCCAGCACCGGCAGCCAGCCGAGGCCGCCGTGTCGGTACGACGCGTCCGCGTCACGCCAGGCGGCCTCGGCGTCGCGTCGCTGCGCTTCCTGGGCCTGAAGACGCTCGGCCAGGCTGTCGCGCACGGCCAGCACGTCGGCGACCTCCGCGAATGACGCCTGAAGCACCTTCTCGTACGACGCGAGCGCGATGTCGCGTTGGGATCTCGCCGAGTCGACGCCGGCGGCCAGGGCGCCGCCGTCGAGGATCGGCAGCGAGATCCCCGGCCCGAGGCTCCACGTGCCCGCGCCGCTCCTGAAGAGTCGAGCGAGGCCTGGGCTTTCGCGGCCGGCGTTGGCCGTGAGGGTGATGGATGGGAAGTACGCGGCGCGCGCCACGCCGATTTCGAGTTGCGCGGCCTGCAGCTGATGTTCGGCCGCGAGCACGTCCGGGCGCTGCTGGAGCACGCGCGCAGGCACGCCGGGCGGTGCGTCGAAGAGCGCCGCCGCGTCGCCCGGGATCGTGGCCAGCGGCAGCCAGGGCTCGGGCACGTCGGCGCCGACCAGCAGCACCAGGGCGTCGCGATCCTGCTGGACGAGGGTGCGGCCCGCGGCGACCGCGCCCCGCGTCGCTTCCCACGCGGCCTGCGCCTGCAAGACGGGCAGCGCCGGGATCGCCCCGAGCGCATGCATGCGTTGGTTCAGTTCCAGGCTGCGGGCGTCCAGCGCGAGCGTCTCGACGTTCAGGCGCTGGCTCTCGCCGTCTGCCCCCAGCGTGAGCCAGGCGTCGGCGACGGCGGCGACCAGCGCGACGCGGGCCGCCCGGGCGCCCTCGGACGTGGCCAGGTATTGATGCAACGCGGCGTCGCTCGCGTTCTTCACGCGTCCGAACAGGTCGATCTCGTAGGCGGCCAGGCCGAGGCCGACGGTGGCGGTGTTGCTCGTCACGCCGGACGTCGACGAGCGGACGACGCTCGCGTCCGCCGCGATCGCGGGCAGGCGCGCGGCGTCCTGGACCCGGTACTGCGCGCGGGCGTCCTGCACGCGCAGCAGGGCGGCTCTCAGGTCGCGGCTGTTCTCGATGGCCAAGCCGACCACCTTGCGCAGGCGGGCGTCCTGGATGACGTCGGTCCAGCCGATGTCGGGCGCGTCGATTGCGGCGCCGGCGAGTGCCGCGGATCGCGCGGGCCACGCATCGGGAATCGGCGCCGACGGCCGCTGGTAGGGCGGCGCGAGATCGACACAGGCGCACAGCGCGGTCGCGGAGAGAAGCAGGGCGCACGCGAGCGGCGGCCGGCGGGATGGGCGCATGGATGATGGGGGTTGAGTCGACTGCGATCCGAGAATCCGCAGCCGACGAAGGCCGCGGAGCGGGCGATCCGGCGCGTTGGCACGCGCCGGTGCCGGCAACGGGCGAGCGAAGGCCTGGCGGCCCCCGCTCGCTGCTACTGGGCGTCCTTGCCCGGGTCCTGGCACGCCTGGCAGAAGCAGAGTTTCATGGTGCCCACGTTCACGCAGAAGCACTGCGTGCAGGTGGCCGCGTAGGCGGAGCCTGCCGCGACCAGCAGGACGGCCAGCGCCGCGGTCTTCTTCGTCAAGAAACGGTTCATGGAGATCTCCTCGCGCCCGTGGATGGGCGCTGTGTTGCGTGATGTCGGCCGCTTGGCGCGATCACATGTGGTTCATCACCGCCAGCAAGATGTCGGTGACCGTCTGCACGGTCGCCTTCACGATGGCGCTGGGGCTGCGGGACACCTCGACGCACATGGCCGCGTCGATGGTCACGTCGAGGTCCCCGATTTCAAGTTCTTCCTGCATGTCGATTTCCTTCCGTTGATGAAATCCCGGTGTGGGATGGGATGGACGGCGAGCCGTCGCTGTTTCCAGGCGCGCGCCGTCCCGTCTCGCAGGACCGCGACCGCGTGGATCCGCCGATCGCCGCGGCGAGCCGCTGCGTTTCCGGTGGTCGATGCGCTCCTCGTGCGAGAGCGCGGTGGTCCGTCAGGACACGTGCGTGCGACGTTCAGTGCTGGGCGAGCAACCCTAGGCGACGCGCGCGCCGGACGGCCAGCAGGAACGCGAAGAAGCCGGCGCCGAACCAGGCCGCGCCGTTGAGCGCGAGCAGCACGCACTTGCCCAGGCCCACGGGCGTGCCGGCCAGCATCAGGCTGCGGAGCGCCTCGACGGCCGGCACCAGCGGCAGCAGCGCGAGCAGCGGCCGGAAGGCGGGCAGGTCGATGTTGGCGATCATCACGAAGGCCACCAGCAACTGCCCGGCGATCACCGCGAGCTGGACGCGCTTGGCGAGGATGGCCAGCGCACCGAGCGCGAAGCCGATGCCGGACGCCGCGAGGTCGAGGGCCAGGACGGGCACCACCGCCTCGGGCGAGAGGTGGAACGCGCTGTGCGTCGCGAAGGCCAGCGCCGCGGCGACCAGCAGCAACGTGGGGACGCCCGAGATCAGCGCGGCGACGTTGCGGGCCGCGAAGATCGCGCCCGGACCCGGATAGCCCAGGAACAGCGGCTCGAGCGTGCCCGTCTTGGCCTCCTCCTCGATGTCGTGCGCCACGTGCGACACGCCGCTGGTGCACAGGATCCAGCAGATGAAGCCGAGCAGCAGGCCTTCGGTGCCGTTGCCGATCGCGAACGGCTTCAGGGCCGCGGCCCGCGTGCCGAACAGCAGGCCGTAGAACAAGGCGACGAGGAACGCGATCGACAGCGCGGCCTCGGCGCGGTAGCGCAGCGTGAGGATCCAGGAACGCCGCAGCTCCAGGCCCACCAGCCGGGCGAGGGTGGTCGCGAAGTCAGGCATGTTGCACCTCGCTTGCCATTGCCGGCGAAGGGTCGAAGACCGCGTGCTGGAACACGTCGCCCAGCGTGGCCGACCCGCGCGTGACCGAGACGAGCGAGCAGCCGCGCAGCCGCCCGAGCACGCGGGTGAGCACGTCGCCGCTGTCGTCCACCGTGATGCGCCGGCCCGCGATGCGCAGCGTGGGGAACTCGGCCAGCAGGTCGGCGCGCTGCCTCGCGTTGAGGGACGTGACCAGCTGCACGTCGAAGAGCGACTGCCGATCCGTCAGCAGCGACGCCGTGGGCGCCGACACGACGACCCGCCCGCGCTTCAGGATCGCCACGTCCGAGGCGATCTCCTGCATCAGGTCGATCTGGTGGCTCGTGATGACGACCGCCACGCCCTCGGCCGCGACGTCGCGGATGATCTGCAGGATGCGCGCGGACGACTCGTGATCCAGCCCGAGCGTGGGTTCGTCGAGCAGCAGCACCGCGGGGTCGTGGATCAGGCTGCACAGCACCGAGAGGCGCTGCTGCATCCCGCGCGACAGCGTCTGCACGGGCTCGGCGCGCTTGTCGAACAGTCCGAAGCGGGCGAGCAGCTCGAGGGCGCGCTCCTTCGCGTGCCGCCGACCCATGCCCTGCAGGCCGCCGAAGTAGGCCAGGTTCTCCATCGGCGTCAGTCGCCAGTAGAGGTTGCGGCTGCCTTCCAGCAGGCAGCCGGTGGCGCGGCGCGAGGGCGAGACGACGTCGACGCCGAAGCGGATGTCGCCCGAATCGGGCAGCAGCAGGCCGGCGCACAGCCGCATGAGCGTGCTCTTGCCGGCGCCGTTCTCGCCCAGCAGCGCGAGCACCGCGCCCTGCTTGACGGCGAGAGACACGCCCTGCAGCGCCTCCACCGACGCCGCGCGTGTGAGGAAGCGCTTCGACACGTCTCGCACACGAAGCGCGATCATGGCGTGGTCTCCGGTTGCGCGTCCGAGCGCTGCCGGCAGAGGTGCCGTACGAGCTCGCTCGCGTCGGCCGCGCCGAGGCGCCACGCGCGCTCGGCTTCGCCCGGCGTCAACGCGACGATGGTCTCGAGCGCGGCCAGGCGCGTGCGCGCGCACGGGTGCCGCTGCGCGAGCGACCACAGGATGTCGGTGGAGTTGTCGTCGCCGACGAAGCGCATCAACGCGATCTGCGAGACGCGCTTCGACGAGTTGGACTCGACGTACGACGTGATGCACGACCGCTCGATGTCGAAGTAGTACTGGTCGCGCAGCGATTCGCGATGCACGTCCACGACCATCAGGTTCAGCGACATGCTGAACTCGCTGGGCGGCATCTGCGTGTGGATGTCGCAGCCGGGGCGGTACAGCATCACCTTGCCGACGGGGAGAGTGGTTTCCTCCAGGAAGCGGATGTCCACCTTCTCGCCCGGATAGCCGATCACCTTGGACTGGTCGTACTCGTAGAGCCGCGTGCCGTAGCCCGGGCCGAAGTAGCCGACGGTCATGAACGTGAAGTTGTGGTCGTGGGTGTCGAAGTACGAGTAGACGTTGGACTGCACCTTGCGCCGGCGCTCGTCGGTGGCGATGGTCGGCCAGATGTTCATGCGCACGGACACCGGCCCTTCGTTGCCGAGGATGCCCGATTGCACCGAGTAGAACGGCAGGGTGTTGAGGGGCCAGGACTTCAGCTGCGTGTTGAGGTGCTCCACGACGAACGTGCGGTTGTTGGCGAGCCGCTTCAGGAGCGGCGCGGTGGCCGCGACGCTGTCGAGGTCGCGGGCGTCGGCGACGTCCTTCACGGCGGCGATGTACTCGTCGAGATCCAGCGTCTCGAGGTCGGTGGGGTGGAAGGTGAGCGCCATGATCAGCCTGCCTCCAGCGTGGACAGGGTGCGGACGGCCGAGGCTCGCACGTGCGGATGCGCGTCGGAGCGCGCCTCGCGCAGGCGCGCGAGGGCAAGCGCGGCATCGAGCACGCCCAGGGTCTTGATGGCCTCCCAGCGGATGTCGTGGTGGGGATGCGTGCACAGCCGGTCGACCGTGGGCGCCGCCTCCTTCAGCCGGAACCGGCGCAGGATGCCCAGCGTCTCCTTGATCTGCGTGTCCTCCTGCGAAGCCGCCGAGACCGCCCACGACTGCCGCGAGGACCGGTCGAACGACCACACCTGGCTGCCGATCGCCGCGGACGTGAACGAGACGAGGCAGTTGCGCGCGCTGGAGCGGGGATCGGCGACCCAGTGCTCGCCATCGAGCTCCAGGAGTTGGCCCGGCGACAGCACCACCTCGTGCGAGTACTCGAGCGGCGCGTTCGGCTCGAACACCTCGCGGTCGACCGCGGGCATCCGGTACATGTCGATGACGATCGGCTCGGCGCCGATCGAGCAGAGCATGCTGTGCGACGGGTGGCTGGCGATGCTCGCGTCGAGCGGCGCCTCGACGAGGCTCCACGTGGCGCGCAGCGCATAGGCCGGCCGCTGGATCAGCACGGCGTGGTGCATCTGCCATTGGCCGGTGACCTGCAGGGGTGCGTCCAGCATGCGTTGCATGAAGCCGTGGACGACCTGCCGCAGGAAGTCGCTGGCCACGAGCGCCTCGAACGCGTCGCCGCAGCGCCAGAACGCCGTGCGAAGATCGGCGCCGCCCAGCGTGCGGTCGACGTGCTGCGCGAACGCGTCGATCTCGGGCGACCCTTCGGTCATGATGTCGATGAATGGCATGGTTTCCCGCCGCGAGTGGTGTTGGGTTGGTGACAGAATGGGCCGATCTGCAGCTCGGCCCACGAGCAGGTGGGTCAGCTGCTGGTGCTCTGGTTGGTCGTCGAGATGATCACTTCCGAGATCGCCTTGATGATGGCCTTCACCACCGTGACGCTGATGCGTGACACCTCGACCGTGCCCGCGGGATCGACCGGGGTGTCCAGGTCGCCGATCGTGAGTTCTTGTTGCATGCAAATCTCCTTCAGTACAAGTTGATGAACCGCCGTGGCGGCAATGAACTGGGCGTGTCCGCCCAGGCTTCCGCGCTCGCGCGCACGCCTTCGCCTGGAAGGGTGCCGAGAGTTCGGAATACGGGGCCCGGTACTGGTTGACCGGATTCGGGCACGCAAGGCGCGCGGCCCTGGTGCGTTGCGCAGGCGCTGGCACGGACGGCCAGGTGCGCGATGTCTTCCCTGGGAGATCGGGTGCCTTGCCGGCCCCGTCTTCCATGTTCCCTGAAAGGCAATAAAAATTTTTGCCGTGTTCTTTTGAAGAAATTTAGCAGCCTGCAGTGATCTTTGCAAGCCTTCGATATCCCCAATTCGTCAATTTCCGCAGAAAAGATGCCCTCGAAGCTTCCCAGCCGGAACATCACGCCGTCGGAGCATGATCGCGACGTGGAGACGTCGCCCGTCGCGACAACCCCGGCAGCAGCTCCCGCGGCGCCCCTGAGCGGCGGCGCGTTCTACGCGCAGACCGTCTTCGACCGCCACGGCGTCCCGCACACCGAGCGTTCGCGGCTCGTCGAGCGCATCCTGCAGCTGGCGTACAGCGCGGCGCACCGGCGCGTGCGGGGCAAGGCGTCGTGGACGATCGAGGAGCTCGACGCGCTGGCCACCCACTTCGGCGAGACGCTCGACGAGGTCTTCATCGCCGCGGCCAAGATGCGCGCCGACTCCGCGACCCTGGTGGCAGGCGACCTGCGCCTGAAGTGCCAGCTGTGGGTGGGCGCCGAGACCACGCAGCCCGTGCAGGGCGGCCTGGTCGCGACCCGCGACGGCCCGCGGTGGACCGTGGTGGCCGCGAGCGAGGACATGGCGGGCCCGATGTACGAGATCCGCCAACTGCTGATGGAGCCCAACGCCAGCTACGGTTCGCGCATCGCCGTGCTCGACGACGACGCGGCGGTCACCGAGTCCCTGTGCGTGTTCCTCAGGAAGGCCGGCTTCCAGGCCGACGCGTTCCACGCCATCGAGGCGCTGCAGCAGTCGTCGGGCGTGCTGCCTTACGACGGCTACGTGCTCGACTGGGTGGTCGGCGGCAAGACGGTCGGTGCGCTGGTCGAGCGCGTGCGCGCCGTCGATGCGCGCTGCCCGATCGCGATCTTCAGCGGCCGCAACGAGCGCGGCGACGTCGTCGCCGACATCGCCGACATGATGGCGCGCCACGACGTGCGCCATTTCAGCAAGCCGCTCGACCCGCCCCTGATCACCGCGGTGCTGCGGCGCCTGATCGCCGGGCACGCGCGGGCCTGAAGCCAGGCTCAGGCGGGGACGGCGTCCTCGGGCGCGGGCGCGTCGGCTGGATCAGGGGGCATCGCCGTCGTCGGGCGCCGCCATCGATTCGGTCGCCTTCGCCAGCGACTTCGGGCCGTTCGCGCCCATCTCGTCCAGCGAGGGGCCGCCCGGCACGCGGCCGGTGGCGTCGTAGGTCGCCGAAGCCGGCGGGCGGCCGCCGCTCAGCGTGACGACGACGTCGGGGCTGGCGTCGGGCGCGCTGTCATCGGAGGAAGCGTCGGGGCCGGCCGGCGGCGCGGCGCGATCGAGCGCCGCGGACGCCGTGGTGGAGGCGCCCGCGGTGGGCGACGAGATCATCATCAGGGAGCTCCTTGAAGGGGGATCCACCGTGATCGGTCGTCGCGCCGCCGACCTTGATGCGCGAACCTGAAGCGGCGTTGACGCCTTCAGCGCACGAGGCCGCGAGTGTGCAGATGTCACAGTCGCGAGTGCATCTCGTTACAGCTCGGCAGGGGCACGACGATAACGGCTCATCGGTGCCCAGCCATCTCACTCTCCCCACACGATCATGCAAACGCACACCACCCCCGCCGCCCGCGTCGACTGGGAACTGCTGCCCTCGTTGCTGAGCCTGCTGGGCAAGCGTCGCCAGCGTTCGCAGCCCGCCTGGATGGAGACGGTGCCGTCGGAGATGGACCTGCTGGAGCCGTCCGAGCCGTTCCAGGAACTGCTGCCGGGACTGTCGGTGCGCGAGGTGCGCGAGCCGGACATCTTCCACATCTTCTTCGGCTGACGCATCACGCGCGTGCGAGCGTTCGCACGCGTCAGGCGCTCGCAAGGCGTGCACGCGCGGCACGCGCGCGGAACGGCTCCACAATCGAGGCCCCGCAACCTCCGGGGCTGCAGCGCCTCGCACGTGCCGGGCGAGCGGCCCGCGCCGCCATGACGCCTGCCACGCACCCCCATTTCGTCGAGGCCGCGCTGTCCGACATCCGGCCATGAGCGCCGCGATCGCCGACCGGCGCGCGACGATCGCGGCCGACCTCGTCGCCGGCGTGTCGATGGCGGGCCTGCTCCTGCCGGAGGCCGTCGCGTACTCCGGCATCGCGGGCATGCCGCCGCAGGCCGGCGTGCTGGCGCTGTTCGCCGGGTTGCTGGTGTACGGCTTCATCGGGCGCTCGCGCTTCGCGGTGGTGTCGGCGACGTCGTCGTCGGCCGCGGTGCTGGGCGCGGCGACGCTCGCGATGGCCGGGCACGACGCCGCGCTGCGGGCTGCGCTGGCCGAGGGCCTCGTGCTGGCGACCGGCCTCGCGTTCCTCGCCGCGGGCGCGATGCGGCTGGGCGGCATCTGCAGCTTCATCTCCAAGCCGGTGCTGCGCGGGTTCTCGTTCGGCCTCGCGCTGGTGATCATCGTCAAGCAGCTGCCCAAGCTCACCGGCGCGCACGCCACCGCGGACACCACGCTCGGCATGGCGTGGCAACTGCTCGCCCAGGTGCCGCAATGGAACTGGGCCGCGTTCGCGCTGGGGGCCATCGCGCTGGCGGCGCTCGCGTTCGCCAAGCGCCTGCCGCGGCTGCCCGGCGCGCTGCTCGTGATCGCCGCGGGCATCGGCGCGGCGCAGGTGTTGCAGCTCGAATCGCGCGGCGTCGCGGTGGTCGGGCACATCGACCTCGCTCTCGCGGCGCCGACGTTGCCGCGGCTCACGCAGGGCCAGTGGACGAGCCTCGCCGAGCTGTCGCTCGCGCTGGTGCTGCTCGTGTTCGCCGAGAGCTACGGCGCGATCCGCACGATGGCGTTGAAGCACGGCGACGCCGTCGATGCCAATCGCGACCTGCTCGCGCTGGGCGCCTCGAACCTCGTGGCCGGCCTCGTCAACGGCCTGCCCTTGGGTGCCGGATTCTCGGCCACCGCGGCCAACGAAGCGGCCGGCGCGGCGAGCCATTTCGCCGCGTGGATCGCGGGCGCCGTGGTGCTCGCGCTGGTGGCGTCGTGCCTGCCTTGGATCGAGCTCACGCCCGAGCCGGTGCTGGCCGCGGTGGTGATCCACGCGGTCTCGCACACGCTGTCGCTGGACGCCTTCCGGCCGTATTTCGCGTGGCGTCGCGACCGCTTCGCGGTGGTGGCCGCGGCGGTGCTGGTGCTGGTGTTCGGCGTGCTGAACGGCTTGCTCGCCGGCATCGCGATCAGCCTCGCGATGACGCTGCGCGGGTTGTCCGAGCCGCGCATGAGCGAGCTGGGCCGACGCCGCGACGGCCACGACTACCTCGGCCTGCAGCACGACGGCGTCGCCAAGGTGCCGGGCGTGCTGATCCTGCGGCCCGAGGCGCCACTGTTCTTCGCCAACGTCGAACGCATGCTGGGCGAGATGCGCAAGCGCCTCGCCGAGAACCGCGCGCGTGCGTTCGTGCTGAGCCTGGAGGAGACGCCGGACCTCGACGGCACCACCATCGAGGCGCTCACTGCGTTCACCGCGGAGCAATGCGCCGCGGGGCGCACGACGGTGCTCGCGCGCTTGAAGGATCCGGTGCTCGCGCTGCTGCAGACGTCGATGGCGGGGCAGGCGTCGACGCTGCTCGAGGCGGGCAGCGTCGACGATGCGGTGGCCTCGCTGGCTGCCCGAGTTGTGACTTGATGCATCCACGGGGCCGGGCGGGTCCCTCGCTTGCCTGAGCCTCCACGTCGTTTTACTGATTTGGAGAACCCACAATGAACAAGTCCCTCACCACGCTTCTCGTCACCGCCGCCGCTGCCGGCTTCAGCATGGGCGCCTACGCCCAGGACGCGCAGCCGGCCCCCGGCACGCCCGGCACCACCACGACGACCACGACCGTGACCACCGACACGGTCGAGACGAAGCTGGTTCCGGCGCCCACGGTCTCGAAGTCCGAGGCCAAGGACCTGAAGACCGAGTCGAAGGCCGACTACAAGGCGCGCAAGAACATCGCCGAGGCCAACCATGACCTGGCCAAGGGCGACTGCAAGGTCAATGCCGATGGTGCCGTCGAACGCGCCTGCAAGGCCGACGCCCGCGCTTCCGAGAAGAAGGAAAAGGCGGATGCCAAGCTGATCCACAAGCAGGAAGTGCAAGACATCAACGCCACGACGCGCTGAGTTCCCGGTTGACGGCAGCGGCCCCGACGCCGCCGACCGTCCCGACAGGAACGAGGCCCCGCCGGTCGCAGGACTGGCGGGGCCTTTCTACGTTCTGCAGCGGACAGAGGGGTCAGGACTCTCCTCGCCATCTCGTCGCGGCGTTGTCGTGAGCTGCTGCGCCTCTCGCGATCGCGAGGCGAAGGCCTGACGCCGAACGTGAACCAAGGTCTTGGCAGGGGGTCGGGGTCAGGCCTTCGCCTCGACATCGCGTTGGATGTCTCTGCCTCCGGCGAGGTCGTGGCGCGATGTCGAGGAGAGTCCTGAACCCTCCGCGCCCACGAAGAAAAGGGCCCCGCAGGGCCCGTTTCGCACGACTTGCCGCGCTGCTTACTTGTCCAGCCAATCGCTCAGCTCTTCCGCGTGCTCCTGCTCCTGCGACAGGATGTGCTCCACCATCCGGCGGGTCGTGGAGTCCTTGTCGCCGATCAGGCGCACCATCTGCGTGTAGGCCTCGATGGCGACGCGTTCGGCCACCAGGTTGGCGCGGATCATGGCCTTGAGGTCCTTCGAATCGTCGTAGTCCGCGTGGCTGCGTTCGAGCAGCGAGGCCGGGTTGAAGTCGGGCTCGCCGCCCAGCTGCACGATGCGCTCGGCGATCATGTCGGCGTGCTCAGTCTCCTCGTGCGCGTGCACGAGGAACTCCTCGGCGATCGCCGGCGAGGCCAGGCCCTTGGCCGTGTAGTGATGGCGCTTGTAGCGCAGGATGCAGACGAGCTCGGTGGCGAGCGAGTCGTTGAGCATCTTGACGATGTCGTCGCGCCACGGGCCGTAGGCGGGCGTGATGGCGCCGTCCTCGAGGTGGCTCTTCGCGGCATCGAGGGCACCCTGGTCGAGCTGCAGGGGCGTGCGCGGGGCGCTGGCGTTATCGGACATGGCTGGCCTTCGTTGGTGTTGAGTTGGATTGACCCGCCATGGCAATCCACATGCCGGGCCCACGCGTGGGCACGCAGCTGCGCATCGGCGTCGCTTGCAGCAAGACCGTGGCCGGGCACGACCGCCGCGTTGCGACTACAGTGGGTCGACAACGCAGGCAGGAGAATCCGCATGGCTTCCAACGGCAAGAACGTCACCATCGCGGTGCTCGACGACTACCAGAACGTCGCGCTGCGCCTGGCCGACTGGTCGGTGCTGGACGGCCGCGCCGCCGTCACCGTGTTCGACGACCACCTCGCCGACACCGACGCCGTCGTCGAGCGCCTGAAGGACTTCGACGTGCTGTGCGTCATGCGCGAGCGCACGCCGCTGCCGCGCGCGACGCTGGAGCGGCTGCCCAGGCTCAAGCTGATCGTGTCGACCGGCGCGCGCAACGCCGCCATCGACGTGACGGCCGCGGCCGAGCGCGGCGTCGCGGTGGCCTTCACCGGCTACACGTCGGCGCCCACCATCGAGATGACGTGGGCGCTGATCCTCGCCGCCACGCGTCACATCGTCGCCGAGAACCTCGCGTTCCGGCGCGGCGCCTGGCAGCAGGGCCTGGGCATCGGCCTCGGCGGCAAGACGCTGGGCGTGCTGGGCCTCGGGCGCGTGGGCGGCGCGGTCGCGAAGGTGGGCGCGCAGTTCGGCATGAAGGTGATCACGTGGAGCCCCAACATGACGCCCGAGCGCGCCGCCGAGGGCGGGGCGACGGCGGTCAGCAAGGAGGAGTTGCTGCGGCAGTCCGACGTGCTCACGATCCACATGGTGCTCAGCCCGAAGACGCGCGGCCTGCTGGGCGCCGACGACCTCGCGCTGATGAAGACCAGCAGCGTGCTCGTGAACACCTCGCGCGGGCCGCTGATCGACGAGACGGCGCTGGTCAACGCGCTCACCTCGCGCAAGATCGCGCTGGCCGCCCTCGACGTGTTCGACGTCGAGCCGCTTCCCGCCGACCACCCGCTGCGCTCGCTGGAGAACGTGCTGGGCACGCCGCACATCGGCTACGTGGCCGACGACCTCTATCGCACGTTCTACGGCGACACGGTCAAGGCGATCGACGCCTGGCTCGCCGCGCGCGCGAAGTCCGCCTGATGGGATGGCGTCTCGTCGTGCGCATCGCACTGGGCCTCCTCGCCACGCTGGGGGCGATCGTCGCGCTCACGTTGAGCGGCTGCCAGTCGTTCGGCGAGCACGCCAGCGGCGATCGCCTGGCGCGCATGGAGCGTTCGCCCGAGTGGCACGCCGACCATTTCGCGAACCCGCAGGCGATGTGGAGCGACATGCGCGACGCGCTGCTGCGCGCGCTCAGCGGCGGCCCCGACGTCGACCCGACGGCGCCCGTGCCGGTGGCGCAGACGGACCCCGCGGCGCTCGCGGTCGCGCCCGCCAGCGGCCTGCGCGTCACGTGGTTCGGCCACTCCTCGACGCTGCTCGAGGTGGACGGCACGCGCCTGCTCACCGACCCGATCTGGAGCGAGCGCGCGTCGCCGGTGGCGTGGGCGGGCCCGCGCCGCTGGTATCCGCCGACCCTCGCGCTGGCGCAGCTGCCGCCGGTCGACGCGGTGCTGATCTCGCACGACCACTACGACCATCTCGACATGCCCACCATCGTCGCGATGCGGTCGTGGAAGAACGTGTTCATAGTGCCGCTTGGCATCGGCGCGCATCTCGCGCGCTGGGGCATCCCGGCCGAGCGCATCGTGGAGCTCGACTGGTGGCAGTCCACGCGCGTGGGCGCGCTCACGGTCACGCTCGTGCCCGCGCGTCACGCGTCCGGGCGCGTGCAGCCGCAGAGCGACCTCACGCTGTGGGGCGGCTTCGCGCTGGTGGGCGCGCGGCACCGCGTGTACTACTCGGGCGACACCGGCCTGTTCGACGCGATGACCGAGATCGGCCAGCGCTTCGGCCCGTTCGACCTCGCGATGATCGAGGCCGGCCAGTACGACGCCGACTGGCCCGACTGGCACCTGGGCCCCGAGCAGTCGGTGCTCTCGGCGCAGCGCGTGCGCGCGAAGACGTTGCTGCCGGTGCATTGGGGCCTGTTCCGGCTCGCGCACCACGGCTGGACGGAGCCCGTCGAACGCGTGCTCGCCGCGGCGCGCTGCACCGATCTCACGGTGTTCACGCCGCGGCCGGGCGCGAGCGTGGAGCCGACGACGCCCAAGCCCGAGGACACGCAGCGCTGGTGGCCGCCGACACCGTGGGCCACGCGCGAGCAAAAGCCGATCGTCGCGACGACCGATGGCGTCGAGACGCATCGCGTGGCGTTGCCGGCGTGCCCGGCGCCGACTCAGGCGACGTCGCTCAGCTCGCGATAGAAGTACGTCGTCGCGCATTCGCCGCCCGCCGGCAGCAACGCGTAGCGCGGGATCACGCCGGCCTCGCGCCAGCCCAGCCGCGCATAGAGGCGGGCGGCGGTGTCGTCGGACGTGTCGAGCACCAGCAGCGTCTTGCCCTCGCGCGCGGCCTCGCGTTCGGCGGCGCTCATCAGCGCGGCGCCCAGGCCCTGGCGGCGGCCGCGGCGGTGCACCAGCATCTTGGCGACGTCCGCGCGATGCGGCTGGTTCTCGGGCTGGTCGAGGACCACCTGCACCGTGCCGACGATGCCTCGCGCGTCCTCGGCCACCAGCAGCACGCGCTCGCCGTTCGCCACGCCGTCGGCCACCTTGCGCCAGAACGCGAGCGCGCGGTCGCGCGTGAGCGGCAGCATGAAGCTCACCGACGCGCCGCCCTCGACGCAGTCGACGAGCACGTCGGCCAGTGCGTCGAGCTCGGACGGCGTCACGCGGTCGATGCGGCGGACGTCAGGGGTAGAGGCTGGGGCGCTGGTCGCCATGGGATCTCCGGAACGGCAAGGGGTAGGGCATCGAGGCGAGCACCACGGCGTAGCGCGCGGCGAGCTTGTGCGGGTTGTGGAACATGATGGGCTTGTCCAGCACCATGGCCAAGCAGTCGCCGGCCGCGAGCGAGTGGCGCTCGTCGCCCACCGTGATGTCGATGGCGCCTTCGATCACCCAGACCTGCTGGTGCATCACCGGTTCGCGCGGCCCCGTCTCGTACGACACGCGCGCCTTGGCCGGGAACATCACCTCGACGATCTGGATCTGCGAGCCCACGCCCGCCGGCGACACGTTGCGCCGCACGTAGCCCGAACGCGGATCCTTCCACGACGGCTGGTCGGCCGCGCGCGCCACCGGGCTGGCCGACGGCTGCGGCGCATCGAACAACGCGGCCAGCGGCACGCCGAGCCCGCTGGCGAGCTTCTCCAGCAGCACCGCGGTGGGACTGCTCTCGCCGCGCTCGATGAGCGAGATCATCGAGCGGCTGATGCCACAGTGCGTGGCGAGCGCCTCCAGCGACAGGCCCGCGGACGCGCGCAGGTCGCGCACGCGTTGGGCGATGCGGTCGTTGAGCGAATCGGGTGGGTCGTCCTTCATGGTGGATGGAGTGTCCAGTATGTTGGATGAGGCGTCAAGCGGCTGCGCGTCGCTTGCGCGCGCGGCCATAGCAGTGCTACGATGAACTAATTAGCTAATAAGCTAAATACAACAGGCAAAAGGCGATCGCACGATGAATGAAGACAGCGTCTTCGCGGCCCTGGCTTCGACGCCGCGCCGCAAGATCCTCGCCTATCTCTCCGAGACGTCGCTCACCGCGGGCGAGATCGCGGAGCGCTTCGACATGACCAAGCCGTCGCTGTCCAAGCACCTGCGCCTCCTGGAGGCGGCGGGCCTCGTCGCGAGCGAGAAGCGCGGCCAGTTCGTGCACTACCGGCTCGCGGATGCCAACCTGCTGGGCCGGCTGCACGACATGCTCGCCACGTTCTGCCCCGTCGGCGGCCCGTTGAAGAAGGAAAGCGCCGTGCTCGCTCGCAAGCGCGCGCGGCGCTGACGCCAAGGAATCGCCATGGCACCGTCGATGGCTCATCCCTCATCGGCGCGGCGCGACGTCCGCCGCATCGCGTCGTTCCCGTTCGCGAGCCTGCCGGGCGGGCCGGGGCGCGTTCCCGTGGAAGTGACCTTGGTCGCGCGACTCGGGCGGGGCCACGGCGACAAGCTGTTCTTCGAGTCGCTGGCCCGCCAGCGGCGGCACGACCGCTTCGTCGACGCGCTGGACGAGCCGTCCGCGAAGCTCGGCGGCACCGACTTCGCGGCAGGCGACGCGACCGCGCTCTATTCGTTCGGCGTCGGCGCGGCCGGGCATCCGTTCCATCGCCACGCGGGGCATCGCGTGTTCACGGCGGTGTCGGGAAGCGGCGGCACGCAACTGTGCTTCTCGCCGGCGACGCTCGATGCGATCACGCGCGACCCGGCGAGCTTCGTGCGCGCGCTGCACCACGTGAACGTGCCGCCCGATTGCCTGTTCACCGTGCGCTTCTCCGGCGAGACGTGGCATCGCTTCGTCCCGCTGCATCCGACGTCGGGCCATCCGGCGCTGTTCGCGCTGTCCACGCACACCAACGAGGCGGGTGGCGACCTGCCCGACGACCTGCGCGGCAGCGTGCTGCGCGACGAAGCGGACATCGCGTCGCTGACCGAACTCCTGCCGCCGCCTGTCGCACGATTCCTGGCGACGACACCGCCGCGAGCGGGCGACGTGCCCACGACCGCGCTGTCGCTGCACGAGCGGCCCGGCAGCCTGATGGAGGCGCTGTGCACGCGCTATCGCTCGGCCGCCGGCCACGTGCAGCGCTGGCGCCTGGGCTTCGGACTCCGTCCCGGCTTCGTGCGCGTCGCGGCACTGCCGCGTGTCGTGGCGCAGGCCGCTTCGCCCGTGGGTGGCCTGCTGCGCGAGCAGTTGCGCGATCGCCGGATCCACCACGAGGACGCGTTCACGCTGACGCTGCGCCCGCCGTCGACGCGGCGCCGCGACGCCACGCAATGGCTCGCCGCTCTGCTCGACGGATTCGTCGACCACCCGCCGACCGGCGTCTCGCGCATGATGGTGCTGCGCAATGCGCTGGTCCGGCCGCTCGGGCTGCGCACGTCGCCGCTCGGTTGCCCCGTGTCGTCGTTGCTGTCGGCCTCGGCGCCTGCGTGGTTCGACGGCCGGTTTCCGGTGCTCGCGCAGCGGGTGTCCGCGGATGGACGGTCCGCCGAGGTCGTCCTGGGCGCCGACGACAAGCATCTCGCTTTCCGGGCGGGCGTCGCCGTGCGGCTGCTGGACGACGGACTCGTGGAGTTCTCGCTCGCCGACCGCGTCGCCTGCACGAACGTCTTCGGCCGGTTCTACATGGCCGTCATCGCGTCGACGCATCGGCACGTGATCGCGCCGGCGATGCTCGCGCACGCGGTGGAGGCGGCGCTCGGCGCCTGACCGCGCGACCGCTCAGGTGAGCTCGACCCGGCGGTTCTCGTCGAGGATCCGCACCCACGGCGAGTCCTGCAGCGCGCGAAGCTGGGTCTCGTTCGACACCCACAGCAGGGTCATCTCCGGCCCGAAGTCGCCGGACTGCTCGATGCCGAGCGCGCGCACCGACGCCATCAGTTTCGCCTTGGCGTCGGGCGATGCCGCCACGTCCAGTTGCACGAAGAGCGACTGCTTCACGCCGTGCCGCGCCTTCTCGAGGATCGCCGGCGAATCGAGCTTGCGCACCGGCGACGCGGGGTCGACCACGACGTCGGCCATGACCCGCACGCCGTCCTCTGGGTAGAACTCCGCCACGCCGGTGCCGTCGACCGCGACGAACACGGTGGCGCCGGAGGCGAAGCGCAGCATGCCGGCGTCGCGGTCGAAGGTCGCGGCCACGGCCTGCACGGCGCCGATCTCGCCGTCGGCGCGCTCCAGGCGCAGCCACAGGTAGTAGTCGCCCGGCTGGGTGATCGTGATCTCCTGCGACGGCGACTTGTCGAACTCGTCCTTGCCCCACGACCCGACCAGCTTGGCCGTGGCGCACTGCTCGCCGCAGCGCTGCAGCCGCAGGCGCTCGTCGGCGGCGAGGCTGTACGACACGAAGCGCAGGCGCGTTCCGGCCGTCAGGGCGTGCGTGCTGCCGAACGACGCGTGGCTGGTCGGCTCGGTCGTGAAGGGCGCGGCCGGCACGTGGTGCTTCGCGAAGTTCTCGGCCACGAGCGGCGGCGCGGGCGGCGGCGCGCTCGCGCAGGCCGACACGAGTTCCGCGACGAGGAATGCAGCAAGGAATCCGGGGCGCATGGCGTCTCGCGAAGCGGGCGTGCGGCAGTCTAGCCCGGTGTTGCGGGGGTCGACGGCGTTCGACGTCTCACATCCCGAGGATGCGAACGAGCAGCCAGGCCGGCATGCCGAGATACAACGCGACGAGTCCCACGCGATCGAGCGCCAGGCGCGCCGCGCCCGCGCGCGTCGGCGCGAGGGCGATACCCGCCAAGGTACCCGCCTCGACCACCGCGCGCAGCGCCGCCGCGCACAGCACCACGCCGATGATCCACGCGGCCCACCACAGCCCGAACGTCGCGAGGTACGCCTTCAGGCCGAACGTGTAGTACTCGCCGAACGCGCTGCCGTACGCGATGTGCTGGTGCAGCCGGAACGCGGGTATCGCGAGCAGCAGCGGGAACAGCACGAACTTGACGAGCGGCTGGTCGAGGCGCGTCCGCGGTCGCGTTGCGCTCGCTGTCGCCCAGGCGCTCGCGCGCACGGGCGTCACGCCCGCGGCCGCGAGCGCGCGGGCGAGCGCGAGCGGTTGCGCGCTCGCGAGGCCGTGGCCCCAGCGCTCGCCCGACGTCAACCGGATCGACACGCCCGGGCCCGGGATCGGAACGCGCCACGGCTCGACGGCGGCGATGTCCGCCAGCGGCAGCACCAGGCGTCGCGCGCCGCTCGCCAGCACCAGCGCGCCGTCGACGATGGACGCCCGCGCCGCGAACGCGCGCAGCACGCACCACGCCGCGGCCTCGGGCGCGAGGAACAGCGTGGCGAACACGCGGATCTGTGCGAGCGTGTTGGTCTGCAGCGCGACGTCGCCCAGCGCCACGGCCGCGATCATGCCCAGCAGGCTCGCGCGTGCCAGCGTGCGCAGCGCGCCCGCGGCCACGCGCGCGGGGGCGGTCAGCACGGCGACGGCGACGGGCTCCGTCGTGAGATCGAGCGCCGGCAGCAAGGCTTCCGGCGGCGCCGGCGCCCAGCGGCGCAGTGCGGCGAATGCCACGAGCAACATGAGAACGACGGCGCCCGCACGACCCACCCAGTCGCCCCACAGCAGCATCAGCGTGCGCGGCGCGGCGTGCGCCTTCACGTCGCCGATCACCAGCGTGCGCTCGCCCATCCGCGCACCGGCCGTGACCTCGCCGCTCGCGTCGATGACCGCGCTGAGGCCGTTGGTGGTGACGCGGAACTGCGGCAGCCCCGTCTCGATGCTTCGGAACGCGGCCACGGCCTGGTGCAGCGCGGCGCCTTGCGGATGCGCGGTGAACCACGCGTCGTTCGACATCGTGAGCAGCGCCTGCGCCCCCAGCCGCGCGCCGTCGAGCGCGAGCGACGGATCGACGTCGTCGCGGCAAATGAGCGGCAGCACGGGGATCTCGCGGCCATCGGCCAGGCGCAGCGGGAAGACGCGCGCGCCGCTGCCGGGCTGCCACGTGCCGGCCCACGGGAACCAGCGGCGGAACGTGTCGCCGTCCAGCCAGGCGGGCACCTGCTCGGTGAGCGGGAACAGGCGCGTCTTGCGATAGAAGCCCAGCAGGCCGCGGTTCGGTTCGACGAAGGCGGCGGCGTTGTACTCGCCGGCCGCGTCGATGTCGTAGGTGCCGAACACGAAGGGCACGTCGGCGGCGTTGACGATGGACCGGATCTCGCGGTCGAGCGCCGCGCCGGCCTCGCTCTTGGCGTGGCCGAAGGTGGTGGGGTAGACCGTCTCCGACCACAGCACGGCGTCGGCGTGCTGGTGCACGACGGCGTCGTACGACATGGCGAAGTGGGTGTCGAGCACCTCGCGCACGACGGCCGCGGCGCCGTGTTCGGCACGCAGGCGTTCGTAGTCGACGATGTTCGACTGCACGAGGCCCACGCGCAGCGGCGTGCCCTTGTCCGACGCCGGCGCCGCGAGGACCGCGACACCGTACGCGGCCAACAACAGCGGCGGCACGGCCGCGAGCGCGAGCGGAAGCGCCGCCGCGCGCAGCTCGCGTGCGCGACGCGCGAGCGCGCACGCGACGGCCTCGTTGGACAGCAGCAGCGCGAACGTGAGGCCCGCGGCGCCGCCGAGGTCGGCGGCCTGGCGCAGCACGCGCGACGCGTGCAGGCCGTGGCCGAGCGTGTCGCCCAGCACCTTGGGCAACGCCCATTCCGCCGCGACCCACGCCGACGCCGCCGCCAGCGCGCGCACGGCCGCGCCGTGGCGCCGGCCCGCGAGCTGGCGCGCCAGCGCGAACGCGAGGAACTGCGGCTGGAACACGGGCGCGGCCACGAGCAGCACCGCGAGCCCGGCCGCGGTGCCCCAGTGCGTGTATTCGCCGATGGCCGACGCGAACCAGCCGAACACCGCCAGCGTGAACGCGACGGACATCGCCCACGTGTCGAGCAACGCGCCACGCATCGACGCCTGCGCATCGAGCGAGCGCAGCCACGGCACGAGCGCGACGAAGCCAAGCACGCACGCCGCGCCGCCTTGCGTGTAGAGCCACGCGAGCAGCGCGCTGGCGAGGAGGGCGGCGGCGGTCGTCGAGCGCTTCATGGCATCAGAATCCGGGCGTCGGCGCGGGCACCGCGATGCGGCGGATCGGCAGCCCCGGCGGCGCGAGCTCCGGGGGCACCACGCGGTCGGACGGCACCGCGACGGGCTGGCCATCGGCGCCCAGCGGCTGGTAGTCGGGCGCGAACATCAGGATGGGCTCGACGCGCTGGCCGTCGTCGGTGGCCTGGTAGTGGCGCACGTAGCCGGGCGGCAGCGGGAAGTCCTCGGGCACGGCGAGGCCGACGAGCGTCGGCTTGGTGCCGGGCGGGTTGAACGCGCCGAGGCCCGTGTGCACGCCGGCCGCGTGCAGGCGCGCGATGACCTCGTTCATCGTGGGCTTCTCGCCGTCGTTGATGTAGTCGGTGATGTCGGCGCTCTGGTCGCCGTTCGGATCGCGCACGCGGGGAATGCGCGGCGCCGACGAGGCCGCGGCGATCGGCGCCGACGCCGCGGCGACGGCGATCGAAGCCGCGCTGGCCGCGGCTTCGACATGCGGTTCAGGCGGAGGCCATGACGCGGTCGCCGCGGCCGGCGCCGGCGTTGCGGCCGACGACGGCCACCACGCCGCGACCGCGCCGGCCACCAGGCCCAGCGCGACCACGAGAAAGCCGATCGACGGGCCCCAGGCGCGTCGATCGGGCTGGTGGGAAAGCTTGACCACGGGCCGGCCTGTCTCTGTCGTCAGGACTTCAGGCGATCACGGCGCCGACGGGTTGGACGTCGACACCGTCCAGCCCATGCGCTCGTGGCCGAACTGGTTCCAGATCGGGCTCTTGCCGTTGGGCAACGACGTGTAGCGCGGCGCGCCGGAGCCCGTCGTGCCGCCGAACAGGCCCGCGGTGACGGTGCCGCCCGTATACGTGGGGTGGGTATCGTCGGACTGGATGTAGTCGTAGCTGGAGCTGGCCGAGACGAAGTGCGTTTTGGCGTCGCGGATCGTGGAGCGCAGCGTGGTCGTGGTGCGCGTGACGTAGCTGGTCTCGCTCTCGCCCGACACCCACTTCAGGCCGGTGGAGTCGACGATGCCGTCGCCGTTGCTGTCGTAGTCCGCGCCCATGAACTGCGCGAAGTTGTCGGCGCACTGGAAGCCCTTCTCGCGCGCGTATTCGCACATCCAGTAGTTCATCTTGGCCAGGCGCGGCAGGAAGACCTGCTGCAGGTTGACGGTGGCCTTGGTGGTGGCGTCCTTGCACGAACTCTGCACGTTGTCGGCCGCGTAGCCCGGGTAGTGCAGATTGGAGATCACCTTCGCCTTCACGCCGGCGTAGGCGTTGGCGTTGATGAAGTCCATCGCGGCGGCCACGTACTGCTTGCAGGTGTTGACCGCGTTGTCCATGCCCGAGTAGTCGCAGGTGCCCGACTGGCTCTTGAACGACGAGCGCGCCTGCAGGCCGTCGTTGCCGCACATCTCGAACGTGACCACGCGCGTGGAGCTGTCCTGCATGTACGACTTCTCGGCGACGATCTTGTTGGTGTAGACGTCGGACGCGACCGCGCCGGACTTGGTGCGGCGCACGCTCTCGATGTCGGCGTTCCACAGCGCGGACAGGTACTCCGCGTCGATCGTCGGCGCCGAGTACTTGGCCGCGCTGGTGATCGACGTGTTGTAGCCGGCGTAGATCGAGTCGCCGTAGGCCACGAGCCGGTACTTGGTGGAGGTGCCGGGACGATCGATCGTCCACGACACGTTCTGCGTCAGCGTGTTGGCGCCGGCCTGCGCGGCGAGGCCGGCCAGCACCAGCGCGGGCGCGAGCCGTTGCATAACGCGTCCGATGCGGACGGGGAGGGCGTGCATGCTCATCTGTGTCTCCTGGGTTTGTCGTTGGACTTGGGAACAGAGCGCCTTGAAGCCCGCGCGCCTCGTGGGTGCGGGTTCGGCGTGCACGCAGCCTAGTGAGCGGCCATGCCCTTCAGACGAGGGGGAACCCTCGCGGGCGACGCGGCCGGAACGCAAAGCCAAGCTGTTGGCTCGCGCGGTCAAGAACCTTGCAAATCGCCACCAATTTGACGTATTTGGACAATACGGGATGGGGTACCCGATCAGCCCGCGTCGTCGTCGAGCGCCCGCGCGCGCCAGAACGCCGCGTCGAACTCCTGCAGCGCGCCGGTGCGCTCGTTGAGCAGCCAGAAGCGCGCGCCGTCCGGGCTCGCGCGCGTGACCTCGCCGACGACGCGGCCGCCGCGCACCTTGTGGCCGACGGCGTTGGCGGGGAAGCCGGCGGCGCGCGCGAACGACGCCAGCGGCGTGGCGTCGCGTCCGTCGGCCGACAGGCGCAGGCGCGCCACCACCTTGCCCAGCAGCGGATTGGCCGTGTCGGCGCGCGACATCAGCAGCACCACCTTGGCCTGCGCGCGGCTCAGCGCGACGTTGAGCAGGCGTTCGGTGTCGGGCGTCTGCAGGAAGCGCTGCGCGCCGTCGGCGGGATCGAACAGCACCGCGAGCGCTTCGCTGCCCTGCGCGCGGTGCACGGTGCTCACGCGCACGCCGTCGATGCCGCGCGCCTGCAGGCGTTGGCGGATCAGCGCGCGCTGGGCGCGGAACGGCGTCAGCACGATGAGGTCGTCGGCCTGCCACTGGCCGCTGGCGAGCGCGTCGGCGACCAGCGTGGCGATGGTCTCGGCGGACTCGACCCGCACCGGCCCGCGCGCGGTCGCCGACCAACCGCCGTCGGCGCGCACGGGCAGCACGTGCACGTGGGTGTCGGCATCGATGGCGCCGAGCGGCTTGCGACGTGCTTCCAGCCATTCCGGCGAGGCCTGCGCATCGGACGCGAGCCGCAGCGCGCCGTCGTAGAACAGCTCGCTGACCAGTTCGCTGATCGGGCCGGCCATGCGTGACTGCTCGTCCAGCAGCGCCACCGACGGCCCGCCGCGCGGCATCTCGTCGAACGGCGAACGACCCAGCCAGCGCCGTGCGCCGCGATCCTCGCTGCGCAGCACCGGCGCGAGTTGCTGCGGGTCGCCCGCGAACAGGCGCGCGCGGCCCAGCGGCATCAGCGCGAGGGCGTGCGCGAGGCTCACCTGGCTGGCCTCGTCGAACACGATCAGGTCGAACGGCGGTTCGTCGCCGGGCATCAGCTCGCGCAGCGTCTTCAGCGTGAAGACGGCGCGCGTGGTGGTCATGCTGGCGAGGCGGCACTTCTTCAGGACCTGCAGCGACGACGCGCGCAACTGGCCGCGCAGGCCGGCCACGCGGTCGGCCCAGGCCTTCAGCGCGGCGGCGTCGCGGCCCGGCGGGCGCGCGGCCTCGGCGCGGGCGAGGCGCGCGATGAGGTCGGTGTCGCCTTCGGGGATCAGGTGCTCGCGGCCGGCGTAGGCGGCGGCGTCGAAGCGGGTGCCCAGGCGTTGCACGGTGGCGCGCAGCTCGTCGCGGCGGCCCTTCTGCAGCGCCTTGTCGACGGCGAGGGTGGCGAGGTCGACGGCCTGGTTGGTGGTCGACAGCAGCAGCACGCGCGCCTGCGGACGCTTCTCGAGGTACTCGGCGACGAGCACGCCCAACGTCGTCGTCTTGCCGGTGCCCGGCGGGCCCCACAGGAACGCGCTCGTGTGGCGCGGCAGCGCGAGCGCGGCGCGTTGCGCGGGGCGCAGCCAGCGGAACGGCTCGCCGGTGAGGCCGGGGTCGTCGGCGGGCTGCGGCGTCTTCAGGTCGGGCAGGCACGCGAGCGCGCGGGCGGCCCACGCGTCGTCGGCCCAGGCGTCGGCCACCGCGGTGAGGAAGCGCGTCGGGTAGAGCCGGATCAGGAAGTCGGCGCCCGGCGGCGGCGTGCTGGCGTTCTGCAGCACCAGCTGGTCGTCCTGCGGCACCACGGCCAGCACGCTCGCGCCGCCCTTGGCCGGCGCGCCCCACCACGCGGACGCGCCGTCGAGGCTGTCGTCCAGCAGGCTCTGCGCAGACGCATTGCCTGGCGACTGGCCCTCGGCGAAGACGTAGCCGCTGTCGAGCGTGACGCGCCACAGCGCGCCGTCGCGCTCGGTGCGCAGCACCTTGAAGTCGTAGAACTCGGGGGTCGCCGCGAGCTCGGCCTGCAGGGCCGTGCGAACGTCGGCGGGAGTCATGGGAACGTGGGCGCGTCTTGAGTGGGGACGCGGACTATACCGGCCCGTCAGCTGCCCGCCAGCGCTCCCACGGCGAGGTTGATGGCGCCGCCGCCCAGCACCAGCCACGCGAACAGCGTCGCGCCCAGCGCCAGCGGCTTGAGCCCGGCGGACTTCATCGCGGAGACACGCGTCGTCAACCCGAGCGCCGCCATCGCGACGGCCAGCACGGCGACGTCGATGCCGTTGGCCACGGACACCGCGGCCTCGGGCAGCACGCACAGCGAGCGGAGGCCGGCCACGGCGACGAAGCCCAGCGCGAACCACGGCACCGCGATCGGCGGGCGCGCTTGTTCCTGCGACTTCGCGGGCGTGACGCCCTCGCGCGCGCGGGCGCCCCACGCCGACAGCGCCACGAGGAAGGGCGCGAGCATCATCACGCGCACCATCTTCGCGATGACGGCGGTGTCGGCCGCGGCGTCGCTGACGGCGTGGCCCGCGGCCACCACTTGCGCGACCTCGTGGATCGTCGAGCCGGCCCACAGCCCGTAGGCGGCGGGCGTCAACGGATGGATGTCGGCGAGCAGGTGATACGCCATGGGGTACAGGAACATCGCGACGCTGCCGAAGCCGACGACGGTGGCGATCGCCACGGCGACGTCCTCCGGCTTGCCGCGCACCACGGGCTCGGTGGCCATCACGGCGGCCGCGCCGCAGATCGAGCTGCCGGCGCCGATCAGCATGGCAGTCGCGCGCGGCAGGCCGAACACGCGCGTGCCCAGCAGGCAGGCGAGGCCGAAGGTGCTGCACAGCACGGCGGCGTCGATGGCGACGCCGGCGAGGCCCACGTGGCTGATGTCCTGGAACGTCAGGCGCAGGCCGTACAGCACGATGCCGGCGCGCAGCAGGCGCTGCTTGGCCAGGTTGAGGCCGTCGGTGGACGCGGCCAGCGCGCCGGGCGGCAGCAGGTTGCCGGCGACGAGGCCGACGACGATGGCCAGCGTGAGCGCGGAGATGCCGTTGGACCGCAGCCAGGGCAGGTGCGCGGCGGCGAGGGCGGCCGCGGCGGCGGCGCCGGCCAGCAGCAGGCCCGGCACGAAGCGCAGGGCGGTGGCGGGCAGCGGGGCCCGGAGGGTGGCGGAGGTCATGACGGTGAGCCTTCGGTTGCAGATGCCTCAATGTCGGCTTTCCTGGTCGATTCGTAAAACGGATTGATTTCATTGAATCAACCTGTTTTATCGGTAGACTTCGATGCATGCGGATCACCCTGCGCCAGCTGAGCATCTTCGCGGCCGTGGCCGACGCCGGCAGCACCGCCGCCGCGGCCGGGCGCGTGGCGCTGTCGCAGTCGGCCACCAGCGCCGCGCTCAACGAGCTGGAATCGGTGCTCGAGGCCAGGCTGTTCGACCGCGTCGGCGCGCGGCTGGTGCTCAACGACACCGGCCGCGGCCTGCTGCCGCAGGCGCGCGCGGTGCTGGACGGCGCGGCGGGCATCGAGCGCGAGTTCGGGATCGGCGGCTCCGATCTCGCGGGCGGCGCACCGTCGCTGCTGCGCGTGGGGGCGAGCACGACGATCGGCAACTACCTGCTGCCGACGCTCATCGCCGACTGGCGGCGCACGCAGCCCGGCGCGCACGTCGATGTCGCGATCGCCAACACCGGCGCCATCGCGGCGGCCGTGGCGCGCATGGAGGTCGACGTCGGGCTGATCGAGGGGCCCAGCCATGAGCCGGACGTGGTGTCGCAGGCCTGGCGCGCGGAAGAACTGGTGATCGTGTGCGCGCCGACGCATCCGCTGCTGCAGGGCGATCCGGCGCGGCGGTTGAACGTGGCCGCGCTGCGGCAGGCGTCGTGGCTGCTGCGCGAGCCGGGCTCGGGCACGCGCGAGGCCGTCGAGCAGGCGCTGCAGCCGCACCTGCATCAGATCCAGGAAGGCCTGCGCTTCGGCGGCACCGAGGCCATCAAGCAGGCGGCCGTCGAGGGGCTGGGCTTCACGTGCCTGTCGTCGTTCGCGGTGCGCGACCTCGTCACGCTGGGCCGGCTGGTGCGCGTGCAGGCCACGCTGCCGCGGCTCGTGCGCCGGTTCTGGCTGGTGCACCATCGGCGCAAGCAGTTCTCGCGCACGCTGGCCGACTTCGTCGCCTTCTGCCAGCAAGCCTGACGGTGTATCGTCGCGCGGTTCCCTTCACGAGATCCGCGCATGACCGACACCGCCCGCTTCGAGCTGTTTTCCTATTGGCGCTCGTCCGCCGTCTATCGCGTGCGCGTCGCGATGAACCTGAAGGGCGTGGCGCGCCGCGAGACCAACGTCGACATCGATGGCGGCGAGCAGCACGGCGACGCGTACCGCGGCGTCAACCCGCTGGGCGGCATCCCGTCGCTGGTCGACCACGCACAAGGCGCCGGCGCGCTGCCGATGTCGCAGTCGCTGGCGATCCTCGAGTTCCTCGACGAGACGCACCCGCAGCCGCCGCTGCTGCCCGCCGACCCGCACGGCCGCGCGCGCGTGCGGGCGATCGCGCAGATGCTCACGGCCGACACGCACCCGCTGATCACGCCGCGTGTTCGCAAGGTCCTGGCGTCGACCGCCGGCTTCGACGCCGACGCGTGGCGCGCGTGGCAGATCCAGTGGTTCGGCACGGGCATGCGCGCCGTCGAGAAGCGCCTGGCGAGCGAGGCCGCCACGGGCCGCTTCTGCCACGGCGATTCGGTGACGACCGCCGACCTCTGCCTGGCCAGCCTGTTCACCGTGATGCGCGTGTTCAAGATCGATTTCGACGACATCCCGACCTGCAAGCGCATCATGGCCGAGTGCGAGGCGCTGGACGCGTTCGCGGCGGCCGATCCGATGCGCCAGGTGGGCGCGCCGAAGGCGGCGTAGCCCGAGGGGTCAGGCCCCGGCCTCGAATCGCTCAGCGCCGCCCGCCGCGCTGTTGCCACAGCGGCTTCTTGCCCTTGAGATGCCGCTCGATGCCTTCATTGAGCCGCCCGCGCAGGTCGATCACCTCGTCGAGATGCCCATACACGCCCGGGAAGCGCAGGTCCAGCCACAGCCACAGCGTGCACGAGCGCAGCGCCTTCTCCATGTTGTCGAGCCGGCTGTGCTCGTCGACCTCGGACAGGAACCACGGCACGCCGGCCTGGCCGCCGCTGGCGTGGTTGTAGGTCCATTCGAGGAAGGCCTGCACCTGCGCCTCGGTGCGCGTGTCCACCGGGGCCTGCGCGTAGATGAAGCGCTGCTTGAGCGGCAGCTTGCCCGCGTTGTGGTCGAGCTGTTGGGCGAGGTCGAGCATCTGCTCGAGCTCGGCGACGGCGAAGTGGGCGTTGTCGAGCTTGAGCTGGTCGACGAACACATCGAGCACCGCGCGCAGCTTCGTCAGCTGCAGGCGGGTGGCGATGGTGTCGACGTGCCACCAGTTGGGCGCCACGGTGGCCTTGAAGTCGCGCGGCGCGCGCGGCGGGCGCGGCAGCAGGTCCTTCAGCGTGCGCAGCGCGGTCGGCTCGGCCTCGCGCAGCACGCCGGCGAAGCCTTCCTCGTGCATGCCATAGCGGCCGGCGCGGCCGGCGATCTGGTGCACTTCGGATTCGTCGAGGAGCCGGTCGCCCACGCCGTCGAACTTCTTCAGCGTGGAGAACAGCACCCGGCGGATCGGCAGGTTCAGGCCCATGCCGATGGCGTCGGTGGCGACGAGGATGTGCGCGTGGCCATGCGCGAAGCGCTCGGCCTCGCGGCGCCGCACCTCCGGCGGCAGCGCGCCGTAGATCACCGACACCGGATGCCCGTTGGCGGCCACCTGGTCGCGCAGCATCAGCACCTCGCGGCGGCTGAAGGCGACGACGGCGTCGCCATGCTTCAGCGACGAGATGGGCACCGGCCCCGGCAGCAGCTCGACGTGCTGCTTGCGCTCGAACGTGATCTGCTTGCAGTTCTCGCCGCACAGCTTCAGCAGGTTCTCGATGGCCGGCGCGGCGTAGGCCGAGCAGATGATGATGACCTCGTTGGCGGGCACGCCCACGATGGCCTGCGTCCACGCCCAGCCGCGCGACTTGTCGAACAGCATCTGCGCCTCGTCGATGACGGCGACGTCGATCGGCTTGGAGGTGTTGACCATCTCGATGGTGCTCGAGACGACGCGCGCATCAGCCGCCGGGTCGTTCTCCTCGCCGGTGAGCAGCGAGCAGGGCACGCCGCGGCCGACGAGGCGGTCGCGGCCTTCGAGGGCCAGCAGGCGCAGCGGCGCGAGGTAGCAGCCGTCGTGCGCGCCGGCCAGCTTCTCGAACGCCGCGTAGGTCTTGCCGCTGTTGGGCGGGCCGACGTACAGCGTGACGCTGCGCTGCAGGCGACGCGCCATCTCGAAGGTGTCGGGGTAGCCCTGGAACGCGAGCTCGGTGTTGAGGCCCTCCAGCGCGTTCTGCTCGGCCACGTGGCGCTCCCAGCGATCCTGGGCGCGCACCAGCGAGGCCTGGAGGTCGGTGAACGGCTGCGGCCGCGCGGTCTCGGCCTGCAGGCGCTGGATCAGCGAGCCGACGTGCTCGGGGTGGCCGGAATCGGCGCGCGCGATCAGGTGCTCGGCGATGTCGACCAGTTCGGCCGCGTGCGGGTACGGCGGGGCGTCGCCCAGCGCCGCGATGGCCGCGCCCATGTCGCCGGTGCGGTAGTAGTCCCACACGAGCGCGTCGGCCACGGGCTGGCGCCAGGCCACGTCCAGTTGCACGCCGGTCTCCGGCAGCTTCAGCGGGTCGCGCAGGAAGCGGTCGAACGCGCCGGCCTCGCGCGTGACGCCCAGCGCCTCGAGCTCGCTGGTGCGCGCCTGCATCAGCGCACGCACGTTGGGGCCGTTGCCGACGACGTCGAGATGGCGCACGGCGGCGGCCATGTGCTCGGGCGCGATCCAGCGGCTGGGGCGGCCGCCGGACACGGCCTTCTGCAGCAGGATCAGCCCCAGGCCGTCGAGGTGCTGCTCGAAGTTGGGCGCGTGCTCGTCGAGGTAGTCGGCGGGCTTGACGACCATCGGCAGCTGGTACGCCGCCTGCTGGATGCGGGCGACGTCGGCGGGCGCGATGGCCTCGGGCACCCGGCTCGCGTGGCGGGCGTTGGGCAGCTTCAGGGGGCGCGGCGCCGGGGCGTCGGGCGTGGTCGGGGGAAGATTCGCGGGTTCGGAGCTCATGCAGGTGCACGCGCGTCTCGCGCGGGTGCGACGTTCAGGTCAATCCCGGAGTATGACTGGTCGGAGGGCACACTGTCGAAGATGAATCACTCGGAAAGCAGGTTGGCCGATCCGCGCGACGCCGCGCTGGCGCGCATGAAGGCGGTCGCCGCGGGGCTGCTGGCCGCCGCGTTGGCGGGCCTGGCGCTCGCCGCCTGGCAGGGCGGGCAGGGCGCCTGGGGCTGGCTGGAGGCGTTCTGCGAGGCGTCGGCGGTGGGCGCGGTGGCCGACTGGTTCGCCGTCGTCGCGCTGTTCCGCCATCCGCTGGGGCTGCCGCTGCCGCACACCGCGATCATCCCGCGCAGCAAGGCGCGCGTGGCCGACGGCCTGGCCGAGTTCGTGCGCGACCATTTCCTGGAGCCCGAGG
>FSXQ01000583.1_pt1 | contig 54831 bp, 46 predicted proteins | sample 1638011 | NCBI WGS metagenome assembly FSXQ01 (sample SAMEA3914789, study PRJEB12502) | metagenome | biome: forest; material: soil | place: Canada | collected 2011-07-03 | depth 0.3 m | reverse complement strand
GGCTGCTTCTGGGGCATGCAGGATCTCATCCGCAAGATGAAGGGCGTGCAGGAGACGCGCGTGGGCTACACCGGCGGCGACGTCGAGGACGCCACGTATCGCCGCCACGGCACGCACGCCGAGGGCATCGAGATCCTGTTCGACCCGGCCCAGCTGAGCTTCCGCGACCTGCTCGAGTTCTTCTTCCAGATCCACGATCCGAGCACGAAGAACCGCCAGGGCAACGACATGGGCATGAGCTACCGGTCGGCGATCTACTACACGTCGCCCGAGCAGAAGGCCGTGGCCGAGGACACGATCCGCGACGTCGACGCCTCGGGCCTGTGGCCGGGCAAGGTCGTCACCGAGCTCGAGCCGGCGGGCCCGTTCTGGGAAGCCGAACCCGAGCACCAGGACTACCTCGAGCTGTTTCCCAACGGCTACACGTGCCACTTCGCGCGGCCGGGCTGGAAGCTGCCGAAGCGGGCCGCCTGATCGTCGACGCGCCGCGGCGCGCTCGAGTCAGGGCGCCGCAGGTTCGATGGGCTCGCCGTCGTCGCGCGCGGCCACGCGCCGCCCGACGACCAGCCCGATCAACGGCGTCGTCATTGCCGTCGTGACGAGCGCCATCAGCAGCAGGATCGTGAACATCTCGCGCCCGATGAGTCCGGCGTCGAGCCCGATCTTCATCACGATCAGCTCCATCAGGCCGCGTGCGTTCATCAGCGCGCCGGTGGCCAGGCTGTCGCGCCAGCCGAAGCCCGTCGCGCGCGCGCCCGTGGCCGCGCCGGCGATCTTGCCGACGGCCGCCGCGGCCGTCACCAGCGCGAACGCGCCCCAGCCGGCCGACGAGAACGCGCCGCCGGTGGTCGACAGCCCCGCCAGCGCGAAGAACAGCGGCATCAGCACCACCATCGCGATGGGCTCGACGCGGTGCACCAGCGATGCGAGCAGGCGGTCGTCGCGCGGCAGCCCGGCGCCGAACAGGAACGCGCCGAACACGGCGTGCAGGTGCATCCACTCGGTGAGCATCGCGCAGCCCAGCAGGCCGATCATCAACGCGGCCAGCACCGTGGCCGACGGCTGGCCGTCGGGCGCGTGGGTGCGGAGCAGCCAGCCGAATGCGGGCTTCAGCACGAGGAACACGAAGCCCAGCAGCGCCGCGACGCCCGCGCCGGTGCGGGCCGCGCCGACCAGGCCGTCGCCGCTGCCGGCCAGCGCCACCACGAACGCCAGCAGGATCCAGGCGATCGCGTCGACCACGGCCGCGGCGGCGAGCGACAGCTGGCCGAACGCCGTCTGCGTGAGGCCGCGATCCTTCAGGATGCGCGCCATCACCGGGAACGCCGTGATCGACAGCGCCGCGGCCATGAACAGCGAGAACGGCCAGAACGCGACGCCGGCCGGCGCCAGCGCGGGATGGAGCAACGGCGAGATCGCCAGCCCGAGGATCATCGGCAGCACCACGCTGGCGACGCCCACGCTGGACGCCGCCTGGATGCGCGCCCGCACGCCCTGCGGCCAGCGCAGCTCGAGGCCGATCACGAACATGAACAGCACGAGGCCCAGCGTCGACAGCGCGTTGAGTCCGGCGAGCGACTTCGCCGAGAACAACGCCCCGTGCAGCTCGGGCAATGCCGCGCCGAACGCCATCGGGCCCAGCAGCACGCCGGCGGCCATCTCGCCGACGACCGCGGGCTGGCCCAGCCGGCTGGCGATCCAGCCGCACACCCGCGCCGCCACCAGCACGACGATCAGTTGGAGCAGCAGCAGGGTGGTGGGCGACATGACGAATTCAGGACGGGTTGGCGGGACGTTCGATGCCCGCGCGGAACAGGGCGGCGACCATGTCGGACTGCGTGAGCATGCCCAGCAATTGTCCACGCTCGTCGACGACGGGCAGGTGGTGGCGGCCGCCGTCGGTGAACGCGGGCATGAGGTCGACCAGCTCCTGGCGCGGCGAGGCGGTGAGCGGGTCGGGCGTCATGAGGTCGCCGACGACCCACGCCGCGCGGCCCGCGACGCCCGAGGCAAGCTCGTGCCCGACGAAGAAGTCGTGCAGCGTGATGATGCCCAGCAAGCGGCCGTTCGCGTCGACCACCGGCAGTGCCTTCACCGCGTGGCGGATCATCCGCTGCCAGGCCTGCTGCGCGGGCGTCGACGGCGTGACGCTGACGACGTCGTGCGACATGATCTCGTTGCAGCGCAGGCTGCCGAAGCGGCGCCGCCAGGCCTGGTGCTCGGCCTCGACGAACAGCGCCTGCAGGTCGTCCTCGCTGACGTCCAGCAGCTCGCCGCGGGCCTTCAGCGCGGCGTGCAGGTCGGCCAGCGTGAGGCCCACGCGCGCGCTGGGGCTCGCGTCACGCGTGAGGTGCGCGGGCGGGCCCGCGAGCGCGCGGTGCGGGTAGCGTCGGCGTGCCGACACGTTGAACAGCAGCGCGGTCATGAGCAGCAGCAGCGAATCGATGGCGACGGGCCACAGCACGAACGCGTAGCCGAGCGCGTGGACGGCCGGGCCGCCCAGCACGGCCGTCAACGCGACTGCGCCGCTGGGCGGATGCAGGCAGCGCAGCGCGAACATCGCGCCGATGGCCAGCGAGCCGGCCAGCGCGCAGGCGAGCGCGGGGTCGGGCACATGCAGGGCGCACGTCACGCCGATGGCCGCGGACACCACGTTGCCGCCAATGATGGCCCACGGCTGCGCCAGCGGGCTGGACGGCACCGCGAACAGCAGCACCGCCGACGCCCCCATCGGCGCGATGAACCACGGATCCAGCCCGGCCAACATGCGCTGGCTGAGCCATGCCGCCACGAACAGGCCGACCAGCGCGCCGAGGCAGCTCAGGCCGATCTCGCGCCGCGACACGCTGACGGGGGCCGGCGCGAAGGCCGCCAGCCAGTGCCACACGCTGCGCTCACCCATCCCGGCGATCCTCGCCCGGCGCGCGGCCGCCGTCGGTCAGGGCGCGGAAGCGCGAGCGGGCGCGTCCCAGCGGCAGGTCGAAGAAGCGTTCCTCGAGGTGTTCTTCCTCGTTGATCGCGAGCGAGGGCTTGATGAGGTCGCTGCGCGCGACCAGGCCCACCAGGCGGCGCGACTGCGCGTCGGTCACCACCGGCAGGCGCTCCAGGCCGTGCACGGCCAGGCGGGTGGCGATGATGCGGCAGTTCTCGTCGGCGAGCGCCATCGGCGGCACGTTGGCGCCGAAGAGGTCGGCCACGCGCGCGACGCCGGGGCGCTGCAGGCCGGCAGCGAGCGCGTCGCGGTCGACCATGCCGATGAAGCGGCCGCCGACCAGCACCGGATACGCGCGATGGCGCTGCGTGCCGCCGAAGTGGCGCTCGAGCGCGCCGGCGATCGTGGACTCGCCGTCGAGCGTCTCGACCTCGCGCGTCATCACCTCGGCCACGATGTGTCGCTCCAGCGGGTCGATGCCGTACTCGCGGTAGATGTGGTGGCCGCGCCGCGAGATCTTCTCGGTGAGGATCGAGCGCGGCATCGTCGCCACCGTGAAGCCGTACGCGACGGCCGACGAGATCAGCAGCGGCAGTAGCGCGTCGACGTCGTGCGTCAGCTCCAGCGCGAACATCACCGACATCACCGGCGCGCGCATCATGCCGCCGAGCGTGGCCGCCATGAACACGAGCGGCCACAGCGCGGGCTGGCCGCCGGGCAGCCACGGGCCCATCAACACGCCCAGCGACGCGCCCATCATCAGCAGCGGCGCCAGCACGCCGCCCGACGTGCCCGAGCCCAGCGCGATCACCCACATGGCGGCCTTGCACAGGATCAGCGCGAGCACGACGTCGAGCGCCAGGCGGTTGGCGAGCAGGTCGCCGATGACGTCGTAGCCGACGCCCAGTGCGCGCGGCTCGAGGTAGCCGCCGATGCCGACGGCCAGGCCGCCCAGCGCGGGCCACCACATCCAGTGGATCGGCAGTCGGCCGAACAGGTCCTCGACCTTGTAGAGGCTGGTCGACACCGTCCACGACAGCGCACCCGCCGCGAGGCCGGCGATCACGCACGACGCGAGCGTCATGAGGCTGGGCGTGTGCGTCTGCAACGGGAACAGCGCGCCGCCATCGAGCAGCAGCGGCCGCACCGCTGCCGCCACGCAGCAGGCGATGGCCACCGGCAGCAGGCTGCGCGGGCGCAGCTCGAACAACAGCAGCTCGACGGCCAGCATCACGGCCGCGATGGGCGTGCCGAACACCGCGGTCATGCCCGCCACGGCGCCGGCCACCAGCAGCGTCTTGCGCTCGCCGGCCGTGATGCGGAAGAACTGGCCCACCAGCGAACCCAGCGCGCCGCCGGTCATGATGATGGGGCCCTCGGCGCCGAACGGGCCGCCGCTGCCGATGGCGATACCCGACGAGATCGGCTTGAGGATCGCCACCTTGGGCGACATCCGGCTCTTGTTGAACAGGATCGCCTCGATGGCCTCGGGAATGCCGTGGCCGCGGATCTTCTCCGAGCCGTAGCGCGCCATCAACCCGATGACGAGCCCGCCGATGGCCGGCACCGCGATCACCGCGAGGCCCAGCGTGTTGGCCGCGGGCGAGACGGGGCGGTCGGACAGCACCTGGAAGAAGAACAGGTTGGTGAACAGGCGGATCAGGTGCAGCAGCGCCCAGGCCGCGAACGTGCTGAGCACGCCCGCCATGGCCGCGATGGCCGCGATGCCGGGCAGTCGGTGCGCGGCGGCGAAGTCGCGCCGTTCGTCGTGTGCACGTTCGGGGTCCCGCAGGGCGGTCGAGTCGGGTGTGGACATGCGCGCCTCAGCGGTTGATGTTGGGCACGGAAAAGACGCTGCCCAGCGACTGCAGCTCCGCGCGATGCTGCTCCGCGAGGTGCGCGAGCAGGCGCTCGCCGGGCGGCAGCAGGTGGATCTCGACGTTGCGGCGATCGGTGCGGCCTTGGCGTCGCTCGACGAAGCCGTGTTCCTCGCAGCGCGAGACGAGCGCGACGACGCCGTGCGGCTTGGCTTGCAGCCGCTCGGCCAGCTCGCCGACGGTGGCCCAGGTGCGGCCCGGGTAGCCCTTCACGTGCAGCAGCAGCAGGTATTGCAGCGGCGTGATGCCGGCGGCCTGCACGACGTCCTCGGAGAATCGCTCGAAGCGGCGGATCTGGAAGCGGAATTCGGACAACGCCTCGAACTCGGGCTTGGTCAGGGGTTTGCGCGCGGGAGGCGTCATCGCGATCGTGAGGCGGAGAAGTCCGCCAATGTATCACGACGTGATGTATCGGCTGCGCTCAGGCCGGATCGGCGCGGCTGATGTAGTCGACGAAGGCGCGCAGCGGCGCGGGCATGTAGCGGCGGCTCGGGTAGTACAGGAACGGCCCGGTGAACGGGCGCCACCAGTCCTGCAGCACGGGCACGAGCGCGCCGCTGTCCAGGTGCGGCTGCAGCCACGCGTCGAACAGGTGGATGACGCCGACGCCGGCCAGCGCGGCGTCCACCTTGAGGTCGGTGGTGGAGCCGATGCGAACCGTGAGCGGGCCGGTGACGTCCACCTTGACCACCTCGCCGTCGCGCTCGAACTCCCACGGCGCGAGGCTGCCGCCGGCGAAGCGACCGCGCAGGCAGGCGTGCTGCAGCAGGTCGCGCGGGTGCGCGGGCGTGCCGTGGCGCGCGAGGTAGGCGGGCGACGCCGCGGTGGCCGCGCGCTGCCAGCGCGGGCCGATGGGGATGGCGATCATGTCCTGCTCGAGCCGCTCCTCGTAGCGGATGCCGGCGTCGAAGCCGGCGGCGAACACGTCGACCAGGCTTTCCTCGGCGATGACTTCCAGCTGGATGTCGGGGAACGCGGCAAGGAAGCCCGGCACGATGCCGGGCAGCACCAGGCGCGACGCGCTCACCGGCACGTTGAGCCGCAATGTGCCGGCGGGGCGGTCGCGGAAGCCGTTGACGACGTCCAGCGCGGCCGCCACCTCGTCGAACGCGGGGCCCAGCCGCTCGAGCAGCCGTCGGCCGGCCTCGGTGGGCGAGACGCTGCGCGTGGTGCGGTTGAGCAGGCGGACGCCCAGGCTCGCCTCGAGGCGGCGGAGCGTCTCGCTGAGCGCCGAGGCGCTGCCGCCGCTGGCGCGCGCGGCCTCGCGGAAGCCGCCGGCGCGGACGACGGCGACGAAGGCGTGGAGGTCTCCCAGGTGGGCGGCCATGGTTGCGTTGATTGTCCTGATTTACGCACAGCCCGTGCGGATTGCGCCATCTTATCGCGCGGCGCTTCGCTGGCTACATTGAGTTCCAGACCCTCACGACACCAGGAACTCGACATGAACGACATCGGAACATTCACCCTCGGCGACCGCACCGTCCGACGCATCGGCTACGGCGCGATGCAACTGGCTGGCCCCGGCGTCTTCGGGCCGCCCAAGGATCGCGCAGCCGCGGTCGCGGTGCTGCGCGAGGCGGTGGAGCAGGGCGTCGACCACATCGACACCAGCGACTTCTACGGCCCGCACATCACCAACCAGGTCATCCGCGAGGCGCTGCATCCGTACCGCGACAACCTGACCATCGTCACCAAGATCGGCGCCCGCCGCGATGCCAAGGGCGGCTGGCTGCCGGCCTTGTCGCGCGAGGACTTGACGCAGGCCGTGCACGACAACTTGCGCAACCTCGGCCTCGACGCGCTGCACGTGGTCAACCTGCGCAGCATGTTGAGCGTGCACGGGCCGGCCGAAGGGTCGCTGGAGGAGCCGCTCGCCGCGCTCGCCGACCTGCAGCGCCAGGGCCTGGTGCGCCACGTGGGCCTCAGCAACGTCACGCGCCAGCAGGTGATCGACGGCCAGCGGATCTGCCCGATCGTGTGCGTGCAGAACATGTACAACCTCGCGCACCGCGCCGACGACGCGCTCGTCGACGAGCTGGCGAAGCTGGGCATCGCCTACGTGCCGTTCTTCCCGCTGGGCGGGTTCACGCCGCTGCAGTCGACGACGCTGTCGGACGTGGCCGCGCGCCTGGGCGCGACGCCGATGCAGGTCGCGCTGGCGTGGCTGCTGCAGCGGTCGCCGAACCTGCTGCTGATTCCGGGGACGTCGTCGGTGAGCCACCTGCGCGAGAACCTCGCGGCCGGCGGCCTGACGCTCGCGCCCGAGGTGGTGGCGGCGTTGGAGGCGATCGCGGGCGAGGCCGCTGCGGCCCACTAAAAAAAGAGCCCGGTCCACGAAGTGGCCAGGCTCGAGTCCTCGTGAACAGTCGGCGCAAATCGACGAGGCGTTGGGATCTGCAACTTGATCAGGCTGCGATCTGGAACAGAGTTTGATCCGCGCGAAGCTCATGGAACGAGCCAGCGCCGAACTCAGTCCGGATTCGCGGTCAGTCGTTGAGTCCCAGCCCGTCGAGGATCAGCGGAATGCATTTCTCGACCCGCGCCTCGCGCGTCTTCGACTGCTTGGCACCGGTGAAGAACAAGTGATACTGGCGTTGCCGGCCCGGCGTCAGCGCGAGAAAGGCCTCGCGCAGCGCGGTGTTCCGGTCGAGACGCGACTGGAACTCCTCGGGGTAGGCGAGATCGGTGCTCTTCTTGAACGCCACCTTGAGGCCGGCGGCCTCGACGGAGATCGCGTCCTCGAGATAGGCCTTCAACGGCTTCGCGAACTTCCTGACCTCGGCCAGCGACGTGAAGCGCATCTGCCGCTGCGACTGCGAGTTCTCGCCGGCCTGCACCAGCACGCCCTTGGGATCGCGCATCAGCGCGCCCTTGACGAACAGCAGCGTGCAGGTCTCCTTCAACGGCATGATCAGCACGACGTTGGCGCCGTCATGCGTGTAGCAGGGCTTGGCCCACTTGAAGTCCTCGTGCAGGCCGGAGGCCAGCAGGACGTCGCGAAGCGCGGGAATCTCGTCGTTCCAATGCTTCTGGCGGGCGATCCAGGCGTCGACGGCTGGGTTCTTGTCGGGCATCGCGGGCGGTCTCGGGTTGCGTTGGCCGCATTCTGGCCCGGGCGTGCAACGCGTCAGCCTCGGGGTTTCGCCAGCAACTGGCCGACGCTGCGCAGGTCGGCGGCAACCAGGCCGCAGTCGCGGTCGAAGTCGGCGTCGCTGGCGTCGGGCATGCGCAGCACCACGAAGTGCAGCACGCAGCCGTCGCCGGACGGCGTCACGCGCATCGCGTTGTGGAACGTGGTGCCGGACGGGTCGGTGACGTCGTGGTCGAGCACGCCGAAATCGTTGCGCGGCGCCATGTCGATGCGGATGCGGCCCATCGGCGAATCGGCGAACCAGTGGTCGCCGTCGCGATGCACGGCCGTCGTCAAGCCGGCCGCCCATTGGGGGAGGTTCTCGACGTTGCTGGCGAAGTCGTAGACGGCGCGGGCCGGGATGTCGAGGGATTCGGAGACGATGCGGTGGGCGTAGGTCATTGCGGGATCCTTTCGCGCTCTCGGGGTCATCGACGCGGCGGCAGCGGGCGTGCCTGGCCGAGCCATTGTCGGGCCTTCAGAAGCGGCACGTCACGCCGTCCTCGAAGCGCACGGGCGGCGCCGCGATCGCGGCGTGGGTCGACAACTCCAGGATCGAACGCCGCGCGGGGTCGCCATCGAGCACGAGCGCCTGGCGCAGCGGCGTCTCGACGTTGCTCTGGAAGCGCGGCCCGCCGTGACGCTTGAAGCCGCGCGTGTGGAACAGCAGCGGGTGGCACAGCGCGACGTCGCCGGCGCGGCCCGTGAGCTCCGTGAAGCCGCCGAGCGGCTCGGCCAGCACCTTCTCGAACAGCTCGTGGTGCGTGAGCCCCTGCGGATGCGCGGCCAGCACCTGCACCGCGCGGCGATGCGAGCCCTCCGCCACGATCGTGCCGCCGCTGCCGGCCGGCACGTCGCTGAACAGGCCCATGACCAGCAGGCCCTGCCGCGGGCAGTCGACCTGGTGGCGGAACCAGTTGCCGTCCACGTGCCAGCCGCGGCGCGGAAACTCGCCGGCCTGGTCGCGCCCCTCGTGGAAGTTGACGGGCCAGAAGCCCCAGCGTCGCGCGCCGAACCACGCCCCCCGGCCGACCAGTTGATCGATGGCCGCGGCCAGCGCGTCCGGAAAGCAGGCGAGCACCTCCGGGGCGTCCGGCCGTTCCTCGATGTCGTAGGCGGGCGGCCAGGTGGACGGGTCGTCCTCGCGGATGCCGGCCTTCTCGTGCATCCGCCGCCACACCACGGCGCGTGCCGCCGCAGCTAGGGGGGCGTCGAAGGCGCCGCGCAGCGCACACCAGCCGTGATCCATGAAACACTGGATGTCCGCGGCCGTCAGCGGGCCGGGCGGCTGTGGCGACCAACGCTCGTCGGCCCTGTCATTTTCCAGCACGATCGATTCCATGATCACCTCGTTCGAATTGCTGACCGCGCAAGAGTGCGCCCGCGCCGAGCAGGCGCTGAAGGCCTTGCGCGCCGACTGGACGCCGCGCACCGAACAGCCGGCCAGCTTCCATACCCTGGGCGCGGCGTCGTACATGGACGCGGGGCGCGAGTACAGCCGCCGCGCCGCGGCCATCAACCCCAAGCTGGCCGAGCACTTCGGCTGGCTCTACGACAAGCTGTGCGCGTTTCTCGGCTGGCGCCTGCGGGCCGGCGTCGAACTGGCCGGGCATCTCGCGCTGCCGGGCTTCCATGTGTGGGAGACCGCGGGCATCTTCACGCAGCCGCAGGCGTCGGTGCACTTCGACCTGCAGCAACTGCGCGTGTGGTCGCCCGACACGCCCGGTGCCGACTTCGCGCATCCGTTGTCGTTCACGCTCGCCATCCGCCTGCCGCGCGCGGGCGGCGGGCTCAACGTGTGGGACATCACGCAGGAGCGCTTCGCGCACTTCTGCGGACGCGTCGGCGGGCGGGTCGACCCGGCCGACGTGGCCGCGCTGCTGCCGCCGATGCGCCATGCCTACGCGGTGGGGAGCATCGCCATCCACTCCGGCCTGCTGTTGCACCAGATCGGCGAGATCGCCGTGGTGGAGCCGGGCGACGAACGGATCACGTTGCAGGGCCATGCGCTGAAGGTGGGCGGCACCTGGCGGCTCTACTGGTAGCCGGCCGCCAGCAGGTCGGCGACGGCCCGCGCGATCGGCAGCCCGGTGAGGTTCTCGTAGTACGTGAAGCAGGGCGACGGGTTCACCTCGAAGCACACCCACTCGCCCTCGGGCGTGCGGCGCAGGTCGATGCCGGCCAGCGGCAGGCCCAGCGCATGCGCGAGGCGCACCGCGGCGTCCTGCACGTCGGGTTCGAGGACCTCCGCGTGCAGCGCGAGGCTCGCGCCCTGCGCGGCGGCGTATCGATAGTCCACCGCGTCGCTGTCGATGCGCACGGTGAACACGCGGTCGCCGACCACGTGCACGCGATGGTCGGTGCCGGGCACCAGCGCCTGGAACTGCGTGGGGCACCAGACGATGTCGTCCAGCCGCGCGCGGTCGTCCACGCGCAGCCGCGAGACCATGCTGCGCACGCCGCTGACCGACTTGTAGATGACCTCGCCGTGGCGCTCGTGGAAGGCGAGCACGGCGTCGACGTCGGTGGTGACCAAGGTCTCCGGAACGGCGAAACCGTGGCGCTCGATCAGCATCGCCTGGTAGGGCTTGGAGCTGTTGCTGGCCATCGCGGTGGGGCGGTTCAGCACCAGCGCCGGCGCGCGGTCGGCCCACGTCCACAGCGCGCTCTGGACGCGTTCGATGGCGTTCATCGCCTGTGCGTCGGTGCCTTCGAGCGCGGGGATCTGGTGCAGGTCGTAGACCCGGGTGTACAGCGCGCGCACGGCGTCGAGCGCGACGTGCGCGTGGCCGGTGTGCAGCACTCGCGCGTGGCGAGCGCCGTCGTCCCAGCGCATGCGGTCGGCGTCGCGCTGATCGAGCAGCACGCTGTCGCGGCCGGTGGCGGCGAGCTCCTCGCGCACGCGGTCCAGCGGCTCGTCGCCGGGCAGTCCCCACAGCGCGATCATGGGGCGCTCCTCGCGACCAGGCGCTCGACCACGGCGCGCCCGATGGCGGCGTCGTCGGTGTCGACGAGCAGTTCGACGCCCGTGAGTCGCGCGCGTGCTGTCGACGCGTCGAAATGCACGGTCGCCAGTTCGACCCGCGCGGCGCGCGCGACGCTGTGCGCCGCCTGGACGAGCGCCGCGTCGCCCGCGCCGAAGCAGCGCTCGCCGACGACCGTCATGGCGCAGCGCGAAGCGGTCCGGTCTGCCGGCGCCAGCTCGACGCCTGCCTGCGCCGCGAGAAACGGCAGGTGGTCCTCGCTGACGCCAGGCCCGAGCATCGACGACGCCGTCGGACGATTCAGCACCGGGCAGCGCAGGCTGGCGAGCCAGCCGAGCAGGAACGCGGTCATCTCGCTGGCGATGTACGAGCGGTCGTTCTCGTGAAGGTGGTCGAGCGCCGCGGCGTCGATGTGGGGCAGCCGGCTCAGCACGCCGCGCAGGTCGCGCACGGGCAGGCGCTCGCCCTCGGCCACGAACCATTCTTCGCCGCGGCCACCGACGTACATGCGCCAGCCGGGACGCGACAGGTCGCGCGGCACGATCAGGCGCGCACCGTGCGATCGCCAGGCGGTGACGAAGCGCGCGGCGGCGGCGTCGCGCGGATGGGCCAGCACCGCGATGGTCATGACCGCGACCCCGTCGAGTCCGCGTCGGGCGAGCTCGCCGGCGGTCGGCTCGCGGAGGCGGCCAGGGCGCGCTGGCCGACGGCGGGCCGCTCGTCCGGGCGAATGAAGGCGCGCCCGAGCGGCAGCGTCGGCGGCCGCACCGATTCTTCGGCGAAGAGGAACGACAGCAGGCCGGGTTGCTGCGGCATGCCCGGAAGCTGCCACGGGCCGTCGGCACGATCGAGCTGCTTTTCCATGGCGCCCAGCTCCTTGCCGTCCTTGTCCTCCTTGCCGTCCTTGTGATCCTTGCTTTCCTTCGTCTCCTTGGTGTCCTTGCTTTCCTTGCCTTCCTTGCTGTCCTTGCCCTCCTTGGACTCCTTGCCGTCCTTGCCCTCCTTGGTCTCCTTGCCCTCCTTGCTCTCCTTGCCGTCCTTGCCGTCCTTGCTCTCCTTGGTCGTCTTGACGGGGAGGCTGTTGAACTGGTTCTTGATGTCGGCGAGCAGCAGGAACAGCTCGTGGCGCAGCTCCGCGATGCAGCGGAAGGCCTCCTTGCTGTCCAGGTTGAGGTCGTCGAGATCCTTCTCGATGCTGTGGAAGCGCTTGTTGAAGCCGTCCTCGGCCGACGTCATCTCGGCCTGGATGATGTCCTGCCCGTCCACCCAGTCGCGATGCGCGAACGTGCGCTGGAACTTGGACACGCAGTCCGGGTCGGTGTCGGGAAACGTGAAGCTGTAGTTGAAGGTGGCCATGGCTCATTCCTGGTTGTCGGGGGCGACGAGGCCGACGGCGCGGCGTTGTCGGAATTCTCGGTACGCGTGCGAGTGGCGGCCGGTCATCGGCAGCGCCGCCCCGCGGCCATCGGGATCGACATGCGATTCGCGGATGCGCCGCGTGTCGATGACGACGCCCAGCGGCTGGGCGCGTCGCAGCATGTTCATCAGGAACTCGAACTGCGCGAGATCCAGGCGCTGGCCGGCGGGCATGTCCAGCTGCACATGGTAGGGCGCGATGGTGCCGCGCGGATCCTCCTGCGCGGCGCGCACCGGGCTCACGACGACCACCGCCGTCAGCGACTGCGCGATCGGCGCGAAGAACGTGTTGCGCGGCCCGGTGGGGCCGGCGAGCATGCCTGGCGCCGCGCGCACGGGCAGCGCGTACCAGACGAAGCCGGTGGCGCTCGAGTTCAGCGAGACCGCCGCGGCCGGCAACGACACGACGCCGACGACGAGCAGCACCGCCGAACCGCTCGTGGCCAGCGGCAGCGCGCTCACCACCTCGTTGGAACGCAGCGCGCCGACCAGCGCGGTCAGCTGCGCGACCGCGGCGTCGGCGTTGGCCAGCACGCCGGCGGCCATCGTGGCGTCGAGCCGCAGCGTGCGCATCGCCTCGGGCGGCACGCCGGCCAGCCCGGCGACGGCGCGCGCGACATCGTCGGCGGACGCGGGCAGGCGCAGCCCCGCGCGATCGAACGGCGTGGTGGCGACGACGCTCGCCTGCGCGAACGCGGCGCTCGCGTCGGCCGGCGACAGCACGGTTGGGGCCGGCACGCCGGCGGCCGTTGCGGCGGCGAGGGCGTCCTGCAGCGCGAAGTGCAGCCGCGCGTCCATGGGCTCGTCGCCCGGCGCGCACAGCATCGCTGACATGGCCGTGGGCGTACCCGGCGTGGTGTCGATGCGCAGCGCGTGGAACGGCAGGTGCGACAGGTACAGGCCGGCCGCGGTCGTGTGCACCGTGCGCAGGCCGCAGGCCGCGAGCAGCCAGCGGCCTTGCGGATCGACCGCGGACGGCTGCGGCGCGAGCGAGCCGAGCACCAGTCCCAGTTCGTAGTCGACCGTGCCGGTGTAGTGCTGCGCGGTGGCGTTCGCGGCCATCGTGTCGAGTTCGGCCGCCGCGGGCGCCGCGGCCTCGATGCCGAGACCGAGCTCGAAGCGGCTGCCGCCGGCGGAATCCTGCGTGCGCAGCACGGCCCACTTCGTCGTCGCGCCCAGCGCCGCACGCACGCGCCCGACGCGGTCGAGCGCCTGCGCGAGGTAGCGCGAGACGTGCGCGTCGGCGGGGAACGTGAACATCGACTGGAGCCGCGCGAGCATCGCGTCGATCGCGATCCTGTCGAGCGGCGACGCCACCCACCAGGTCGGCAGCGGGCGGCTGGGCATCAGCAGGTAGGTGCAGCGGATCATGTCCAGGAACCGCAGGCGTTCGAAGTCGGGGTTCGGCCCGGACGACATCAGGCGCACGGCGATCGCGATGTCGGCGTTCGACTCCTGCACCGACACCGCGCCCGTGAAGCCGAGCGCGGCGAGCAGGCCGGGCGTGTCGGTGCCGCCGTCGAGCGCGTCCAGCAACGCGCCGAGCGTGGGCGAGCGGAACGGGCGGAAGATCGCGAGACGGCGGCGGTAGCTGGCGTCGTCCTCGCGGGCCACCTGGCTGGTGGGCTGCTCGATGGCCGCGTTCCACGCGAGCGTGTCCTGCAGGCGCGGCACGCCCAGCTCGGCGCCGAGGCGGTCGAGCGCGCTCGAGGCCGCGCCGTCGACGCGCCGCGCCGCGCTCATGGCGCAGGCCTGGCGGCGGATGCGCTGCTTCTCGGCGCCGGTGACGTAGAGCATGCGGCCCAGCAAGCCCTCGACGACGCGCAGCTCGATCGCGTCGGCCGCCATCGTGCCGGCCGGCGCGTCGCCCAGCACCACGATGGCGTCGATCGCGGGATAGAACTGCGAGGCCTGGTCGGCGGGATCGGCGGCGAACACGGGCAGGCTCGCGCCGGCCTCGGTCCACGGGCCGAACGAGATCGCCACCGGGCTGGCGGGCGCGCCGGCGCCCGTCGTGGCCACCGTGACCGCCACGGTCAGGCCCGCGGCGCCCAGCGGCGCCTTGCAGGTCGCGAGCAGCATCGGATGGCGCAGCGGTCCGTCCACGTGCGCATGGCCCAGCGCATCGAGCGGCAGCGGCGTGTCGCGCGCGCCGCCGACGAACGGGCCGGCCAGGTGGGCTATGGCCGCCAGGTGCGACGCGCTGCGGTAGAGGTCGGCGTCCATGGCGTCAGAGGATCGTCAGGCCGTCGAGCGAGTCGACGAAGGACGCGATCTGCGTGGGCCGCAGCGGCACGTTGTTGGTGCTGCCCACGGTGGACTGGTCGGTCGGCGGCGGGTAGCGCACCAGCCGCAGGTTGCGCACGTCGGCCACGCCCGGCTCGCTCATCATGGCCCACATCACCTCGGCGTAGCGCACCGGTTCGCCGAGCGACAGCGAATCGACGTAGTTGCCGACCCGCGCGAGGATGCGCTGCTTGAGCGCGATGGCCGCCGGGGAGTCGTTGACGGTCATGTTGCTCGCGACGCGCGGCAGCGCGAGGCCCGAGGCCAGGATGTTGGCGGAGATGGCTACCTGCACCGGATCGGCGGCCTGCACCGCGGGCCGGATGCCCAGCGGCCGCAGGTCCTCCATCGCGTCGTCGAGCGAGGCGGACAGGCCGTCGGGGCCGTCCCAGATGGCCGAATCGGTGGACGCCACGATGACGTCGAACAGGTAGGGCGTCGCCAGGTCGCGCTCCGCGCCGAACAGCCGTTCGAGGAAGGCCACGTTGCCGAAGATCGGCAGGTCGACGTCGAGGCCACCGATGCGGTCGCGCACCTGCACCTGGCGCACGCCCGGCACCAGGGACAGCGCCAGCCGGATCGATTCGACGGTCCAGATCGAGCGCGGCGCCTGCAGCAGCAAGGTGCGGTAGCGCACGTCCGGCCAGCGCAGCTCGCCGCCGGTCAGCGGCACGGTGTGCGAGATCTGCACCAACTGCTCGGGCGACACGTTGGGCACCAGGTTGCGGGCGAGCGACAGCAGGCTCGACGAGTCCCACGCGAGCTTGCGATCGTCCTCGTTCCACCAGGTGATCTTCTGCGAGGGAATGGCCGGGTCGAGGTTGCTTTCCGGTCCGGGATAGAACGCCACGACGGCGACGTCGTGGACGGGGTTCTCGGCCGACAGCGAGACCGTCTCGTCGAGCGCCACGTGATGGCGCCCCGGCGTCAGCAGGCGCGCGCCGCGCGGCAGCGAGATGCCCGCGATGTTGGCCGGGAGCGCGGCGGTGAGCCGGATCGTGCCGCGCGCCTCCAGGAACGGCCGCGGCAGCCCGAGCTCCTCGCCGAGGCGCGACAGCGCATCGCCGCGGGCCGTGGCCACGAACTGGTCGTCGTAGAGCGCGGCCAGCGCGGACCAGGTGCGCGCGTCCTCGAGCGCGCCGATCTCGAGGATCTTGCGCAGCGCCGAGCCGGAGCCGATGTCGATGTCGTTGCCGAACACGGCGCGCGCCAACGCCAGCTTCTCGGCCAGCAGGCGCGCGAAGGGCTTGGGCACGAAGCCGCTGTCGGTGATGCCGTAGCCGAGCGCCTCGCTCGAGCGCGTGACGACGCTGTCGACGGCTTGCACGTCGGCGGGCGCGATGGGGGTCGTGGTCGTATCAGCCATGGTCCAGGGTCGCTCCTTGGGTGCCTGCCGTCAGGGTCAGAAGGTCGGCGCTCACCGTCTCGAAGACGACGCGCACGTCGAGTTGCCGCGCGGCGCCGGTCGACGGCGAATCGAGGCGGGCGTCGAGCAGCCGCACGTCGACCACGCGCGCCACGCGCGAGTCGCGCCGCAGCAGGTTCACGATGGCCACGCGCACGCGCTCGCGCTGCACGACGGGCGTGGACGGGTCGGCCAGCGCGTTGAGACCGTCGAAGCCGAACTGCAGGTTGAAGACGTCGCCGCCCAACGGGGTGGTGATGGCCACGGCGAGTGCCTGGCCGAGGTTGTCGATGCCGGCCACCAGCGCGAGATCCAGCGTGCCCAGCGGCGTGAGCGTCACGGAGAGGTCGCGGCTGCCGTCGTCGGACGCCAGGTCCAGCCGCAGCCCGCGGCCCAGCACGTTGCTTCGCAGGAGGTCGGCGCGAGGGTCGGTGGCCATGGCGTCAGGCCGCGGTGAGCAGGGCCTGGCCTGCGGTGCCGTCCACGGCGTTCAGCGGGGCGCCGTTGGTGAGGCCGGACAACGTGGCGGTCACCACGAACGCCGAGCCGACGCTCAGCCTGGTGGCACTGGTGCCCGCGACCGAGAGGACCTTCGAGCAAGGCGTCTGCCCGCCGGAGTTCTGGGAGCAGGTGCCGTCGAGCGAGGCGCCGGCGATGTCCGTGCTCGTCATCACGGGCTTGCCGCTGACGGTCAGCTTGCTGCTGCTCGAAAGCACGCTCACCTTCGAGTGATGGGGACACTCGACGGTGGCGGCGATGGTGAAGACGGCGTTGCTCATGGGGGTTCCCGATCGTTGCTGCCTACTTGGCGCTGACGTCCATCGTGTTGGCGACCTTGACGTTCACCTGGTCGGCCTGGATGGTGAGCGTCTTGTCGACGTTGAGGTTCATGTCGCCCTTGGCGGTGATGGTGATGTCGCCCGAACTGTTGATCACGATGCGCGAGCCGCTCTCGTGCTCGATGGTCACGTGCTCGTTGGCGTCGGACGGCGCCGCGGGGCGGGTGCCGGCGGCCGCGAGCTTGGTCGGTTGCACCCGCACGGTCAGCCGGCCCACCTCGATGACGCGCGCGCCGTCGGCGTCGATCAGGTCGTTCGTGGCGGCGCCGGTCGGCGCGGAGGCGGTCTGGTCGTCGGGCAGCGACTGGCGCACGTTGGCGGCGACCGCCGCCGGCAGGATCAGCCACCAGTCGCCGGCCTTCGACTCCGGCCCCAGTCCCGACTCCCAGATCGCGCCGAGTTCCACCGGGTCGTCGGCGTCGCCGCCGCGGTGGCCCACGAGCACGCGCGTGCCCGGGTAGCGCGGCAGCACCAGGCCGCACTTGCCCCAGGCGAACGGCGTGAGGTAGGGCACGGCGGCGACATGCGTGGGCGCCTTGCGCTCGATCGGCGCGCGGCGCGCACCGAACGGCTGGCCGTCCGCCGCCGAGGTGCCGAGCCACACGTCGACGGTCTGTCCGGGCGGCTCGGCGTTGCCCTTCAGCGTGGCGGCACGCACCTCGGCCACGTCGAGCGGCTTCGCATGGGGCGAGATCAGCGAGTGCACGGCGCTGATGAAACGGCTCTCCATGCCCGCTTCGGGATCCGGGCCCGCGCTCGTGTCGGCCGCGGTGGTGTCCACCGGATCCCATTCGTGTCCGGTGGTGATCTCCACGCCGGTCAGCGTCGTCACGAAGCCCTCGGTGCGCGAGAGCTTGTGGCTGACGCCGGAGACGTAGACCAGCATCGGCGCGCCGGTCTGCGACGTGCCGCCGAGCAAGGCGCTGCCGAGGCCGCCGAGCGCGTCGAGCAGCGTGCTCGGCGAGGTGGTCGCGTCGTCGATCGGGCGCGGCACGGTGACCGAGTCGCCGGGCTTGAGATCGGGCCGGCCCTTGAGCACGACGGTGACCTGCAGGCGCGGCGGGATGGTGGACGGCGTGTCGTCGTCGGCCTGGTCGGACTGCGCGATGCCGCTGGCCTCCACCAGCACCAGTCCGCCGCTGTCGTCCAGCGCCACGGCGGAGGGGCGCTTCAGCGGAATGGCGCGGCCGGGGCCGATGTGCAATTCGCCGTCGCGGATCAGCAGCATGCTGCGTCCGGCCAGGCCGTAGTGGCGGGTCATGCGCGCCGCCAGCGTGCCCAGCGAGTAGACGCCGCTGGTGCCGGGCCCCGGGGCCAGCGGCGCGACCGCCGGCGGCGGCGGATCGTTCGTCAACGGGTGCTTGATGCCCGCGACGCCGAGCTGGTCGGCCACGGCCCAGGCCGCGGCGATCGGATCGGCGCCGCTGGCGGCCTGCTTGTCGAGCTTGCGGGTCAGGGCGTCGTACACGCTCTCGCGCGCCTCGATGACGGCCTCGTAGCGGCGGCTGCCCACGCGCCGGCTCAGGCGCGTGACCACCAGCCGCGCGACCAGCGAATTCGGCGAAGGCGCCGAGTCGAGGGCGTCGTCCAGGCCCGCCAGGTTGGCCAGCCTGCTGAGGCCGGAGCCGGTGTCGCGCCAGTAGAGGTACAGCGCGACCTTGAGCGGCGAGGCCGGATCCGCCCACGCCTTGTGCAGTCGCGAGAAGTGGTCGTTGGTGATGCCTTCGATCGTGAAGTGGTACAGGCCGGCGTCGAGGCCGGCGGGCAGGGTGGCGGCGATGTCGGCGTCGTAGTCGCCGGAGCCGATCGACAGCACGTCCTTGTCCGCGCCCTTGTCCTTGGCCGAGAACTGGAGGTGCCAGCCGGCGTCGTTGCCCACCTTGAAGTCGTCGATCACCATGGCGCATCTCCGACGTCGTCGGTCGCGGCGGCGGGCTGCGACTGCACCTGGCCCTGGAAGCGCGCGGCGACGCGCGGGTGAAGCGGCGGCAGCGAGAACATGTCGACGGCCAGGTCGGCGCGCTGCCACGCGAAAGTCACGAACGAGCCGAAGTCGCCGCTGCCGCACAGCGTACCGGCGTGCAGGCGGTAGTCCAGCACGGTCAGGTCGATCGCGGCGCCGCTGCTGCCGTCGTCGGGCACCAGGCGGCGCACGCCCAGCACCAGCGGCACGCCGGCGACGAACACGCCGTCGCGGCGCAGCACCAAGCGCGCGGGCGGACGCGCCAGCGGAGCGGGCCCGGGCAGCGTGCCCGCGGGCGCGCGCTCGTCGTCGGCGTCGGCCACCACCGTGGAGGGATCGGCGGTGCGCCAGGCCACCGCGATGCCGGTGGGCACCAGCAGCACGAGGGTGTCGCGGGCGTCGAGCGGCAACTCCATCGGCAGGCCGCGCACCAGCGGCTGCGACACCGTGGCCGCGCCCGCGGGCGCGGCGGGCGCCGTGTCGGGCACCAGCATGCGGTTCACCGGCACGCCCGTCATGATTTTCCTCCGATGTCGCGCAGCGCCTGAACGCCGAGGTTGGCCACCTCCAGCAGCTTGGCCACGATGCCGGGCCGCGGCATGTACATCAGCGTCATGCTCACGTCGATGACGTCGCGCCGCGCGGCGGATGCGGTGAACGACAGCGACTGCACCTGCATGTCGGTGCGCACCGTCAGCCCGGTGATGAGCACGAGGCCCGACACCTTGCCGCCGCTGAGCGCCTCCAGCGCGCTGCCGCGCTTGCTCGTCTCGGCCAGCGTCTCGAGCGAGAACTTCAGCGCGAAGCGATCGTCGCCGACCAGCACGCCCGACAGGCTCACGGTGTCGTCGTGCGTGCCGACCGCCGCCCGCGCCGTGGACGAGCCGATGGTGGGCAGGTGGTACGACTCGGACAACGTCATCGTGTTGACCCCGAACAGCGGGATCGTGGTGATGCCGTCGGACAGGATGGCCGAGGGCGTGCGGTCGTCGGTGAAGAAGCTCTGGCGGGTCATCGGTTCACCTCATGGCTGCACGGTGCCGATGAACTTCGGCTGCATCTGTCGCGTCGACGACCGCACCACGTCCATCGCTTCCACGGTCCAGCCGGCGAAGTCCGCGCGTCCGCGCAGCGACTGCAGCAGCGACTGGGCATGCTCGACCGTCTTGTCGAAGTGCAGCCGCTCGCCCGGGCCGAACTCGTTGGGGATCGTCGTCTGCAGGCTCGAGGTGGCGTCGCCGACGAGCAGGCGGCGGCCGGACTCGTCGACCGCGATGAAGTCCGGGACGCGGTTGCCCTGGTACACGCCCTCGAGCCATTCGAACTTGCGGAACTGCGTCTTGTAGACGGTGCGGCCGAAGCCCATGCGCCGCAGCCTGGGCTGGAATTCGGCGACTTCCGCCGCCTCCTCCAGCGTGCCGATCCGCGCCGCCTCGCCGCGCTCGAAGGTGCCCTGCGGGTTGTCGGCGTCGTCGAGGATGTCGTCCATCGACTCGTCGTCGGACAGGTCGTCGAAGCTGGGATCGCGCGACGTGAACTGCTCTTCGAGCTCGTCGCGCGGACGCGGCTGCGCGCGATCTCGCAGGATGCTGTACTCGGAGTCGTCACGCGCCTTCATCCTCTCCTTGATCGCGGCGCGATCCGCCTTGCCGGCGTTCATGTAGGTCTTCACCGCGTTTTCGCCGTCTGCGAACAACTGCCGGCGGAGATAGGCGGGCGGCTTCGTCTTGTTGAACGCCTCCTTCAACTGGGGCGACACGTTCTTCTGGTTGGCGGGCAGGTTGCGCCCGGCCTCGGTCTTCGGCTTCCGCTTCGTCCCCGTCGCGGTACGTCGCGAGACCTCGTCGGGATCGGCATCCGCGTCGGCGTCGACGTCGGCGGACGGGCGGCTCGCCTCCCAGTCGTCGATCAACGCCTTGCTCGTCTCCGGATCGGCATAGACCTTGTGCGACTCGTAGTAGCGCTCGTAGTCGCCCACGGAGCTGAACTTCTTGGGCGGCATGCGCCGGCCCGCGGAGTCGGCGAACTCGATGGTGACCGACCCGTCGCCGTGCACGGTGTAGGACGCGCGACCCCGATGCCCGTTGGGCAGCGGGTACTCGACGATCTCGCTGACAGCCTTCCCGGTGCCGGCGGCCCGCTGCGCGAGCTCCTGCACGTCGGCACGCGCGGGCATGCGCCACAGGCGGATGTCGGGCTGGTTGGTGTGATAGTGGCGCATCGCGCGCCAGCCGGCGGGCGCGTCGACCTCCGCGCGCTGCCCCAGTCGGACGACATACTCGCCGGCCTCGTTCTGCCAGATCCCGACTTCGAGCCGGCCGGCGGTGTGCGAGATGACGTCGTCGTACAGCGCCAACGCCTGGTGCATCGATTTCGTCGGCGCGCCGATGGTCTTGCTGCCGGACGAGGCCGCCGTGTAGCGACCCGTGGGCTCGGACAGCACTTCGGCGCGCGTGCCGCGCAGGTCTCGCGGCGCGAGGCTGTCATCGGCCTGCGCGTGCAGGCGATCCAGCGCGGCCGCATCCAGCGAGCCCTCCTTGGCGGCCTTCAGCAGGGCCTCGGGCGAGAGAGGCTCGTGCTCGAACAGCGCCTTCAGCACGCGCTGGCTTTCCTTGGCGGGCAGGGTCGAGACCTCGTCGAGGAAGCCCTCGAAGCGCTTCATCGATCCCTTGAACGTGTTCTCGAGCAGCCAGTGGCCCGCGGACCCGCCGTTGATCGTCAGCAGCTCGGTGAAGCGCGGCGAACGCGCCAGCTCGGCCAGCCGGGCGGGCGTCGACAGCGCATCGGCCGCCGCTTCGTCGACGGCGCCCAGGGCGCGCAGCACCGTCCCCGGCGACTGGCCGAGCTCGCTGATCTCGCCCAGCAACGCGTCGACCTCGGCGATCTTGCGCCTGGCCAGGAGACGCTCCAGGCCGCGCGAGACTTCGCCTTCCAGCTTGACGCCCAGCAGCTCCATCGTCGCGCTGTAGGCCCCGCGCTTGTAGTTGCGCCCCAGCTGCTTGCCGAGGGATTCGAGCATCTCCTTGGAGGACTCCTCGAACCTGCGCAGCACCGCCTCGGTGGTCTCGGGGTTGTCGAGCACCTTCGCCAGCGCCTCGGGCAGCTGGCGGCGGCCGGTCAGCAGCACCGAGGCGACGTCCTCGAACGCGACATTGTTCGCGCGCAGCGCCGCCCCCAGTTCGAGCGACGACGACGCGCGGCGCACCAGGGCGCCCAGCCCCGGAGCCTTGTTCAGGAGCGGCTTGAGCGCCGGGCCGCCGAACTCCATCAGGACGCCGCAGACGAAGCCGCTGGTGAAGCGCCCGGCGTACTCGGACGGGCTCGACATCCCGCGGCAGCGCGTCATGCGCATGAGGTCGTTGGCGAACAGCTCGATCATGCCCAGCGCGCCGAACTCGGCCGACGTGATGGCCGCCTTGAGGGCGAAGGCCACCCACTTCGTCGCGGCCTCGCCGATGCCCAGGGCGGAGATCGCCCGGCCGCCCAGGAGCTTCAGCGGCGTGCCCAGGAGCGACAACCCCTTGAAGCCGACCGCCTGCAGCTCGCCCATCAACGCGGCCTCGACGAGTCCTTCGAACGTGATGTCATGGCGATCGCTGATGACGTAGGAGAGTTCGCTGATGCCCACCCACAGCAGCAGCTCCCCGAGTTCGACGATGCCCGCCACGACGATGAACACGCCCGAGGCGACCGCCGTCTCGAACATCATGAACACTTCCAGGAAGTGCACCATGTGGTTGACCTGGTAGTAGGTCAGCCGGTTGTATTCGAACTCGCCAGGTGTGAGCAGTTCCGACGGACCGCTGGCTTCCCACTTCCCGTCGCCGATCTTGTAGACCGGCTCGACGCGCACGTACAACCGCGGCACGCCGTCGACCACCGGCTCCTCGAGGGACAGCACGCGCAGGCTGCGCCGCATCGTCACCTCGACGAAGTCGTCCTCCTTGAGCGTGCCGCTCATCTCCTCCATGACCGCCTTCGTCGCCTCGCCGATCAGCTGCTTCTCGGTGCGCGTCTCGCCGCCCTGGCAGGCCATCTTGCTGACGATCTCGCCGACGCGCTTGCGCAGCGGATCGCCCAACGTCTGGAGGACGCCCGGCCGCAGCTGGCGCACCTTGCTCTTCTCGGAGTAGAAATTGTCCGAGGCTTCCGCGAGCACGCCGGTCTTGTCGTCCTTGGAGTTGCCGCGCGCGTAGACGGTGTTGCCGCTGCCGGGCAGCACGATCAGCTGCCGCTGCAGGTCGAACGTGGCCACCGGGCCGGTGAGCCAGGTCTCCTGGAATTGCTTGAAGCGCAGGGACTGGATCAGGGCGAGCAGGGCGGGGTCGCTGGCATAGCGCGAGCGCAGTGCGCGCACGGCGATCTTGGCGCCGCGTTCGTCGCGCGTCCCCCAATCCCAGTGCGTCGCGAGGCGGGCCGAATCGAAGAAATGGTGCAGCAGCTGGGCGTGCTCGAGTCCGATGAGCAGCGTCTCGAACGCGACGACCCCCAGCTGCATCTTGTCGAGATACTTGCCCAGCGCCACGCTGCGGTCGTCGAGGTCGTTGATCTTCAGGACGTAGATGAGCTCGGGCAGCCATTGGTCCTCGACGATGGCCTTCGCGGGGATTGCGGCGGCCAGCTCCAGGATGGCGCCGTCGACGCATGGGTAGACGAAGGCGCCGATGCTGTTCATCGTCCAGTGCGGGAGGTCGCGCGCCTCGTCCTGGGTCGACAGCCTGACGTCGTCGGCCAGAGTGCGCAGCGCCGCGGCGATCTCCTCGGGCATGGCATCGACGTTGCGGTGCCCCAGCAACATCAGGCGGCCGAGGGCGTCGCTGAAACGATCGCCCCGATGGGTCAGTTCGAGCACGAACTCCCTGAGGCTGTCGACGAAGAGCCAGCGCCGCGCCGTCAGCGGCACGATGCGCACGGTGATCGAGCGATCGGGCCAGGTCTCGCGCAGTCCCTTCAGCTGTTGCGGCTTGACCCGCATGCCGGCCGCGAGCTGGTCGATGGTGAACCAGCCGCGATCGGCGTCCGACGGGTGGGCCTCGTCGCGCAACAGGGCGGGGATCGGCAGCCGGATTTCGATCTCCGTGCCTACCATGACCATGTCTTCGAGCGCGAGCTTCGGCAACGAGAACGCGACGAAGGCGATGCGGGTGCCCGGGGCGGTGGTGAAGTCCTCGCCCCGGCTGGGTTGCCGCTTCGGCGCGGTCAGCTTCGGCACGCGTCCCGCCAGGCTGCCCGGATCCAGCGCCACGACGTCGTCACGGCGCTGGCTGTCCCAGATGTAGAAGAACGGGCTGTTGCGCGGGAAGCGTTCGATCATCCGCGCCATCACGCCGTCGTACAACGTCGACCAGAGCGTGGGCAGCGTGGCCTCGACGACCCACACCACGCCGGGCACGGGTTGGTCGAGCACGTCGGCGTAGCGGGCCAGCAGGTTCTGGACGTAGCTGGGGTTGAGGTTGTGGGCGTCGTTCATGATCGCCAGCAGCGATTCCAGCCGCGCCGAGAACTCGATCGCGGTGCCGAGCCACGTGGAGATGTCCGCATCGGCGACCTCGGGCGCCGGCAGCTGGGCCAGGCCGGTGATCGCCTTGGTCAGGTGCTCCTCGAGGCGCTTGCGCGTGGCGCGGTCGATGTCGGCGGCATGCGGGCCGCGCCACGCGAACATCACCTTGCCGGCCTTCGCGCTGGCGGCACGGCCATCGAGCACCGGCTCGCGCTGCGCCTGCGCCCAGATCGGGGCGATCTTCTCCGCGAACTGCGCCTGCAGGTCGTCCAACCCGACGCCGATCGTCATCGGGTCGATGTGCATGCGGATTTGCACACGGCCTTGCGGGATCATTTCGTCGTCTTGCTGTTGGTCAGCCCGATCGCGATGCGATGGAGGCGGTCGTCGATGATCTTCTGCAGCTGCTTCTCGTCGAGCACGGGCGCCTTCACGTCGATGTCGATGTGGAAGTCGTAGATCACCACCTCGTGCTCGTCGGCGCGCGTCGTCGTTCGCTCCGGGCGTTTGACCGGATCGGTCATCGCGGCCCGCCGATCACGGGATGGTCACGGCGGCGCCGGTCTTGGGCTCGGCCGTGGCCTGCAGGCTGAAGCCCGAGAACGTGGCCGACGGCGCGCCCGAGATGGTGGTGTTGGACGGCGACGCGCTGGTGATGATGCAGTCGCGCAGCACCACGCGCTTGAACGACCAGTCGGTGCCGTCGTTCTCGTGCAGCGTCACGTCGAAGCGCGTGGCGTCCAGCGCGAGCACGGTGAGCTGCGCCGCCACGTCGCCGATCGCCTTCACGGTCATCGAGAACGTGATCGACTGCGGAGTGAACACCGAGCCGATGTGCGTCTTCTCGATCGAATGGATCACCTCGGCGTTCAGGCTGAAGCTCGGCGAGAACGAATCGATCGGCGAGACGTCCACCTTCACGCCGTTCTCGTCGACGTAGCTGACCGCGAGCCGGGTCCTCCAGTCCAGGGGCTTGTCCATGATGTTGTCGCTCCTTGGTGTCTACGGGTCAGAACTTGGGTTGCAGGGTGACGAGCAGGCTGTGCACCGCCGGGCCGTACGTGATGCTGATGTACAGGTCGACCGCGCGGTTGGCGCGCGCCGTCGTCACGATGGCGTTGTCCGCCGCGGTGCGCGTGGTCTCGGGGATCGCCAGGATGTCGAGCACGGGGATCTGCACGGCGAAGTCGTCGATGACGGCCGCGCGCTTGAGCGGGCCGAGGATGCCCTCGACCGCGACCAGCGTGGAGGTGAGGCCCGAGCGCGTGATGCGCACGTCGCCCACCAGCAGGATGAGGCCGGCCTTGAGGCGGAAGTCGATGTCGTCGAGGGTGCGCACGATGTCGACGTACAGCAGGCTGGCATCGCTCGTGTAGGTGCGTCCCTCGCCGAACACGATGCCGCCGCCGACCAGCATCGCGGGCTGGATCAGCGGGATGACGTTGGCCTCGGACAGCGCCTTGATCTCGGTCGACGTGTACTGCGAGCCTGCGGGGATCGAGAAGCCGCGCACCTTCTTCAGCACGATCGACGTCGACGGCGCGTAGCCCGCGATGGCGGCCATGGCGGCGGACGCGACGTCGGGCGACGAGGCGTCGTCGGCGGCCGCGCCGCGGGCGGCCACGACCACCATGCGGCCCACCGTGGACAGCAGGTCGGGGCCCGTCGTCGGGTGCAGCGTGGCCAGGACGTCGGCCACGTAGGTCAACGACTTCACCTTCGTGGGATCGACCATCGCGACGCCCAGCCGCTTGTTGCCGGCGGCCGATGCCTGTTCCACGTGCTCCTTCAGCAGCACGAGCAGCGAGGCGTCGCTCACGTTGGCGAGCGACACGAAGTCGACGTCGTCGGCGGCCAGCAGCGTGTCGAGCGCCGCGGTGTAGTCGGTCGTGGAACTGGAGGCGACCTTGACGCCATAGATCTTGGAAGGCGCGGGATCCTGCAGCAGCGCGAGCGCCAGCGACAGGCCCAGCGTGCTGGTCGCGCCGAAGGCGGCCGCGATGTCGTCGAGGTCGGCGACGACCGTCGGCGCGTCGACGGCCGCGGCGCCCGCCGTGGTGACTCCGACGATGGCGATGACGCCGGGCGACCGTTGCGCGACCGGCTGCAGGGCCGACGTGTCGATCGCGACGGAGACGAAGGGATAGGCGGCTGCAACGGAGGACATGGCGTGGTCGACCTTTCAGGCTGGGCGGGGAGGAGGCGTCATCAGGCCGATGGCCTCGCGGGACAACCAGCGACTCGCGGCGAGTCGGCGCTGGGCATTGTTCTGGGCGGCGGTGGCACCGGCGGTGCCGCCGGGCCAGTCGGGATCGTCGAAGACGGTGGCCGGAACGACCCACGCGATGACGACCGGCACCTGGCCGATGGCGCTGTATTGCGGCGGCCGCTCGGCACCTTGCGCCTGCAGCAGCTCGCGCATGCGGCGGCTGTCGGCGAGCATGCCGGCGACGTCGATCGGTGCGTCGCGGATCAGCATCGCCGCGCAGATCGGCATCGGCTTGAGCTCGGGGGCCGTGGCCTGCGGATCGCTGAAGGCGACCTGCAGCGTGGCATTGCCGAATTCGCGCTGGTCGCGCGTGATGAGTTCGGAGACCGAGGCCGCGCCGACGAACTTCAGCTGCGCGTCGAGCGTGGCGTCGGTGAACGCGTCGGGCTGCAGCGCGCCGGCGCGCCACAGCGCGAGCACGCGCGTGCGCCGCGCGAGGTCGAGCGCCGCGGGATCGGCGGGCAGGGCGCCCAGCGACGCGATGATGTCGGCATCGATCGTGGAGACGTCGGGCCAGCCGGACGCGACGCGTTCGACGCGCGATTGCGATCCGCCGACCTGCACCGCGATCGCGCCTTGCCACAGGGCGTCGACCCGCAATGGCGCGTTCGAATCGCCGTCCCACTGCACCTGCAGCAGGTTGCGTTGCGGGTCGGTCAACTCGCCCCAGCGGCCCTCGATGGACGAGCGCCGATTCAGCGAGATGCCCAGGGACAGTCGTTCGAACAGCGGCACGAACGGCGCATCGAAGCTCACCTCGTCGGCGTCGTAGGCCGCCGCGAGCAGTTGTTCGAGTGCGTCCTGGTCGAACAGCGCTTCGCGCGTGTCGTCGTCGGCCAGACGGGTCAACGTGTAGTCGACGAAATTCATCGAGTCGGTGCTCCCCTTCGTCCCCGTCGATATCCGATCTGTGGGACGGACGCAGTCTGCGCTCGCGTCCCCGCGCTCGGCAACCCTACGGTTAGGGGTATGCGTATGCGGGCCGCGAAATGCCTGTGGAGACGCACCGGTGGCGCGCCGGAATCGATCGAGTCTCCATCCCATGAACTGGGTAGGACAGGCGCATGCGGCACGGCCCCTTTGCCTGCCGCCTCGCCGTCAGTCCGGGCCGGGTGCGCTTTCGTGCGGCCCAACGCTGCGCGCCAGCCGCAGCCAACTCGGATCGGCGTCGCCGCGCGGGCCATCCGCCAGACGGAACCCGTTCGTGCGAAGGACGGCCTGTGCGGCGGCGTTGTCGCGGCGCGTGAACGCGACGAACTCCAGGCGCCCGCTGGCGGGCGCGAGTTCGTCGATCAGCAGTGCGAGCGCTCGATGCGCGAATCCGCGGCCGCGGTAGGACGCCAGGACGCCGAAGCCCACCTCGCGAGTCTCGCGGACGAACTGCACGAACCCGACCAATTCGCCCGTCTTCGCGCCGGCGCCGTCGAGCTCGACGCGCCACCAGTCCCCGTGCTCGCCCTCGTGCAGGTCTGTCCGTACGAGCCGCAGCGTGTCGAGGGCGGCAAGTTGCATCACTGCCCTGATTCGAGGGGCGCGATCGACGCGCGCACGTCCGCCAGCGACTTCGTCTGTTGCAGGCCTTCGAACAGGGTCACGAGGTCCTGGTTCTGCGTCAGATTCTCGGGATCCTGCAGCAGCACCAGGCCAGTGTCCGGGTACGGATTCTCGATGCGCGTGTAGTTGCAGTTCACGAGAAGTGGCAACTCCCGTCCGAGGACGCGCGGGCGGCTCTCGGTGACGTCGTACAGGAAATTGCCGTCGATGTCGGAGATCCGGCAGTCGTGCATGGCCAGGTGAATCTCCTTGCCTGCCGCGAGCGCGCCCAGCACGAAGGCGTCGTTCGCCTGGAGCGACCAATAGAAGTACTCGAACAGGACGGCCCCGGACAACTCGCCGACGCTGGCGCCCTGGGCCTCCAGCGCGAGCGCCTCGGCGGCGATCAGTTCTTCCGGAAGCTGAACGATGTCCGGATTCATGTGCAGCGGGTTCTTCTTCGCCATTCGCAGCCCCTTCTCGATGTCATTCGAGTAGCTCGTGATGCGAAGGTTGCGCATCAGAGAGGGGGTCCATACCTGCGGTGACGGGCCAAGCACCGTGAAAGGGAATGGATTCTCGGCGGCGAGGTCGAAGATGCTGAGGCAGATGTCGACGAAGTTCTTGGGCTTCCTGCCGCCCGGCAACTGGGCGTACTTGCTGGAACTGAGCAGCGCACCGTATTCATCGCGGCGCTTTCGCAGCAAGGGCGTCGACGAACTCTTGGGGAAGATCAGGGTTGGCGACGAGGTGGTCGGCGGCGTCGATGAGCTGCTGAACAGCCGTTTCGCGCCGGATTTCACGATCGATTTCGCTTGAATGGCTTTCGTCGTCAGCATGTTCGTCTCCCCGCCTGTTATGGAAGGCGTTAGCTTAAGGAGATGGTTTGTATACCTTATAGGGTATTACCCGTGACATCGCGAAATGGCAATGGCCGACGTCCGCGAGCCATGCTGGCGCGGGAAAAGGGGCATCGAATTGCTCCGTGGCCCTGGCCCCGGAGCAGTCCCGGATCAGGCTTTCTTCGTGTACGCGCTGCACCAGGACTTCGACGAGACCTGCTTGCCGGCGAAGATCGCGCACGGCCCCGCCGCGTCGCCCGCCTTGCCTTGATAGAGCTGGCAGCTGCTGCAGCTCTGGCCGGCGGCGTACTTCGGGAACCTGGCCTTGTCGGCCTCGGTCGCATCCGCCACGAAGCCCAGCGCCATGGCCTGCGGATCCTTCGGATCGACCTTCGGGGCGTCGGCGGCGAGGGCGTTCTTCGCGCCGAGCGCGAGCGCGCCGGCCAGCGGCAGGATCTGGATGAATGTGCGACGTGACGTCATGGGTGGCTTCCTTCGTGTTGGGTGGCGACGTGTTCATGCGGCCGTCCTGCGCGCGGTCGTGCGCAAGTCCGAGCCGGCAGCGAGCATAGGTGCGACAGGCCTGTTCCAGCGACTTAGGCGACCAAAAGCGGAGGATTGAACCGATTCCCGCCGGCCCGGCATTCAGTGGACGTCGTCAACTAACGAGGAACTCCCATGGGTGTGCACTTGCCGATGCGTGTCGCGGCCTTCGCGGCACTGTTGGCGCTGGCCAGCTGCGGTGGCGGCAGCGGCGAGGGACTGGACAGCAACGGCCGTCCCCTGCCACCCGGCGGCGGCGACAGCGGAGCGCTGACCGCGGACCTGGCGTCGATACAGAGCCACGTCTTCACTCCGATCTGCTCGGTCTGCCACGCAGGCGGCTCGGCGCCGCAAGGCCTGCACCTGGACGAGGCCAATGCCTACACGATGCTGGTCGGGGTACCGAGCAACGAGTCGCCGTCGGTGCTGCGCGTGAAGCCGGGCGATCCCGACAACAGCTACATCATCCAGAAGCTCGAGGGCCACGCCGCGGTCGGTGCGCGCATGCCGTTCGGCGGGCCGTACCTGGACGACGCGACGATCGCCGTCATTCGCCAATGGATCACCAATGGCGCCCATCAAACTGCCGCAGCCGCGGATGGCCGAGGCATCTGACATGCGCCACATGCTCGCAACAATGAACCGACTGCTCGTGGTGATGATGGTGCTGCTGGCGTTGCCGACGGCCAGCCGCGCCGAGCCGTATCTCGCGATGGAGACGGGCCTCAAGTGCGTGGCCTGCCACGTGAACCCGACCGGCGGGGCCTTGCGCAATTCGGCGGGCCTGGCCATCGCCAAGAGCGTGATCCCGGCCAACCAGGTGCCCGAGCTCGCCTCCAGCTGGAACGGCGGCATCGGCGACTACCTGCGCATCGGCGGCGACCTGCGCACCAGCCTGCAACGCAATGTCGTGCCCAGCCAGCCCACGACGAACGCCGCCGGACTCGACCAGGTTCGCGTCTACGGCGATGTGCAACTGATTCCGGAGCGGCTCGGCATCTACGTCGACGACACGCTCGCGCCGGGCAATGCCGCGGTGCAGGAGGCCTACGTGCGGGCCTCGTTGCCCGGCATGGCCTGGTACGCGAAGGCGGGCCAGTTCTACCTGCCGTTCGGTTGGAGGCTGCAGGACAGCACGGCCTTCGTGCGCGAGGCCAGCGGCATCAGCATGACGACGCCGGACAAGGGTGTCGAGCTGGGCCTGGAGCAGGGCGACTGGTCGGCGCAGTTCGACTTGACCAACGGCGTGGGCAACGCGGGCACGGGGCAGGGCCATCAGTTGACGGCGCAAGTCATCTGGGTGCAATCCTGGGGGCGACTCGGCGCGGCGGCCACGTCCACCAGTTCACCCGGCGGCGACAAGCAGGTCGCGGGGATCTTCGGCGGCCTGCGCACCGGTCCGCTGGTCTGGCTGGCCGAGGCGGATCTCGTGAGCGACGCGAGTTTTCCGCAACGTCGCAAGATGCTGGCGTCGCTCCTCGAGGTCGATTGGCTCGTGCAGACGGGTCACAACCTGAAGCTGACCGGCGAGACCTACGACCCCGATCGCAAGGTCGCGAACGACAACCAGGCGCGCTACAGCCTGGTCTACGAGTACACGCCCATGCCGTTCCTGCAGATACGCGCCGGCTACCGGCACTACCTGGGGATCCCACAAAACCATCTCGAGAACCGGCAACTCGAATTCCTGGAACTGCACGGATATTTCTAGTGACGCGCGAACCGCCGCTCCGATCGCTGCCGCTCGTCACGCTGTACCTGACCGAGCGCTGCAATTCACGCTGCGTGAGTTGCGACTACTGGCGCCATGGTCGAACCGACATGACGCTGGAGGCCGTGACGCGCTGGCTGCCCGACTTCGAGACGCTCGGCACCCGCGCGATCCTCGTCTCGGGCGGCGAGCCGCTGCTCAACCCGGAGTGGCCGCAGATCGCGCGCCTGCTGAGCTCGCGCGGCCTGCGATTGCTGTTGCTGAGTTCGGGTTTGTCGCTGGCCAAGCATGCGACCGAGGCGGCCGCCTGGTTCGAATCCGTGACCGTGTCGATGGACGGCACCCACGCCGAGACCTACGCGGCGATCCGCGGACTCGATGCGTTCGACACGGTCTGCGACGGCGTGCGCGCCGCGGTGCGGCAGGGGATGCCGGTCGACCTGCGCGTGACGGTGCAACGCGCCAACTACCGCGAGCTGCCGCGGTTCGTGGCCCTCGCGCGCGAGCTCGGCGCGACGCGCGTCTCGTTCCTCGCCGCCGACGTCAGCAATCCGCATGCGTTCGGGCGCAACGTGCCGGACGGCTTCGCGGACGACATCGGCCTGCGGCCCGACGACCTGCCGGTGTTGAGCCACGTGCTCGACGCCATGGAGGAGACGCATGCGGCCGACTTCCAGTCCGGCTTCATCGCCGAGAGTCCGCAGAAGCTGCGTCGCATCCACCACTACTTCGCGGCCGTCTGCGAGGGCGGCGAGTTCCCTGCCGTGAAATGCAACGCCCCGGAATTCTCGGCCGTCATCGAGGCGGACGGCGCCGTCAGGCCTTGCTTCTTCATCCCCGGCACCGGTGCAACGGCGAGCAACGGATTGCAAAAGGCGTTGAACGATCCGTTGATGAAGCGCCTGCGCGCGGACATCCGCCTGCAGCGCCGCGCCGAGTGCGCTCGCTGCGTGTGTTCGATGTGGCGCGATCCGGCCTCGGCGTGGGAAGCGACGTCGTGAGCTCGGGCGCCGATCTGGCCAACGTGGCGGCCTACGACCTCTGGGCGCAGAGCTACCCGCCGGTGCCGCACAACGCGTTGATGCGCGCCGAGCAGCGCGCCATGCTGGCCCTGTGGCCGGACGTGGCCGGATCGAGCGCGCTCGACCTGGCCTGCGGCACGGGCCGGTACGCGCAGTTGCTGGAGGAGCGCGGCGCGGCGCTCGTCGTCGCGACGGACCTGTCGCCGGGCATGCTCGAGCACTCCGATGTCCAGCGCCGCGTTCGCGCGGACATGATGCAGCTGCCGTTCGCCGACGCGTCCTTCGACGTGGTGGTCAGTGGCCTGGCGGTCGGGCATGCGCCGCGGCTGGACGAATGGATGCGCGAGGTCGCGCGCGTGCTGGTGCCGGGCGGCGTGCTGCTGTATTCCGACTTCCACCCCGAGGCGGCTCACGCCGGCATGACGCGCTCGTTCACCGACGCACAGCACCGCAAGCACACGCTGCTGCACGCCAGCTTCGACTTGCCGGCCCACCAGGCCGCCGGCGCGGCGACCGGCCTGCGGCTGGACGCCGTGCACGAAGTGAAGGTGGGAGACGACCTCCGCGAGGAATTCACAGGCTCGGACGCCTTCTACAGCCGCTGGGCAGGCCTGCCGGTCGTCCTGGTGTTGCGAGCCGTCAAGGCAGGATCGAATGCGCACCGCTGAGCGCTCCACAAGCTTGGTCAACGCGCAAGGCCGTGGCGCGGTGCGCATGAGCGGATCGCGGATCGTCGAACTGGACGCGGCCCCTCGCGCCGGCGATATTCGCATCGACCTCGGCGGCGACCGCCTGCTGCCAGGCCTGATCAACGCGCACGACCACCTGCAGCTCAACGCGCTGCCGCGGCTCAAATACCGTGACACGTATTCGCGTGCGACCGAATGGATCGCCGACATCGGGCCGAAACTGCAGGTCGATCCCGTGTTCGTGGCCAACAGCGCGGTGCCGCGCGACCAGCGGCTGCTGATCGGCGGCATCAAGAATTTGCTGAGCGGCGTGACGACCGTCGCACACCATGACCCGTGCTACGACCCGCTGCTCGAGCGCGGCTTTCCGGTGCGGGTGCTGAGCGACTACGGCTGGTCGCACTCGCTGCCGCTGGACGGCGCCGAGGCCGTGCGTCGTTCCTTCCAGCAGACGCCGTCGCACTGGCCGTGGATCATCCACGCCGCCGAGGGCATCGACGACGCGGCGCGCGCGGAATTCGACCAGCTCGACGCGCTGGGCTGCCTGCACTCCAACACGGTGCTGGTCCACGGCGTGGCGCTCGACGAGCGACGGCAACGACGCCTGGTCGCGACCGGCGCGGCGCTGGTCTGGTGCCCGACGTCCAACCTGCACCTGTTCGACCGCACGCCTGACATCCGTGCGCTCTTCGACGCCCGGCGCCTGGCACTGGGCAGCGACTCGCGCATCAGCGGGCAGCGCGACCTGCTGGCCGAGTTGCGCGTCGCGCGCAACGTCTCCACGCTGAATGAGGGCGAGATCGAGTCGCTCGTCACCGACCGCGCCGCGGAGGTCTTGCGACTGCCCGACCGCGGCATCCTGGCGCCGGGCGCGTTGGCCGACCTCGTCGTGCTGCCGGCGGGGCTGCCGCTGTCGCAAGCCGTTCGCGCCGACATCCGGCTCGTGCTCGTCGGCGGCGTGCCGCGCTATGCGGACCCGGACCTGGCGCGTGCCTTCGGCGGCGATGCGGATCTCGTGGAGGTTCGCGTCGATGGCTGTCGCAAATACCTGGCGCGTTCGCTGGTCGACGCGCTGCGCGGGGCTCGCATCCACGAATCCGGGCTGGCCACATTGCTCGAGACAACCGCATGACCCAGAAGCGCGTCCTCCTGATCAACCCGACGATCACGTCGCGCAACGCCGCGCGCTTTCCGCTCGCGGTGATGAACCTCGCCGCTGCGCTGAGGCCGACGTATGAAGCCCGCATTCTCGACGGCAACATCGACCGCGATTTCGTCGCGACGGCGAGCGCCGCGGCCGGCGGGTTCGACGCGGTCGGCATCAGCGTGATGGGCGGCCCGCAGTTGCAGGCGGCGGTGGCGGTCTCGCGCGCCATCCGCGCGGCGTCGCCGTCGACCGCCATCATCTGGGGCGGCTATTTCCCCACGATCTGCCCCGACGCCAGCCTGAACAGCGACTACGTCGACTACGTGATCCGCGGGCAGGGCGAGGCGAGCCTGCTCGAACTGCTGGAGGCCCACTTCGCGGGCCGCGCGGACCGGCTGCCCGCCATCGACGGCATTTCCTGGCGCGGCGCGGACGGCGTCGTCCACAACCCCGACCGCAAGTTCACGTCGAGCAGCCTGTCGGAGACCCTGCCGTACGACACCGTCGACAACCCGCGGCAATACCTGAAGAAGACCTACCTCGGACAGCGCACCACCGGCTACCAGGCCGCACTCGGTTGCCGCTTCCGCTGCACGTTCTGCGGCGTGGCCGCGATGTTCCATGGCAAGACCGCGTTGCCCTTCGCCGACCGCCTCGATCACGACCTGCGCCTGCTCAAGGAACAGTTCGGCGCCGACTCCGTGCAGTTCTACGACCACAACTTCTTCGACCGCGAAGTGGACATGGTGCCGCTGCTGGAGATCCTGGCGCGGCATTCGATGCCGTGGTGGTGCTATGCGCGCGCCGATGCGCTGGTCGGCCTGTCGGACAGCTCGTGGGCGCTGGTGCGCAAGAGCCGGCTGCGCATGGCCTACATCGGCGCCGAGTCGCCCAGCAACGACGTGCTGCGCGACATGCGCAAGGGCACGAGCACGGACCACACGCTGACCGTGGTCGAGAAGTGCCGCAGCAACGGCGTCGTCCCCGAGCTGTCCTTCATGCTGGCGCCGCCGCACGATCCCGAGGGCGAGACCGAACGCACCTTCGAGTTCATCCGCCAGATCAAGCGTATCCATCCGGCCACGGAGGTGATGCTGCACATCAACACGCCGCTGCCGCCGCGCATCCATCCCGGCGGCCCGAAGACGCAGCGGCCGATCCAGCTGCTGCGCGACTGCGAGGGCAAGCGCGTGGTCTTCCCCGACAGCGCCGACGGCTGGGCCGACCCGTTCTGGTCGAACTACTGGTGCCACCAGGACGCGCCGTGGGTCAGCCCGAGCCTGCGCCGCCGCATCCGCGACTTCACCACGGTGCTGGGCTGCCGCTTCCCCACGGTGACCGACACGAAGGTGCCGACCTGGCAGAAGTCCGCGCTGAGCACCACCGCGGCCTGGCGCTATCGCCTGCAGCGCTACGACCGTCCGTGGGAGCTCGACCTGATGAAGAAATTCGTCCGGCTCTGGGACCCGCGCGTGTTCAGTCTTTGAGCGCGGAGCGTCCAGTGCTGTCCGTCGCGCAAGTCAGTTTCTTCAGCGACCTGCAAGGACGATCGCCCGAGGAGCTCATGTCGGCGTGGCCCACGCTCGTCCAGGTGGCGGAGGCGGCCGCGTCGAGCGGCGTGCGCGTGACGGTGCTCCAGGCCAGCCAGCACTGGGGCCAACTGCGGCGCAACGATGTCGACTACCACTTCCTGCCGTTCGGCGGTGTCGCGTCCAACGAAGCCGGCATTGCGGCGTTTCGCGAACTGACGGCGACGCTGCGGCCCGACGTGTTCCATGTCCAGGGGCTGGGCTTTCCGCGGGACGTGGCGGCGCTGGCCGCATCGGCGCCGGGTGTTCCGATCGTCGTGCAGGATCACGCGGATCGGCCGCCGCGGCGATTCTGGCGCTGGCCTGCGCTGCGCCGCAGCCTGGCCGCCGCGCGCGGCGTCATGTTCTGCGCACGGGAGCAGGCGCGACCGTTCCGACGCGTCGGGCTGCTGCCGAATCGGACGCGCGTGTACGAAGTGCCGGAGGCCACGTGCGGGTTCACGGCGCTCGACCAGGCCCAGGCGCGCCAACTGAGCGGCGTGCACGGCGATCCCGCGTTGCTGTGGGTGGGGCACCTCGATCGCAACAAGGATCCGCTGGCCGTGCTGGACGGCGTCATCCTCGCCGCGCAGCACCTGCCCGGACTGCAGCTGTGGTGCTGCTTCGGCAACGCGCCGCTGATGGACCGGGTGCGGGCCCGCATCGACTCGGACCCGATGCTGGCGGGCCGCGTGCATCTGCTGGGGCGCGTGCCGCACGCGTCCATCCGGGTGCTGATGTCCGCCGCCGACTTCCTGGTGCAGGGCAGCCATCGCGAAGGCTCGGGCTACGCGGTCATCGAGGCGCTGGCGTGCGGTCTTCCGCCCATCGTGACGGACATCCCGTCGTTCCGCACGCTGACCGCGCAAGGCACGGCGGGCCGGCTCTGGCCGCGCGGCGACGCGCGCGCGCTGGGCCGGGCGTTGGTGGAGATGGCGGCGCTGCCGCCCGCCGACCTGCGTGCGGCAGCACGAGCCCAGTTCGAGCGCGACTTGTCGTCCGCCGCATTGGGCCGCGCGTTGCGAGCCGTCTACGTGGACGCGCTGCGCGAATGATGGCCAACCCCGCCGCACCCTCGGGATTCAGGCGCGCGTTCCTGATCAACTTCGCGTCGTCGACCGGCGGCGCCGTGGTGCACTTCGTCGTGTCCGTGCTGCTGGCGCGGCTGCTCGGGCCGGCGGAGATGGGCGTCTATGCGTTGGCGCTCGCGTTCGTGAACGTCGCGCAGGTCTTCCGGGATTTCGGCGTGTCGGGCTGGCTGCAGCGCGAGCCCGACCTGACGACGCAGAACATCCGGTCGGCGCTGGGCCTCTCGTGCGCGTTGTCGGCCGGCGTGGCCTTCGCGCTGGTCGTCGGCAGCGGACCGCTGAGCCGTCATCTCGGGCAGCCGGAGGTCTCGTCGATCCTGCGAGTGTTGGCGCTCGGCCTCGTGCCGATGCCGTTCAGCGCCGTCATGGCCGCGTTGATGCTGCGCGAACTCGCGGCGGCGCGCATCGCGACCGTGTCCCGGCTCGGCACCGCGGCCTACGCCGCGACGGCAGTGGGCCTGGCCGCGCTCGGCTTCGGCGCCATGAGCCTGGCGTGGGCCAGCCTGGTCAACGTCGTCGTCTGCAGCCTGGCCTACATCCCGCTCGTTCCGAAGGGCCGGCTGTCGTGGCCTGCGTGCAGGAACTGGGGCGGCATCCTGCGATTCGGCGCGGGCGCGTCGTTGACGCAGGGACTGGCCACGCTCAACCAGGCACTGCCCGACCTGATGCTCGCGAAGCTCGGGTCGACGACGCAGGTCGGGTTGCTGGGCCGCGCGAATTCGGCGGTGAACCTGTTCAGCACGATCGTCGGCATGTCGATCAACTTCGGCGCGCTCCCGCATCTGGCGCAGGTCCACCATCGCGGCGCGGCCCTGGCGCCGCTGCTGAACCGGGCGACGGCCATGCTGACCGCCGTGGCGTGGCCGGTGCTGGCGTTGACGGGCCTGTTCGCGGACCAGATCGTGGTCACGTTGTTCGGCCCGACGTGGGCGGCCTGCGCATCGGCCGTCCCGGCACTCGCGCTGATCGCCGCGATCGGCATGCTGTCCAACTACGGCGGCGCGGCGCTGTCGGCGATCGGACGGCCGGATCTCGCTGCGGCTCCCGTCGCAGCGATCTTGGCGGCTCGCGTGGCCCTGGTCGCGTGGCTCTTCCACGGCGACGTGGCGTCCTTCGCGTGGATCCTGTTGGCCGGTTCCCTGATGGCCTGGCCTCTGCAGCTCTGGCTGAACGCACGCTACCTGGCGCAGTCGCCGCGCTCCATCGTGCGAGCCGTGTTGCCGAGCCTCGTCGCGACCCTGGCCTGCGCCGTTGCGGCCTGGTCGGTCGCGCACGGCCTCCCGCAGGCCATGCCGGGTTCCGGCCGACTCCTGCTTTCAGTCGTCGGCGGTCTCGTGGCCTGGGTCGTGGCGCTGCAGATGACCGGCCACGAACTCGCGGCCGAGATGCATCAGGTGCTGCGCTTGCGCATCACGATCAGGAAATGATCGCCCATCGCACGCACCAACGGCCAGCTCGCCATGCGACGGTCCCACCGCCACAGGCGCTCGTGCCATGCCGGATGGCGATCGCGGATCCAGGTCAGGTACGGCGGCGGCACGAAGACGCACAGGCCGCGGACGTGTTCGAGCGTGAACTCGGCTTCGAAGTCCTTGTAGAACTCGTTGGGGGTGAAGTAGCGCGTCCAGATCGTGCGCTTGTTCATGCCCACCGGCACGACGTGGCGCGCGAAGCGCAGCGCGACACGATCCCAGCGCCGGCGCTTGGCGTAGTGCGCGATCTCCCACGGGCAGACGCGGCCGATGACCGTGAACACCAGCGCGCCGCCGGGCTGCAGCAGCCGCGCGCATTCGTGCGAGACGACGCTGAGATCGGGCACGCAGTTCAACGGTCCGAGGTTCGAATAGGCGCCATCGAAGGCATGTTGGCCATCCAGGTGCTGCAGTTCGTGCGCGCCCACGGGCACGGCCTGGACGCGTTCGGCCAGGCCGGCGCGTTCGGCGCGGTCGCGCGCGCGCTCGACCATCTGCGGGGACCAGTCCGTCGCCGTGACCCGGTGGCCGAGGCCCGCCATGCGCACCGCGTCCAGGCCGGTGCCGCAGCCGAGGTCGATCAGGCGGCTGCCGGGCGCGAACGTGGCGTCCAGCCAGCGCCACATCTCGGAGCGCATGTCCTGGATCGCGTCGTTGTTGCCGCGCGGGCCGTCGTAGTCGGCGGCGACGCTGTCGAAGGCTTCTTGAGTGGCGCGCAATTGGTCGTGCAGTTCAGGGGTGGTCATGTCACGGGAGCCTTGTCGTCATGAAGATTGCATTGGTCGTGCCGGGGGGCGTCGATCGCTCCGGCGAATATCGCGTCGTTCCCGCGCTGCTGTCGCTGATCGAGCGGCTGGCGCGGCGGCACGAGGTACATGTGTTTGCGCTGCGGCAGGAGGCCGAGCCGGGCGAGTGGATGCTGTTGGGCGCGCATGTCCACAACGTCGGCGGACGTGGCGGCGTGCTGCAGCAATGGCGCGCGATCGCGGCGATCCTGCGCGTGCATCGCGCGGCGCCGTTCGACGTCGTGCAGGCGATCTGGTCCGGTCCCTGTGGCTTCGTGGCCGTGGCGGCCGGCCGCCTGGCCGGCATCCCCGGCCTCGTCCACGTGGCGGGCGGAGAACTGGTGGCGCTCCCGTCGATCGGCTACGGTGGCCTGCTGACCTGGCGCGGACGCCTGCGCGAGGCGCTGGTGCGGCGCGGTGCATCCGTCATGACCGCTGCCAGCGCGCCGATCCTCGCCCAGTTGGCGTCGTTGGGCCGGCCCACTCGTCGAGTGCCGCTGGGCGTGGACCTGCGAGGCTGGCCGCCGCGGCCGCCGCTGCGCCGCGAGCCGCACGTGCCCGTTCGCCTGATCCATGTGGCCAGCCTCAACGAGGTCAAGGACCAGGCCACGCTGCTGCGCGCCGTGGCGCTGCTGGCGGCGGAAGGCGTGGACTTCCACCTGGACATCGTCGGCGAGGACACGCTCGGCGGACGCGTGCACGCGCTGGCGCGCACCCTGCAACTGGAAACCCGAATCCACTTCCACGGCTTCATGACGCAGGCGCAACTGCGTCCCTTGATGGCCGGCTCGCACATCAACGTCGTGTCCTCGCTGCACGAGGCCGGCCCGTTGGTGCTGCTCGAAGCGGCCGTGCTGGGCGTGCCGACCGTCGGGACGGCCGTGGGGCATCTGGCGGAATGGGCTCCCGATGCGGCGCTGGCGGTTCCCGTCGCCGATCCGCTGGCCCTGGCCGCCGCGATCCGGCGACTGGCCGTCGACGAGGACCTGCGCCTGCGACTGGCCGGCGAAGCGCTGCGGCGCGCCGTGGAAGAGGACGCGGATCACACGGCCGCCTTGTTCGAGGCGCTCCATGCGGCATCGACCGGACGCCAGGCCAATGCCTGCTGAACCGAATACATCGTCATCGCAGCGGGCGGCCGATGCAGAAACCAGCGCACGATCTTCGCGGCCTGCGATGCGCGCGACCAGGTCGGCGAGGCCAGGCGAAAGTGATTCGATGCCTGGGAGCGCCGTATCGCGTGGACATCGTCGCCAGGCATCAGCCGGCGTGCCATCATCGTCATGGCTTCGGCGGGCGATGCCGACCACGACAAGCCGGGCAGGGCGGGAATGCTCGGGGCCGACAGCGACACGTCGACCAAGGTCCGCCGCCGCAAGCTCCATCGCAGCAACAGGCGACTCGAGCGCTCGACCTGCCGAATCACCGACTCGGGAATCGCATCGGCAAAATGGCTCGACGCCAGCCTCAAGGGCGGTAGCGCCCACCACAGGCCGCGCGCGTCTGCTTCGTCTCGAATCAATACCGCCCAGTCCTGCGTGTCGAGGCGGCGAGCAAGGCAGGCGATGTCATGCAACTGGATGAACCGCAACGACCCGGCGCGGATGTTGCCTGCGGTGTGCAGCAGGAGGTGGCGCATGAGCGCGGCCTTCGACGGGTAGGCGTTGATGCCGCTTCGCGCGTCGGCGGCGAATACGAGCGTCGTGATGTCGACCTCGCGGATCGGCAGGGGTTCGTACACGCGCTCGTGCAACTCGATCTTGACGGGGTTGTGGGCGTGCTCGCCGAAAGCGACGCTCGAAGGCGACGCCGCGGGACGCAGGCAGACGTGTCGCGAGATAGCCAGTTCGACGACGTAGCCCATCGCCTGCAGCAACTGCAGCATTCGATCCCGGTCCTGGGGCCGCACGAGCAGGTCAATGTCGCTCATCGGCCGCTCGCCGTCGGCGAAGACACCCAGCGCCAGCAGCGCCGACCCCTTCATCGCGACCATGGGAATGCCCGCCGCATGGCCCGCCTCGTTCAACTGTGCGAGCAGGGCGCTGATGCGTTGCTGCCGCAGCAGCGTCTGCTGCTTCTGTTCGGCAAGAAAGGACTGCCAGACGGGCGGCCCCTGCCAGCGCAGGCGCCCGTGCAGGAGGCCGGAGATGCCATGGATCGCGCAAGCCGCCATGGCGACGCGCCACTCGACATCGCTCCAGGCCGGCGCCTGCAGGCCGGGCACCGAGAACTCGCGGGCCAGTCGTTGCGTCGTCTCGCGCAGCGCCGCCCGGAGGGCGCCATGCGAAGGCATTGCATCATCGATTTGAACCATGGCGGCACCCCCTCCGAATCAACGCGTCGTCAGTGACGCCCTTCTCAACGAAACCATGACCAGCAGAATCCACATCGAGCACCAGCAAGTCGATCCCTTTGGCGAACACGCGCCGCCGGCGTTCAGCCGCACCGTCGATGTATTGGGCGGACGGTTCGAATTCGAGGGCGACAACGAAGCGCTGCTCGCGATCCTCGACGCCGCCTACGCCGGCCTGCCGCCGCAAGGCCGCTCGTCGGAACCGCCGTTCCAGGTTCGCCTGCAGCTGACCGGCGGCGACGACTTCGCCGACCGCGCCGAGCCTCCCGCGGCGCAGATGCGGGGCGGGGCGGGCTTCTTCGGCGCGATGATGGACGCCGACAACTTCGCGGTCGTCGTGCCCGAGCAGCGCCGCGGACTGGTCGCCGTCTCGCCCGCGTTGCTGCATCGCTTCGCGTACCACGCGCGCTACGAGTTGCTCGAGTTCGCTGTGTTCATGCTGGCCAGCCGCGCGCAACGACGGGTGCCGCTGCACGCGGGCTGCGTCACCATCGGCGGACGCGGCGTCCTGCTGGTGGGCGAGAGCGGGGCGGGCAAGTCGACGCTGGCGCTGCAGTGCCTGCTTCAGGGTGGCCATCTCGTGACCGAAGACGCCGCGTTCGTCGATCCCGACAGCCTGATGGCGACGGGCGTCGCCAACTTCCTGCACCTGCGCGACGACGCGTTGCCCTGGATCGGCGACGAGGCGATGACGACGCGGGTTCGCCAGTCGCCCACGATCCGCCGCCGCAGCGGCATCGAGAAGTTCGAGCTCGACCTGCGCCAGTCCGGCGTCCAGCTGGCGGCCGCGCCGGCGCCGCTCGCCGGCATCGTGTTCATCTCGCAGGAGGCCGCCGCGGATCCGCGCCAGGCCCTGGTGCGAGTCGAGCCCGAGCTGATCCCGGCCCGGCTGGCCGCCAGCCAGCCCTATGCGGCGGGCTTCTCGAACTGGCATCCCTTTGCGAAGCGTCTTGCGCATCTGCAAGCCTTTGAGTTGAGGCGAGGACTGCACCCGCGCGACGCCGCCGACGCGCTGCGTGAGCTGATCGGGAAGCCGTCGTCGACGAGCCCGACCTGACGCGCCGGCGTTCACGCCTCGGTCGCGGCATTGGCCTGGCTGCGGTACTGCATCTCGCGAGCGACGAGCGAGTCCCATCGCTGCCGCAAGGTCTCGCGATCCTCGGGGCGGCGGGAGAGCAGGGCGGCGCTGTCCGGCTTTTCGAGATCGACTTGCCGATGCAGCAGGTCCCGGATCTCGCGATAGAACTGCGAGTTGTAGGTGCCCTGGAACATCATGGCCAGGTCGCGGCTGTCGTCCCAGTGCGTCTTCGCGCCCAACTGGTCGCGCACCCTCTCGTGGAAGGGCGTGCCCGGCAACGGGTAGGACACGCTGACGCCGATGTCGTCGGGCTCGGCGGTCTCGATCAGGTGGCGCGTGGCGAGAAGGTCGTCCAGTTCCTCGCCCAGGTAGCCCAGCTGGATGAAGAAGCCGACGCGGATGCCTTGCGCCTTCAGGCGCGTCCGCGCCGTCAGGATCTCCTGCACCGACGTCCCCTTGTTCATGGCGTCGAGCACGCGCTGGCTGCCGCTTTCGGCGCCGATCCAGGCTTCGCGGCAGCCCGCGGCCTTCAACGCCTGGGCCATGGCCGGCGTGATCAGGTCGGCGCGGGTCTGGATGTTGAACGGAATCGCGCCGTCCGACTCGCCCAGCGCGTCGGCGAAGCTGTTCACCCAGTCGGCGCGGAAGCCGAAGATGTCGTCCGCGAACCAGATGTGCTCGGCGCCGAACGTGCGCTTGAGATGCGTCATCTCCGCGGCCACCGCCTGGGCGCTGCGCTGCTGGTACTGATTGCCCCAGATGGGCTTCGCGCACCAGGCGCAGCGGAACGAGCATCCCTTCGACGACGCCATGTTCAGGCTGAAGTAGCCATGCGCCCGATCCCACACGGCTCGGTAGCGCGACATGTCCACGAGATCCCAGGCGGCGACGTCGTCGAGCACCTCGGCGGCCTGCCTGCCCGCGCCCTGGATGGCGATGACCTTGCCATGCGCTTCGGGCGTCTTGCCGGTCGTGACGCGGCCGTCGACGAAGGTGCTGACGTCGGACAGGCCCTCGATCAGCCGGACAGCGTCGGCACGCGGGTCGGCGTCCAGGCGGGCCAGCAGCTTGTGCAGGCCGGACAGGCCTTCGCCGCGCAGGACGAAGTCGGCGCCCAGGCGCAGGTAGGCCTCCGGCGCATCGCTGACGTCGGAGCCGGCGGCGATGACCCGGGCGCCCGTGGCGCGCGCGCTGGCGATCATCTCGCCGGCGGCGTCGCGCATCTTGCCCAGGCACATCTTGCTCAGGTAGTTGTAGTTGTCCTCGTAGAGCACCACCAGCGCCGGCCGGACGCTGCGCACCTGGCGTTCGAACTCCCGCGTGCTCGCGGCCAGCATGGCGTCGAAGAACGAGACCTGGTGACCCGCCTGACGCAGCCGCGCGGCCAGTTGCAACGTGGCCAGTGGCGGGTAGGGCTTGGCGCGATCGAGTTGCTTGGGGTCGAAGTTCTGGAAGTAGGAGTGGCCGACTAGGATCGACAGCATGAACCAGCACCCTTGAGAGAGTTTCCGACAAGGTCCGTGGATACCTTGCAGCCGGAAAAAGGTTCATGCCGGTACGAACCGCGACGCCGAGCCGCGGCCCGGCGCGCGGACGCGCCTGCCGGCCCGCATCCCGCGGGCCAGGCGCCCGATTCAGGCGAACGGGCTCAGCGGGTCGGCGGTCTTGTCGAAGAACTCGCCCGCAAACGCCTGGGTGAGCAGCACGTCGATGGAGGCGACTCGACCGGCCGTATCCGATGCGGTGACTCCCAAGGCCTGCAGGCCCTGGACGCTCTTCGGCCCGATCGCGCCGTCCATGTTGCCGATGTCCTGTCCGAGGCGAATGAGGGCGGACTGGATGTAGGCCTCGTCCGCGCAATCCTTGAACTTGTCGTGCGGGAGGCCCAACGCGACGATCGCGCTGGCGGCCATGGCGTGGGACCCGCTGTCGAAGTTCGTTCCCTTGCCGGCCTTGTAGTAGTCGTCGACGCGTTGATGGCTGCCGCGACATTCGAAGTGCCAGCATTCGGAGATCGACGGATCCGGCTGCGCGATGATCGGCTGGAGTCCGCGCGCCTTGGCGATCACCCAGAAGTCGGGCAGGGACACGTTCGTGGACTTGAGGTCGATGTCGAACGCGCGGCCCGCCTCATGCATGCTGCCGCCAGGCGGCGGGCTGTACGCGGTCTTCTTGTGCGTCGCCCAGTCGAGGTAGGCCTGGTACTGCATGTCGTAGGAGCGGAACAGGTCGGACAGCACCAGGTCACCGCCACGAGCCCGAAGATCGGTCCGCAAGGCGTACAGCGTCGCCTTCATGTCCGGCGTCGACTGCGCCATCCTGGCGGGCAACGGGACGCGCTGCCCGTTGACTTCGTAGACGGAAAGAACGATCGGCTTGACGAGGCTGGCTGGCATCCGGCTGACTCCCTGGTGGCGGTGAGGGTTGCCTCGAGGGCGGCAACTCGGTCTGATTTCCGGCCGCGGGCGCGACTGGGAAATCCAGGGGCGGGCGGTCGAATCTCGCGCGGAGGGAGACTAGTCGTTCGGTCGGAGCAGCGGTGAACTTGAACTAGGGGGCGGCAGTCCAGGGGGCTGAATCGTCGCGACCGCCTCGCCGTCGACCGCAGCGAGCGCTCGAACATCCCCGCGCGAATTCAGGGGCGCGCGCTTGCCAGCAGCGCACGCGTCTCGGCGACCACGCGATCCTGGAAGCGCGGGTCGCGCGCGAGGGCGGACGCCTGCATGGGCTGCCCGCCTTCGTCGAAGTAGATCCCCGTGCGCACGGAATCGTCCGTCAGGATCCTGGTGAGCACGCGCGCCGCGCGGCGGGGCGTACTGAGGATCTTCATGAACGGCATCAGCAACGGCACGATCACCGGCACGATGACCTTGACCAACACGCGCACGAGACCGTTGACGCCGCGCATGCCCAGCCCCGTGCCCGGCGTGAACCCCGGCTCGACCGCGTTGAAACGCAGCCGCGGCGTCTCGCGGGCGAAGGCCATCGCCGTGACGAGCGTGCACTGCTTCGAGGTGGCATAGGCATCCATGCCGGGCTTGGCCGAGCCGCCGGGCTGCCAATCGCCCCGTGCACTGGCCTCCGCGGACAGGTAGCGCGCGCCCCGGAAGCCTGCCGCCACCGCGGGCTTGCGACCCGGATCCTCCACGGCGGAGGCGACGAACAACACGTGGGCGCCATCCGCCATGTGCGGCACGAGCGCCTCGGTCAAGGCGAACGGGCCGAGATGGTTCGTCGCGAACGTCATGTCCCAGCCCTGCGTGTTCCTTGTCGCCTGCATCTGCATGACGCCGGCGTTGTTCAACAGGCCGGCGATCGGCAGTTCCAACGCCGCGATCTCCGCCGCCGCGCGCCGCACGCTCGCGACGTCGGACACGTCGCACACCACGGTGACGGCTTGCTGGCCTCGGCGCGTGATGAGGCGTTGCACCTCGGCGAGCTTGTCGCGATCCCGGCCGACCAGGACGACGACCCCGTGTCGAGCCAGTTCGAAGGCGGTGCGACGGCCAATGCCCGAGGTGGGCCCGGTGAGGACGTATGCGCGTTGGTCAGGCGGGGAAATCATGGATCTGCTGCTTTTAATGGGTGGCTAGACAGTCAACTAAATGGGCAAAAAAAAGGGCTGCAGTCAGTTCAAGACGCGCCAGAGCGCTTCGAACCCCGTCCTCGAGTGAAGCTCTGCATTGGCGGCGTCGTTCACCATGAAGTCCATGGTGGCGTCCGCCAGGGCGTTCATGAGCTCGGCGACGAAGGCCATCGGCGCGTCACGCATGGCGCCGTGGGCCCGACCACGCTGCATGAGGCTGGCGATGCCGGCCATCGTCTTGTGACCGGCAGCGCGTGTCTCGGCGCTGATCTCGTCGGATACCCCGAGCAGGGCAAGCGCACGACGCTTGTCGGGGTTGGCCGATGCCCAGCGCATCCAGTTCGACCAGGCGTGCAGGAACTCATCGCGCAGCGCCATGTCGGCCTTCAGGTTCGCCAGGGCCGCCGATGCCATGTGCTCTTTCAAGTCGAGATAGAGCTCGTTGTACAGCGCCGTCTTGGTCTCGAAGTAGGTGAAGAGCGAGCCGTTGGCGACGCCCGCTTCCTTGGCGATCGTGGCCGTGGGCGCACCGAGTCCCTGCGTGACGATCACGCGCACGGCTGCGCGCAGGATCGCGTTGCGTTTATCTTCGCTCTTGGGTCGGGCCATGGTCGTCTGATCGAGGGAAGCCGCTAATTTATAGGAGAGCGTCTGCTCAGTCAATTAAAACGAGTCAGGGCGGCGGGTGCTCATCCAACGACGGCTCGTGCCGGCTTTCTGTCACGCGAAGAGTCGAGTCCGAAAAAGTTGCTGCGTTGTCGCTGACGCGTGGAGGATCTACGTGTCGCCGGTCAGCGCCTGGACTTCAGGCGCCGACGTCCGGACGGTGGCAGCGCAGTTCGCGCCGCTGGAAAATCCGGAGAAGTCGACTTGCCGTATCGCCGGTTCGCGCGTCATCGAGCTTGCGACGTCGCCATTCGCCGAGATGTACTCGTCGGGGACGGCAGCCGAAATGAAGGCGAGGCGCGGTGCCTGACGCTGAGCAGATTGCCGGTGGGGCGAGCAACGGGCTGCCAGCGTGGTGCGTCCTCCAGCCCCATACATTTCATTCTTGGCAAGTAGGGATCGCTGTTGCGTGAATGCTTTTCTTCGAAATTCCTTCTTTTATCTCTAAGGGGGTGCAGGGGGACGGCGAAGTTATCCACAGATCAGCGTCAAATACTGTTGCGAGCTACAAGTGACCCTGACTGTTGCGACCGATTCGGGGTAGCGCGCAACGGATTTTCCGCTCGAGGCCTGCGATTTACTGCCTACTGTTGCGCGTTCGTTTAGGCGGGGGCTGCCGAAGATTGCGAGACGCCGCCGACTGAGAAATGGCTCGTTTGAGTGGTTTCGCGTCAGTGTGTCGTGTTTGCCCTCCGCATTTCGTTATGAGGTGTAGGCAGAGCGAAAACGCGTATTGATTGTCCAGCCGCAAATAGTGAAAGGGTTCCGCGGATGGCACGGATCACACGATCATTGACGACGGCATACTGACCACTGCCAGTGGCATCGGCAACAGGAAAATCTGCGAGCTTGCAGCGATAGGACGTCTTCCCGTCCCGGCGCTTCCAGCGGGTTGATCCCGTTTCCACCGTGCCTGCCGACAGAGTGCTGGAGATCGAACGCGGCGCCGCCACGGCCATCCGAATCCGAACCTTTTGAGAGGCAGGACAGCCGACTTGCCGGCATCCTTCTTGAGGCGATGAAACTCCGAAAAATCAAACTGAAGAACGTCCGCAGCTTCCTCGAGGAGCAGACCTTTGAACTCGCCGAGGAGATCTCGATCATCATCGGCCCGAACGGCGGCGGCAAGACGAACCTCCTCGATACCGCGGTCTTGGCACTCCGAATCTACCTCCTCAAGTCCTGGATTCCGCGTCATTCGCCCGTCGAAGGGTGGCAGGATCGGTTTGAGTGGATCAACAACGACGGATTCGCTGCGAACCTGCTCGAGAGGCACAGCGCCACCCCGGGCGAGCCGCAGCGCATTGAGCTCACCATTGAGGTCACGCCCACTGACGTCCAGAGCATGGGGCTTGCGAAGAAGGATGCGGCCGCACTACAGGAGCGGGCTCGCACCAAATATGTGAACATCGCCATCGCGAATGCCGAGAATTGGCAGATTGATGAGATCACTGCTGGCAAGACCTACGTCTTCACCATCGTCGACGGTCAGCTCGTTGAACATGGCCTAAGCCCCGGACAGTGGGCCTTCATGCAATATCTGCAGAACTACGAGGTGCACAACCGCGTTCGAGAGGAATTCTCCGAACTCCCTTTGTCGATGCCGATGATTTTTCTACCTGTGACTCGGTCTTCTGGCGACATGTCAGCCAGCGTAGTCCTAGCGAACTTCAACGAACAGGATCACAAGCGGGGTGTTGACGCCGCATCTTCGCGGTCCTCAGGTGCCATCACGACGCTTGCGGTTGGTCGAATGGCTCTTCGTTATCGCACTCTGTTGGACAAGGCCGACGGACAGACCAAGCAGGTTTTCAAGGCGGACTCAGGCACGGCGAAGCTCACCGAAACCTTGAACGCACTCGGCTACGCCTGGGATTTCGAGTGCACAGATGTCAGGACGAATCGGTACGAGATGGTTCTGGACAAGCAGGGCTCTCGGTTTCGACTCTCCGCGGCATCATCGGGAGAGCGGGAGCTGATGACGTACTTGCTCGCCATCTACGCCTTGAATGTCAAGGACGCGCTCATCGTCATCGACGAGCCCGAGCTTCATTTGCATCCGCGCTGGCAAAGGATTCTCCTCGAGCTCTTCGAGCGCCTCGCTAACGACACCGGGAATCAGTTCCTGATGGCGACCCATTCGCCCGCGTTTGCGTCGCCGGCGACCATCAAATACATCTCGCGCGTCTATTCTGAGAGTCAGCGCAGTCGCATCGTCGCCCTCAACAGCGCCGAGAACTTGCCTGACGCGAAGCACCTGTTCAATATCGTGAACAGCCAGAACAACGAACGGGTGTTCTTCTCGGATCTGGTCATCTTGGTTGAGGGAATCTCTGATCGCATCTTCTTTGAGGCTCTGTTCCGCTACTTCGGCAAGCAGCAGAACTCTGGCCGGGTCTTCGAGGTCGTCAGCGTAGGCGGCAAGACCCTGTTCAAGCAGTATGCGAGCCTCCTCACCGCATTCCAGGTTCCGTACGTCGTGATTGCCGACCAGGACTACGTTCGCGAGGTCGGAGACGCTCCGCTGAAGGCACTCTTCAAGCCGAACGGAAAAGCCGTCAAGGACAAGGTGATCGACGACCCGACGAGCATCGATGCAGCCAGTCTCATCACAGCGATGGACACGGCGCTCAAGACCTCTGACGTCAAAGCACTGACGGACCTCTGGGAGTACATCAAGGCCAGACAAAGCCGCTTGCGCACCGACTTGACCGCAGAAGAGCAAGCGAAGCTCGACACGTTCTTGGAAGGCAAGCGAACAGAAGGGGTGTTCATTTTGTCCCTTGGAGCGCTCGAAAAGTACCTGCCCGAGGGACACGCCGGCAAGGATCTCGAGAAACTGATCGAGTTGGTATCGGCGCCGAGCTGGTGGGATGCACTGCCTGCGGCTGGCAAGGCCGAGTTGGAGACGATCTGCAACGGAATCCCCTTCGAGCCCGAGAGCAAGAATCTAGATGAGGTGGCTGAGGCTGAGGTCGCCCCGGCAGCCGCGACGGGTGCACCTTAGTTCTCTGCGCCAAGCAACGAGCGCCCGCGGAAACAGCCTGATGCTCACACCGATTCACAAGGCCCAAGGGACAACGCACGGCGAGCGTCAACTCGCAAAGCTGACCGAAGCGTCGTTCTTCGGGCTCTGGAGCTACGCGTCGATCCAGCGAAAGATAAGCAAGGGCGGTCGCTCATTTGCTCACGAGGTCGTCGACTTGGCAGTCGTCTTTGGCAACGACCTGATCCTTTTCTCGGAGAAGGACATCAAGTTCCCGGTGCATGAGGACATCAAAGTCGCTTGGGGACGTTGGCTTCGACAGTCTGTAATCGAGTCGGCGGATCAACTTCGCGGCGCAGCCAAGCACATGATCTCGGGGCGCTACCCGCTCTTTTTGGATGCCAAGTGCACGCAGCCGTTCCCATTCACGCTAGGCGTGGCCGAAACAAGAATTCACCTCGTCGCCATTTGCAGGAATTCTGCCGAACCAGCAGAGCGGTATTTCCGGCAAGTGGGCGAGGAGGGCGCCCAAGACAGCTCGGGCACCCTGGCCTTCGAAGCCCGCCTGAGCGAACAGGAAATGCTCGATAACCCATTCTGGGTAGGTGACCTGAGCCCCAAAAAGCCATTCGTGCACGTCTTCGATGAGGTCGCCATCGAGCTTTTGATGACCCAGCTCGATACAGGTCCGGACTTCATAGACTACTTGACCGTTCGCGAAAGAGCCATTCGTGCCCAGCACTTGGCTAAGTTCTACGGCGAGGAGGACTTCCTGGCGATATACCTGGGGGGCATGCAACCTACCGGGTATGGGAGCTTCCAAACAGATGCTCCCGACGACGAGACTTGGTTGGAGCTTCCAGAAGGCCAATGGCAATCCTTTAGGGCATCTCCCGTCTACGCCATTCAGGAGGAACTGCTCAGGGCCGCTTCGTTCTGGAAGCGATTGACGAATGATTTTTCCAAGGCGATCCTTACCGCTACCGTCGGAGAAGCCTCTGAGCTACCGCTAGAGGTGCATGAGCGTGCCGCTCGTGTCTTGGCATCGGAGAACCGCGCCTCGCGCGCTGGCCTCGGCAGTCAACTCCTGGACAAATACAACACTGTGCCAACGAATGTGCGCAGTGCACGCCTAGCCATCTCGTCGCCTCACCCTCGAAGGCTTTACATCTTCTTGTTCTTCCCGTGGAACGATGACTTCAAGACCTATGAGGGCTACCGCGAAGTTCGCATGAGGTGGATGAAGATGTACGCCGCCGCTGCGCAGCTCAAATACCCGGAGTACTCGGAAATCGCCATTCTCGGCGCGGATCCCAAAGGATCCAGAGGAAGTTCGGAGACATTTCTGGTCGTCCAGGGTGCGCCAGAGCTGTCGGACGCAGACAAGGCGGAGACGCGCGCAATGATGAAGGAGTTCCGAGTCCTGACTGACATGGGGCCTCCCATGCCGAGTGCCTACTCGCCTGACCGGTCAGGTCGTTCGCAGACGCAGCAGCGAACCGAGCAGAAGTCGCCGGGCGTCAATGACCCTTGCAGCTGCGGATCAGGGAAGAAGTTTAAAAAGTGCTGCCGGCCATGAGCATCGATGCCTCTGCGAGCGTGTGTGTGGCCTGTCCTGATCTAGGATATTTGGATACCGCGGCCGTCAAGCCGGGCCTTTTGTTCCACTGATGCCAGGCGATTCAGCGAGATCGATGTCAACGACCATCCTTTCACGAACCCTCTCATACGAAGAGAGGGGCGAGACGCGCACTCTCTCGCAGGAACAGCTGCACACACGATCTGAGTCGCTAGTCGTGCTCGGCGAAGCCGGAATGGGCAAGACAGAGCTCATGAGATGGCTTGGCCAGGGCTCGATTTACACGTACATCACGGCCCGCAAGCTAAACAACACACGCCTAAGCTCCTCGAGTCCGCCCGAAAGAAGCCCTCCGCTGGCCATCGACGCGCTAGACGAACTCAGCACCCGCGGCGAGGGGGACGCTGTCGACGCCGTGCTCCAGAAGCTTGGCGATCTGAAGTATCCGCGCTTCGTCCTGTCTTGTCGGGCGGCTGACTGGCGCAGTGCGACTGCCACTTCCGCGCTCGCCGATTTTTACGGCGAAGACCAAGTCCTCGTCCTGCACCTGAATCCGCTCACCGACAGCGACGTCTCTCGGCTCCTTGCGGAACAGCTCGGCGACGAGGGTCGGGCTGTCGAGATCATTTCTCACTTCGAACGCGCCGAACTTGGTGGCCTCTTGAGAAATCCTCAAACCCTGCAGCTGATCGTCGCAGTCGCGGACACTGGGCCATTGCCGCAGGCCAAGGGCGCGCTGTTCGAACGCGCCGTCGATGTTTTGAGAAAGGAGCATCGCGACGGTAAGATTGATCTGCAACCAGATGAGGTCGCCGCGCTTGACGCCGCTGGCGCTGCGTTCGCAACGCTCATCCTGACGGGCTCGGATTCCGTAGCGGTTAGCAACGCAGCCTTGGAGGACGGCGAACTGCCCTTCGCCGAACTTCTCGCGGTGCCTGGAGGCAGCGCGCTTCGCCCCGTGCTTGGAACCCGGCTGTTCGCAACGGCGGGCTCTGCCGGTCATTTCACGTACTGGCATCGGAGAATAGGGGAGTTCCTCGGCGCGCGCTGGTTGGCGAAGCAGGCCGACTCGTTGATGGCGCGCCGCAGAACCATCGCACTGTTTCGCTCCCATGGGCTTGTGCCGGCTTCACTTCGCGGGCTGCACGCCTGGCTGGCTTACCACCACCCCGACCTGGCGTTCGACGTCATCGCTGCCGACCCGATCGGTGTCATCGAATACGGCGACGCAGACACGTTGAGCGTGCCTCTCGCGAAAGCACTTCTCGGTGCGCTTCGAGATGTCGCTAGTCGCGACCTGAGCATTGACGGAAGCAAGCTCTATCCTGCCAAGAGCTTGGCGGCCCATGATCTGCATGAAGACCTAAAGGCCATCCTCGTTCAGGCGGAGCCTGACTTCGTCCCAAGCGCGGTCGTGCTGGATTCGATCAAGGCTTGCTCGCTTGCAGCGTCGCTTCGAGCGGAGCTGCTCGAATTCCTGGTGAATCCAAAAGCTGCCTGGACGCTTCGGCTGAAAGCAGTCGACGCCCTCGCTGATCTCAGTGGTGAAGACTGGCAGCGGCACATTCAGGGTCTTCTAGATGCGGGCGAACGCGGTTGGCAGGTGATACGCGCACTAGAAACGGTGGGCCTGGACGCATTCGACGACCGATTCCTCGTGCGCTGTTTGGTGCTACACGCGCTCAGCAAGAACACTTCGGTCAGCATGCTCATGCGGTTTGAAGCTACGGTTCCCGCGACCCGGCTTGAATCGATCCTCGACGAGCTCGTTGTTCAGGTCGAGGCGCTGCCTGGCGACAAATCGGACGGCAGCATGATGGAGATCAATGCGCTGGCCTTCGAGCTGCTGTCTCGGCTTCTCCAGAGCAATTCGTTCAGCGCCAGCCGCGTGTGGCGCTGGTTGAAACCGTTTCGTGCAGACGTTGGGTATCGTCAGACCGGTCAGGACAAAGTGGCGGCGATATTCGCAGGCAATGACGCCCTTCGGCGGGGAATTCAGCGCCTAGTATTGCTGGAGGAGCCCGGAGACAAGAGTGTCTTTCGTCGCATCTGGAGCATGACAAGCCGATCGAGGGGGCTTGCGCTTACCGAACGCGACATCGTCGAGCACCTTGACTCGCTTGAGCGCACGAATCTGGACGACCAAATTTGGCGGGACTTGCTCTGCGCAACGCCACATTCGAGCTCCGAGGGCGAGCCAGCACGCGCTGCAGCAAAGCGGATCGTCGCGAACAGGTCCGACATGGTGGCGTGGATCGACAAGCTGACGACTCCTGCCAAACCAGAGTGGCAAGAGCGCAGCGAGCGAAATCAGCGCGCGCGCGCCGCAAAGAATGCCGTGCGTTGGCAGGGCCACCGCGAGCAGTTCTCGAAAATCGCTGGGGCGCTGAGCCGAGGTTCTGACGGCACGGTCTTCGAACCGGCTCGCGCCTACCTCGGACATTTTTCGGATCTACCTCAAGGTGAGTCGCCGGTTGATCGGCTAACGAAGTGGCTGGGCGAGGAACTGGCGTTGGCTGCCTTGTCCGGGTTCGAGGCGTACTTGCAATCCAGCGAGCCTCCAGCTTCGAAGGAAGTAGCGGAGGCCAACGTCGAGGGATCCCGGCTCAAAGGCGCGTTCATCATCGCCGTCGCGATCGCAGAGCGGGTGCGAACCGGTAAGGGACTCGCAGACGTGTCTGACGATCGACTGATTGTCGGCTACTACGAGACTCGGCATGGTCACCTGGAGGAGCAGGCGAAGATTCAAGGACTCCGACCTGCTATCGAAGCCGAAATGCGCCTTCGGGGTTTGATTGAGTCTTCGATTCGGGCTTGGGTCGAGCCACAGCTGGAGCATCGGCTGGCACACGCAGACCAGATTCACGAACTGTTTTGGCGTGAGGCGCCGCCCGAGCGTGCGGCTGACATTGCCCAGGATTGGCTTGAGCGCTTTCCTCAAATGGCGGAGAGTCCAGAGTTCGAAGCGATCCACCGTTTGATCGACTCGCATCGGTTCGACGCTCTGCGACAGATTGCAAACCAGCGAGCGACGTGCGAGCTCTCCGAAGATCGTCGGCGCAACTGGGAAGCGGTCACGTTTTTGGTCGAGCTGGATTCACATCGAGCCGAGCTCCAAGCCGCCGCAGCCCGCGATCCGTTGCTTCTTTGGGCTATCCGCGGGGTCGTCCGCCGGCGAAGAGATGAAGCCCTGTCGGCTCGGCTAACGGTTGCGCAGCTTGAATTCGTCATCACCAATTTCCGCCAGGCCTGGCCATGGGTTGACCGGCCTGAGGGGGCTTCCATGGGGGAGACCAACCCTTGGGACGCGACGGAGTTCATCGGCGGCCTCATGCGGCGGTTGACCGACATGACATCCGACGATGCGCTGCGTACGGTCAATGCGCTCAGTCAGGTCGAGGATGGCGGTTACGCCTCGCGTCTGAAGATGTGGTCAGCCGAGCAACTGCGCAAACTGGCAGAAGAACGGTACACGCCGCCCGCCCTAGGTGTTGAGTCCCAGGAAGTGGTTCACAGCCGGAATCCGGATCATCGGAGGCTGGTGAGCAAGTGCCGAGTGTGGCCGATGCCAGTTGTAGTGAT